>JAEEGI010001339.1_pt1 | contig 61739 bp, 49 predicted proteins | sample 8958751 | NCBI WGS metagenome assembly JAEEGI01 (sample SAMN16246545, study PRJNA631951) | gut metagenome | biome: gut microbiome; feature: rumen; material: KS-attached | host: Bos | place: Iran: Karaj | collected 2018-10
AGATGTCGAAGACGAGGCTGCGCAACACCTCAAGGTCGGTGGGGTGGAAGGCCTGGCCAAATTCGGAGGGGTTGAATTCCTGTCCGAACTCGCCTGCTTCCGAGAGGTAGCGATAGTGGCGAGTGGCGGGATAGTAGAACCACAGCCGCAGTCGTCCTGTCTTCAGGATCAGCGCCAGGCGGGCTTTTTGTTTTTTGCTATCTATCTGATTCGTCATAGAGTTTATGATTGCTTGTAGTGAATATTATATTAGTAAGTCTTTTACTGCCTGCAAAGATACGAAAATTATTTGGAATCCACAAGGATTATTGCAGAAAAAACACTTTTTTTCTGAGCGGTCTGATATTGGATGGTAGTTTTGTGTAAACAAATTTGATGTATCACTTATAGAATAGAAAGGAATATAGTTATTTTAACACGATGAAGTTTCTCAGTTTCTCACTTTCTCATTTATGACAGGAAGATATTTATAGCTCGACGAAGTCAAGGTTTTACGAATGGATAGGTCGACGAAGTCAAATTAGAATTAATATTATTTTACTTATTATATATTATATATAATATATAATAAGTAAAACTTCTGCTGAATAAAAATCGCAGAATGTTCTTGTCATAATTGAGAAAGTGAGAAAGTGAGAAAGTTTGTGTCTAATGAAATTATCTTACAGATTGCCATACGTTGCACAGATGTCTGTTCAGACCTAAAGTAAACAGAAAGTTTAGGCTAAGTAAAGTCGGAGTTTAAAGAAACTAAAGTCCGAGTTTAGTCTATGTAAAGACAAAAGAACAAAAAGACATCATAACATACTAACAAACAACCGGTCAAGGGCAGCTCAAGGCTGCCCTAATTGATGGTAAATAATGTTTACTTCTGCCGGAAGGAACGTGCGGCGCTTCAGCTTGGTGAGGTGCGCAAGTGCCGGATCTGCAGCAAGAAGGCCTCGGAGTTTCTGCCAAGCGGTTTGCGGCAGGACATAAGGGAAGTAACGCGTCGCAAGTTCTGTTCTGCCATAAACCCCTCCCGGCCTCCCCGAAGGGGAGGAGGGCCTAGCGGACTGAACGGCGTTGGAATGAGAATTTGAATGTGAGTTGGGATGTTGCATAACGGTTGATTTTTAGTTGAACATGTTTGATGGTACAAAGATACGAAAAATCGGCGAGATATGCAAAGAAAAGCGCAAATATTTTGGCATAACATGGAATAACGATGTATAACGTTGAATAACGTGTTTTGAAAGAATGAAATACTTGCATTGTTCAAGAAAAATGGCTATCTTTGCAATAGATTTGAAAGAGGAAGAGGGACGAAGGAAGTGCGAATGATTCTAATCAAAAAAATGTATGGCAAGATCAAACATTCCAATGGTGATCAATCTGCGTCAGAACAAGAATGACGACAGCACCGCCTACGGCAAGTACTTCGCCGAGGTAGATTCGAAGGAACCCCTGAACCTGAAGGGATTCGCCAAGCACATGACGGCTCACGGCAAGATAGCCGACTATCAGATGTGTGTGCTGGTACTGGGTCAGGTGGTAGATTGTATGTCGGAACTGCTCTCCCAGGGACAGCCCGTGAAGCTCGACGGCCTGGGCACGTTCTCGCCCTCAGTGGACGGTCAGAAGCTGGGCAAGGCAAACCTCGCCGCTGCTGTGGCAGGCGGTCCCGACGCGATGATCAACGGCATCAAGATCAACTTCACGCCGGAGAACATCAAGGGTGAGAAGCTCACCTCGAGGGCATTCAAGGATGAGTGCGTGTTCGAGTTCGGGTATCTCGTGGAGAGTGAGGTGCGCACCGTCGGTGGCAAGGAGAAGCGCTTCCAGAAGAAGACTCCGCTGACGTACGTCCTGGCTCCCGCAGCCGACGGAAACGGTAACGGCTAAGAAGAGTTTTAAGTCTAAGGAGATAAGCGTATGAAGAAGCAGCGTTTGATTGAGATTGCGGTGAAGGTAGTAGTAGCCGCACTCACGGCCTTCCTGACGGCCATCACAACGACCTCATGTATGGGTCACGGCCCGATCGCATTCTGACGAACGAAGCCTAACGGCTAACACAAAGAGGGGACTGGCAGACTACAAGAGCTGCCAGCCCTTTGTTTTTAATAGCGGCCTTTGACACCCTTGGGCTTTCCACCGTAGATGAAACGGGGTGTGCGGGCGTAGGGCGCTGGCAGATGTCTCAACGCTGAAGCCCTTGAGGTGGTGGACACAGAGCGAGTCGTGGCTGTCGTGTCAGACGGGGTAGACGGGTTAGACGGGATGGAATCCTGAGAGCCGGCGGGCATCTGATAGACGATCGCTGTCGAGGACACCTTGAAACGCTTACCGAAATAGGTGGTCGAACCTTCGTGCGTGATTTGTCTGGCGCTGTTACTCTCGTAGGAGACCTTCTCGTCCTTATAGCTCAGGTTCATCTGGCTTCTACCCTCCAGGAAGGTTACCTTGAAGCCGTCAATCACCAGGTAGGAATCGATGAAATTGGACGTGAGGCCGAGATTCACAATCGTGCCATCCTCCAATTCCGGATCGTTATAGATGATATCCAACTGCCTGTAGTACTGCGGCTCGAAGATATACCAGCCACTCGACCTGGTAGACTTCTCAAAATTACCAACCACCTCGACACCTTCCAGGGGAACGGCCGTCTCAGGCCCATAGTTCTTATGACGTATATATTCCTCCCACATGCCAGGGAAGGCGGTCTTATAGCCATCGGAAACGATCTTCGTACTCTCATAGGCTACCCGAGGCACGCCAACGATCACAGAACTGCTGAAGATGGTGTCCTTATTGCTATATTCTGCGGCCTTATATACAATCTTGTTCTTGCTTCCCCACTGGAAGGAGCCACCCTTGTCTGTGTACTTAGCCGGGCCGATAACGGATGTCCAGTTGACGAAATGCGGGTCGTCGATGAAGGTATCGGTGAAAGTCTCGCTATTGGAGTAGGTACGATCGCGATAGACGATCGGATAGAAGGCTAAGGCCGTGCTGTCTGTAGGCTCCAGCCACTTCCAGTCCTTACGATAGGCCACCTTGGTCAGCATGATGTTCTCGACGATCATGTATTTCAGCTGATACTCGATCTCCTCCTTATAAGGCTGACCGTTGTTGAGCGAAGAGTCGTTAAGCACAGAGAAAGTCTGCTTGATGCGGGCTGTCACCTCATACAGCTTCACAGTCTCAGGGATGTTGGGATCGTCCTCAATGCGCTTTATCTTCACCTCGATGAACTCGGGATCGCTCACCATCAGATAGGGCATGGGGATCTTGCCGTATGAAGTGGTCACCGTATCACCACGGGTGTACGCCCAGTCGAGCGTCATGACTTGCTTGCCCATCTTCTCGTTGGCAGGGATGATGGTCCAGGTTCTGTGGCCCTTATGCTCGGTCCCCTCGTCTGTGTAGGCGGGGTCGCTGGCACTCACGTTGGCGATCATGTCCTCGATGCGGCTGGTGTTGTAGGCTTCCAGCGTATCAAGCGCCAGACTGACCTTAATCTGGGCATGGGGATCGCCGCTGAAGAGTTTCTGCTCCATGGCCTCGACATCGAACCACACGTGACGGCTCTGTCCGCTCCACTCCAGCTCGAGCTGCTCGCCACCACGGATGATGTAGGGCGACTTGGCTGTCGAGTCGGCACTCTGCTTGAAGGAGTAGGTCATCGACGTCGTGGGCTCCGGATATTCGAACACATTCTCAACTGTGGCCTGATAGCTGGCCTGGAAGGAATAGGTGTGTTTCGTGCTCTTGCTCGTTCCGTTCTTGAGCTCTTCCTTGGTCTCTGTCTCAAGATTGAAGTTCACCGTCACGTCGTAGAGATCCTTCAGGATCAAAGATCCACGGGTATCTCTTGCAGGACGGATCTTGATAGAGGTCACATAAGGCAGGTCAGGCACTTTGGCAGCCTCCTTGAGGTCGGGCTTCGGCTCGCCATATTTCACCTTGCCCAACTGCATATAAGGCATGGTGACCGTCAGATCGTGCTTGTTCTTATAACTGTACTGCTCGTAGGAGAGGTCGAACTTGATGGTCTGGCCTCCAATCTCGTAAGTCTGCGAGGAATTGTAGACCGTCGGCTTGCCAGTCGTCTTGTCGCGTTCCATCGTCGTGCCCTGTGTCTTGTTCTCCGTCAGGGTCTCCTTCAGGTTGGTCAGTTCCTTCACGTCCTTCACCGTGATGTGGGGCTGGGCCACGGTCATGTTGATGGAGGCTTTGGGAGAACAGGTCACCACCTTAGAGTCATAATCGGTGTACGTGCTGTTCTGACTCCATGTCAGCTGCACGGGGTGATCGGCTGTAGCCACGGCGGGATTGGTGTCGGTGGCAGTAGGCCCTGACTCATTGGTGGTGATGGAACTGTAAGGGTCGATTTCTGATTCTTTTTCCTTACAGCTTACACTCAAAACGATAAGCAGTCCCATCAGCAGGGCTGAGGGACTGTATTTCTTAAACATTAATTTCATGCTGGCGTGATTTAGCGCTCGTGTTTTCAAAACTCAATGTTTTATTCGGTGATGGCCGAGAAGGTCAGCTTCTCGTAACCCTCAAAATCGTCGAACTGTACCTGGAAGTTGGCATACTGATAATAATTGCCGCCTGTGTTGTGGGTGTCCTTGATGGAGTTACTCTTGGCAAGGGCGTTCAGGATCTTGTTGTAGATCACCTTGTCGTTATTATCATCAGCGATCTGGATGGCCATCGAGGTCACATAACCGTTCTCGATCTTGTAGGTATAGTCTCCAGCGGCATAGAGCTGGAAGTTTTCAGTCTCGAGAATCGTCTCCAGCTCACCCACGGCAGCCTCCAGTTCCTCCTTCGTAGCGTTGACGAAGTTGATAGGCTCCATGTTCTCGTCGAGCTTGATATAAGTGGTGTCGACCTCGCTGGTGACATTCGTCTCCTCTGCATACATCACGGTAGCACCCACGAGCATCATCACGCCCATGAGCATCATTTTCTTCAGTGTTTTCATCTCTTTCATCTTCTTAAAAATTTGTTATCACAATCTATGATTATCTATCAATCTCATGAATTCGGATGCAAAGATAGCAATTAAATAAATATGCACCAACTCTTTTTGGCAAAAAATATATAAAAAGGCCGTCTGCGGTGTGCTTTTTGACTAAAGTCAAGCCGCAGACGGCATCATTTTGACACCAAAAGGGCGAAATCAGCTATTCTTTTGCTGCCACAGGACGGATGACGAAGGTGAAGTCATAGTCCTTATACGGCATCAGGTATTCCTGTCTCGGCCAGGCTCCCCAGGAGTTCACACAGCCGAGTCCCATCTGCCGCTGCTGGATGTGAACCTGCGTCAGCGGTCGCTCTACGAGGTCGCCAGAGTGACGGCCCACCTTCTTATCCTTCACAGGACCGTCGTCGAGGTCGGCCATGAGGAATCGCAGCGCGCTGGCCTCCATCACGGCATTGGAGTAGAACTCCAGTCCCCTACCCTTGCCGTCGAGCACACGGAACCAGCGCACATCGGTGTGGTTGCCCGACTCCTGCGGACGGATATAGGAATAGTATTCATCAGCCACCTTGTTCTCATAGACACCAATGAACTCACTCGAGTTGCGGTCGCAATAGTTCTCCACGGGGCCACGACCATAGTACTTCACCTGGTCATACTGGCAGGGCATCTGGAGCTGCATGCCAAAGCGGAACATCGGCGGTATCCTCACCACGTCCTTGCCTTCTGCGGGAGGATTGGGCAAGAAATGCTCGTTCACCACCACCTCACCGTTCTCCTGAAGCGTGTAGGTCATGCTCAGCGTGGCCTGCACCTCAGGCATTTCAAACGTTGCCACGACGCTATTGTCGCCCACCTTGCAGTCCTTCAGCTTCATCTGCGGGTTCTTCCACACGCCGAAGCGCTGCTGCAGCCTGGCACCATAGTCGTTGTCTGTCGGAGCACGCCAGAACTCGGGCGTCAGAGACTCACGGTCTACGAGCATCGTCTCGCCATCCACGTCGAGATAGTCGATCCAGCCACTCCATTTACCCACCGTCAGCGTCGTGCCGGCAGCCTCGAACTTCACGTAGCTGTCTGTCTCTTCTTTCTGAACGCTGGCCGTCTCGGCCTTGATCTCCGGGAACTGGTAGGGATTCAGCACAAACTGCTGACGAGCCACCACCTGACCCTTCTCGATCAACGGCTGAGCCTCGCGGGTCTTGAACTGGAAGATGACAAACAGTTCCTGGTCGCCGTGATGGCCCATCATCTTCTCTGCCACCTGTTTCAGGGCATCGATGGTGATCACCTTGCGCTGCTGGGGAGCGATGCCGTTGACGTCGATCTTGCCGCCATGTCCGTAGGTGATGCCCTCAGGACGGTTGGCTGTATGATGGCCTCCACCAGAAGCACCACCCACGAACCACTCCAGCTCGAGGTCGTCGAGCGTCTTGAAGAAGTTCTCGTTGTAGATCTCTATCTTGCCTTCCTTCAGACCTTTGTCTGTCACCCACACGTTCTGATAGTAATAACGCACCTCGTAGGCATGGGGGTTCAGACGACGGTCTGGGGCGATGATACCGTTACAGTTGAAGTTATAGTCAGAGGCGGGATAGCGGCCGTAGTCGCCACCATAGGTGAAGATCTCCTTACCTGTCGTCTTACTCTTGTCGCGCAGCCCCTGGTCCACGAAGTCCCAGATATAGCCACCCTGATACTTCGGATTCTGGCGGATGATGTCCCAGTACTCCTTGAAACCACCCATCGAGTTACCCATGGCGTGGGCATACTCACACTGGATCAGCGGACGGGGGTTGTCGCCCTTGGAATACTTCTCGCAGTCCTCATAACCATAGTACATCGGACAGAAGATATCGGTCTTGCCCTCACGGCCTGCCTGCTCATACTGCACAGGACGGGTCTTGTCGTAGGCCTTCACCCAGTCGTAGGCTTTCTCGAAGTTCGGACCATAGCCAGCCTCATTACCCAACGACCACACGATGATGCTGGGGTGGTTCTTGAACGACATCATGTTACCCTGCTGGCGCTCGATATGGGCCTTGGCATAGTCTTCGCGCTTGGCCAGCGTCTCCTTGCCGTAACCCATGCCGTGACTCTCGATGTTCGTCTCGGCCGTCAGGTAGAGACCGTATTCGTCGCAGAGGTCATACCAACGGGGATCATCGGGATAGTGACAGGTGCGTACGGCGTTGATATTCAGATACTTCATGATCTTGATATCCTGAATCATCCGCTCCACAGACACGATATAACCGCCATCGGGATCGAGCTCATGACGGTCGGCACCTTTTATTAATATAGGCTGGCCGTTGACGAGCAACTGACCGCCTTTGATCTCCACATGACGGAAGCCCACGCGCTGCTTCACCACTTCGAGCACTTCAGAGCCCTGTTTCAGGGTCATCATGAGGGTATACAGGTTGGGCGTCTCAGCCGTCCAGGGCTGCACCTCTCCGAGCGACTCCATCCTGAAGGTGAAGGGGCCGTTGTTGAGCATCGTGGTGCTGGTCTCATCCACCACCTTTCCTTGCGGGTCGATCAATTGCATGTCGAGTGTCTTGCCTTTTGCCGAGACGATCTTCACCTCACCTGACAGCGAGCCGTCCCGATAGTTGTCTTTCAGGTCGGCATTGATAAAGAAGTCCTCGATATGAATCTTCGGACGGGCATAGAGATACACCTCGCGGGCGATACCCGTAAAGCGCCAGAAGTCCTGATCCTCAATATAGGAGCCGTCGCACCAGCGCATCACCTGCATGGCGATGAGGTTCTGACCCTTCTTCAGATACTTTGTGATGTTGAACTCGGCAGCCACCTTCGAGTCCTCGGAATAGCCCACATACTGGCCGTTCACCCAGACGGAGAGGTTGCTCGTGGCCGAACCCACATGGAAATACACCTCCTGACCCTTCCAGTCGGCAGGCAGCTCGAAGGTCCGACGATAGGAACCCGTGTAATTGTTGGTCTCGCCGATATAGGGCGGGTTGCTCTTGAAGGTCGTACTCCAGGCATAACCGATGTTCCTGTAGATCTTGTCGCCATAGCCGTTCAGTTCAAAGAGTCCTGGCACGGGGAAGTCGGTCCACTGAGAGTCGTCATACTTCAGCGAGAAGAAGCCTGCAGGGGCATCCTGATGGTTCTTCACGAAATGGAACTTCCACAGCCCCTCCATCGAGAGGTAACGCTGAGACTGAGACTTGTCGCCCTGGGCTTTCTCCGCACTCTCGAAGGCGAAGAAACAGGCACGGCGCGCCTCACGGTTCACTTGATTCACCTGGGGATCCTGCCACACAGGTGTTTTCTGGGCATAGACCGCCGTCACGGCCATACAGGCCAATGACAAAATAAACTGCTTAATCATACGTTTGTTTAGATAATTATTGAATATTTGCTGCAAAATTACAAAATAATTATGAATTATGCGCTCGGCTCTGCGCTTTTTTAAAAAAAGAATGATGAATTATGAATTATTTTGTATCTTTGCGACAAAATACCCGCTTCGATGAAAAAAACAGAAAGATACGAAAGGATTCTGGATCATTTTCGCCAAGAGATGCCAGACGTGAACACCGAACTCGAGTTCGGCAGCGTATTCCAACTGCTCGTGGCCGTCATCCTCAGCGCCCAATGTACTGACAAGCGCATCAATCAGGTCACCCCCGAACTGTTCCGCCACTATCCTGACGCCCGATCGATGGCACAGGCTGAGCCGGAGGACATTTTAGAATATATCAGCAGTGTCTCCTACCCTAACGCGAAGGCTGACCATCTGGTGAGGATGGCGCGGATGCTCGTGGAGAAACATCAGGGCGAAGTGCCGTCAGACATGAACCTGCTGCTCAACCTGCCTGGTGTGGGCCGTAAGACGGCGAACGTCATCCAGAGCGTCGCCTTCGGCAAGTCCGCGCTGGCTGTCGATACCCACGTCTTCCGTGTGGCCCATCGCCTCGGGCTCGTCTCGAAGCGCGACAACACCCCCTATAAAGTGGAACTGGCGCTCTCCCGCCACATCCCTGCCGAGGACATCCCCCGTGCCCACCACTGGCTTCTGTTGCATGGCCGCTATGTCTGCACCTCCCGCAAGCCCCATTGTGAGAAGTGCGACCTCGCGCACCTCTGCCCAAAACTCATCGAGGGTTCGAAACTGGAATAACTGTCAAAAAGTTTCAATCCCCGGAGCCATCAAAGCCTCGGGGATTTTGTCTGTATTGGTGAATGTTATTTACTTCTGGCGGGTGTGGTTTTGGCGGAAGCTCTGACCCATGTTGCGGAAGGCCTGGCGATGGAATTTCTCCTCGGCACGGAGGACATCGAAGACCTTCGAGGGGGAGAGCACGGTGAAGAACTTGTTGTGATAGATCTGCTGGATCTTCTTCAGCTCCAACTCCACCTCGTCGCGCTTCTGGACCAGGCGCTTGCAACTGGCATCGTCGGTGGGCTTCACACGGCCTTCCTGGCGCATCTTCCCGAAGACGGCACGCTGCTTCTGCTGCATCTCGCGGTAGACGGGGAAGAACTTGGCGCTCTCGTCGGCTGTCAGTCCGGCCTCCTTGGCGATAAACTGCTCCATCTCAGCCTGGAACTTCTCAGGCGAGAACTTCTGGGGCTCATCGGCCTGACAGACCAAAACGCTTGCCAGGAGGAACATCATGCTGATTAGGACTTTCTTCATATTATTCTTCACCTTTTCACTTTTTCACTTTTAATAGTCTGACAGGCAGGCATAAATGTCCTGATTGTCGAGCATCATGTAGTCGGCGGCCTCTTCAAAGTAGGTATCGTCGGGATGCTGCGGCTGAAGCACCTCGGCCACCTCTTTCTGATCCTGCTGCGAGCCAGCGGGCCACGACAGCCAGACGGCGGCACACACAAACAGGGCGCACACGCTGGCGGCGGCGTAGAACACGGGGCGCAGCCAGATAGTCTTGGCACGGGGATGACGCTCGGGCAGCGACTGCATCACCTGACCGGTCAACTGCTCAAAATAGCCTTCGGGAACCACGAACGGATTCCGCTTGCCTACCAATTCTTCTATGTACTTTTCTTCTTCCATCGTATGTTTGACGTATAATCATTCAAATAGTTTAATCGCGAGCCTTAAAAAATTCTGTAATTTTCTTCACGGCAATATGATAGGAAGCTTTCAGGGCGCCTTCGGAGGTGCCGAGAAGCTGACTGATGTCACTATATTTCATCTCGTCGAAATAGCGCAGCTGGAAGACCGTGCGCTGCACGTCGGGCAGGCTGGCGATGGCTTCCTGCAGCAGGGCCTCAGTTTCGGTGCCGTCGAAATAGTTGTCGGCCAGAAGCGCGCCAGCCACGGAAGGGTCGGCATCGCTGACGGTCTGACGCTGTTTGTTGCGTCGCAGGAAGTCGAGCGACTCGTTGATGGCGATGCGCGAGAGCCAGGTAAGCACCTTGGAGTCGCCCTGGAAACTGCCAAGTCCGTTCCAGGCCTTGAGGAAACTGTTCTGGAGCACATCGTTGGCATCGTCGTGGGTGAGCACAATCTTTCGGACCTGCCAATAGAGCTGTTCGCCGTACTGACGGACACAGGCCTCAAAGCCGCGGCGCTGGGTCTCGGGCTTCATGAGCATTTGCAGGATCAGCTGGTCGTCTATCTTATCCATGGTGGTCATTGGGGCAGGAATGTTTTCATCTCCCTGCGGATGATACGGTCGTAGCCATAGAGATCGGGCCAGAAGTCGACGACTCCTGTCTCCGGATCGGGATAGGCTGTATAATAAATAATGTACACGGGCACGCGCGGGAGGACATCGCGATAGGTGATGACCTTCAGCGGACGGGGATCGCCGGCATGTAGGGCCAGGTACTCATGGCCTCTGAGGGTCTGGGGTTTCATGTCCATCGCCAGACGGATCTTGTCGAGCGTCCACTCGTCGGCTCCCTGCAACAGGAAGCAGGCAAGCTCGAAGGGTTTCTGCACGCGGACACAGCCATGCGAGAGGGTGCGCTTCTCGCGGTTGAAGGCACCTCGGTTGCTGGTATCGTGGAGATACACGCCGAAGTTGTTGGCGAAGCGGAAGACGATACGGCCGAGGGAGTTGCCTGCCCCACCCTTCTGACTGATGCGCAGGCCTCCGTCCATCAGCTGGCTGCTGGTGACCTCAGCGGGGTCGAGGGTATCGCCGCTCTGACGGTCGATGATAGAATACCGGTTTCGGGCGAAATAGGCAGAGTCGCCACCATGGACGGCCACCTCGCCCTTCACGATCGACGTGGGGATGATCCATTCGGGATTCACCTGCATGTGGGTGATCTCGCTGTTGAGCAACGGCGTCTTCGTCGCGATGGCCCCACAGCAGATCTTCATGGGCATCACACTGTCGGGGCCCACGGCCCAGAGCTGGAGGGCGGGGATATTGACCACCACCTGATGGGTGCGGCCCTCAGGACGGGCTGTCTGCCAGCGACAGCGCTCCAGATTCACCGCTATTGTACGACAATTGGCGGTGTCTTTCGACCGTGCCAACTGGGCCTGTAACGTCTTATAGAGGCTATGGGCGGGGGCTGCGGTCTGCAGATAGGTCATCCTGTCTGTCGATGCCAGCTTCCGCAAGGCTTCCTGATAGTCGGGTGCCTTGATCTCATAGTCGAAGAGGCGGGCAAGGCCCGAGCCGTCGGGCTTATAGTCCAGATGGTTGAACACCTGGTCGGGGCGGATGAAACCATAGCGCTGTCCGACGGTATACCTCACGTAGGCTTTCGACAAATGATAGTCCAATCGGGGCAGCACCTCGTTGATGCTCTGTCCGACAGAGTCGAAAGCGAGTTTGTGGACGATCTCAAGGTCATCCTCAATCTCCGACAGGAAGAAGGCTTTCAGATTCAGACCGTGTTGCGGTAGTTCCCTTTGCAACTGCGTCAACAGCGAGTCGGCCTGATTGGTCACCCCTTCCCGTGTATACCAGAGAGGGTCATGGGTGCGCTCGGCATAATACTTGCGGACTGCCTTGTCGGCTTCCCACCTCGAGGAGTCGGCATCTAAAAGATGCGTCAGATACTGCCTTTGCTCGGTGGTATCCAACGCATGTACAAATGTTCCAAAAGCGGAATAATCGGCCTCGTCATACTCACGGTTTCCGTTGACGCAGGAAGCCAGGAGCATCAGGGTTACAACAAGTGCTGTGACTAACGGACAGACACTTTTCGAACAACCTTGCCGACCTTGACGATATAGCAACCTTTCGGAATATTAAGTTCGATCTTCTGGGAATGGCTGGTAATCTCTACGCTCAAGACTTTTTTGCCCGTCAGCGAGACGACCTCCAACGTGCAGCCCTCAGCGCCTGTAATCATCAGCGTGCCGTTGTTATAAGTGATCTCGGCCTCCTCCTCGACAGACATCTCCATGACGCCAGCCATATAGGCAGGAGCAGCGCTGACAGCCATCGGAGCAACCCACATCAGGCCCCCAGAAAGTATCAAGACAAGTAAACGTTTCTTCATACGCAACAATATATAGTTGGCGCAAAGTTAAACAATTTATTTGAAACAGCAAAACTTTTTGGGCGGAAAATGCACTTTGGAGGCAATTTACACGTCAAAAACATCCATTTCGTTGGTCAAATAGGTATTTTCAAACACCTCCTTGGCCTCATGGAGCAGCACGTTCTCATCTTCATAGCGCGAACTGTAGTGCCCCAGCAGCAGCTTCCCCACCCCAGCATCGCGGGCCACCATCGCGGCCTGTCGGGCTGTGGAATGATGGTATTTCTCGGCTGACTGGATCTTGTCTTCGCCATAGGTACTCTCATGATATAGGGTGTTGACACCCTTGACCAGCTGATGCAGCGAAGGCAAATAACGGGTATCGCTGCAATAGGCATAGCTCCGCGGGGGATCGGCTGGTCTGACGAGCCGGCTGTTGGGGATGACCTCGCCGTCGGGCATCGTCCAGTCGGCCCCGTTCTTGATATTGTTCACCTGACTGACTGGTATCTGATAAGCTTGCATCATCTCCGGACGGATATGGGGCAGCAGCTGTTTCTCACGGATCAGATAGCCACAGGTAGGAAGGCGGTGCTGGAGCGGGATGGACTCCACCATGATGCTACGGTCCTCATAGACCACAGCGTGGCGGGTGGTGTCGACCGGATGGAACTCCACCTCAAAGCCCAGGTCATGAGTGAAGAAGTCTATCTGACCTCGCAGGATAGGCCCCAGCGCCTCTGGCCCATAGACATGAAGGGTGGCCGTTCTGCCCACCAGCCCGAAGGTGGAGATCATGCCGATGAGCCCAAAACAATGGTCGCCATGCAGATGGGTAATGAAGACATGGCTCAGTTTGGTAAACCGCGCATGGCTCCGCCGCAACTGTGTCTGCGTGCCCTCTGCGCAATCCAGCATCAACAGCTTCTCACGCACTTCCACCACTTGGGAGGAAGCGTTATGGCGAAGGGTGGGAAGCGCACTTCCACACCCTAAGATATGAACCTTAAAAGGCTCCACCGCAGATCAGATCTTATTGAACTCGTCGTTGGTCTCCTCTAACTCCAGGCCATGAAGGTCGACCTTGGGCTTGGGCTTCCAACGGCTGTACTCAAACGTCTCTGTCTCGTCGCGGGGCTTGCCAAGCGTGCGGTAGGCCAATGTGTCCGGACCGAGTGTGAGGATCTCATAGCGGTTGTCCTCTTCCTCGTCGCCACCACCCTCACGGGTCAGCAGGATCTCCAGATCTCCGTTAAAGATCTTCCACGTCCGATAGATGATGACCGACTGGTCGATGCTTTCAGCGACACCACCCTCCTTGATACGGATACCAATCTCGGCACTCCCGTCGATGGGATCAGGCATCACCCAATCGCCCATCAGCGTGTTGAGGTTAATCACCAGGTTAGCTTCCGTCTTAGCCTGATTGGCCATGACAGCCACACGGTCGGCCACCTGCAGGCCTCCGAACACCTTACCATTCTCCTGAGCCTTCGTCAGACTGAGCGTCAGCGTGTCGCCATTATCCGTCACAATCTCTAACGTGTTCATGGCCGTGCCGTCTGTACAGATACCATAAATAGTACGATCGGTGAAAGCAAAGTTCTCCAGATTCGTGGTGTCCTGCGACACCTCTTCTGCTTGCTGTTGTTTTCCACCACCACAACTGCCCAGTGAGAACATCACGGCAGCCATCATGCCAACAAATACCAATTTCTTCATCATAACTTCTATTATTTTGGATTATTTACGTTCATTCTTTTTGGCTTCATTCCATAGTTCATCCATCTCTCCCAACGTCATCTCTGTCAAGGGTTTACCAATCTTGATGCTATGTTGTTCAATATAGTTAAAACGGTCTATGAACTTGCGGTTGGTCTTCTCCAGGGCATTGTCGGGATTCAGCTTATAGAGACGGGCTGCATTGATGACTGCGAACAGGAAGTCGCCCAGTTCTTCCGTCGAGCGGTCTTTGTCATCCTTCTCCAGTTCAGACTCCAGCTCATCCAGCTCCTCGCGAACCTTCTTCCACACATCCCGACGGTCTTCCCAATCAAAGCCCACATTCCTGGCTTTATCCTGGATCCGGTAGGCCTTGATGATGCTTGGCAGCGCCTCAGGAACGCCAGAGAGCACACTCTTATTGCCGTCCTTCTCCTTCAACTTGATCTGTTCCCAATTTTGCAAGACCTGAGTAACACTAGTTACACTCGTCTGACCAGTAGAACCCGCCTGAGAATCATCCTCTGGCACATACGGCAATGGCTTCGGATCCTCAGCGTCAATCTGCGAAGGATGATAGACATGAGGATGGCGAGTGATCATCTTCCGGGTCAAGGCATTGCACACATCAGCCATGTCGAACTGTGACTGTTCCTCGGCAATCTTGGCATAAAAACAGATATGCAATAACACATCGCCCAACTCCTTACAGATATCATGGATGTCATTTTTGATGAGTGCATCGCAGAGCTCATAAGTCTCCTCGATGGTATTGGGTCTTAGGCTTTCGTTCGTCTGCTTCTTGTCCCATGGACAATTGGCCCTCAATGCATCCAATACATCCAGAAACCGCCCAAAAGCCTGCATTTTTTCCTCTTTTGTGTGCATAATTTCTTAAATTATGTGGCAAAGATACGACTTTTCGCCGGAATTTTACTAATTTTGCAGCGATTTTTTAAGAATTTGCGTTTTTTGAGCATAGAAATAACAAATAATAATATGGAATTAGCAAGCAAATACGACCCGAAAGAGGTCGAAGGCAAATGGTATCAGTACTGGCTTGACCACAAACTTTTCGCCAGCAAACCCGACGGACGTCAACCCTATACCATCGTCATTCCACCACCCAATGTGACTGGTGTGCTCCACATGGGACACATGTTGAACAACACCATTCAGGACATTCTGGTGCGCAGAGCCCGTATGGAGGGTAAGAATGCCTGTTGGGTGCCGGGCACCGACCACGCCTCGATCGCCACAGAAGCCAAGGTGGTGAAGAAACTCGCCGAGCAAGGCATCAAGAAGCATGACCTGACTCGCGACCAGTTCCTGGAGCATGCATGGGACTGGACCCACGAGCATGGTGGTATTATCCTCAAGCAGCTACGCCGACTGGGAGCTTCCTGCGACTGGGACCGTACTGCCTTCACGATGGATGAGACCCGGTCTGAGAGCGTCATTAAAGTCTTCGTCGACCTATACAACAAAGGCCTTATCTATCGTGGTCTCCGCATGGTGAACTGGGATCCTAAGGCTCTCACCGCTCTCTCTACCGAGGAGGTGATCTATAAAGAGGAGCAGAGCCATCTGTTCCATCTGAAATACTACGTCGCTAATGCCGACGGTTCAATATGTCGCGATGGTATCGCCACAAACGAAACCGAGGGCAATGTCATCCACAAGGATGAGAAGGGCTACTATGCCGTTGTCGCCACTACTCGTCCAGAGACCATCATGGGTGATACTGCTATGTGTATCAACCCCAAGGACCCGAAGAACCAGTGGCTGAAGGGCCGCAAGGTGATTGTACCTCTGGTGAACCGCGTTATCCCCGTCATCGAAGACCGTTACGTGGATATCGAGTTCGGTACGGGTTGTTTGAAGGTGACACCTGCCCACGACACCAACGACTACATGCTGGGTAAGACTCACAACCTTGAGACCATCGATATCTTCAACCCCGACGGCACCATCTCTGAGCAGAGTCCCATCTACGTCGGCATGGACCGTATGGACTGCCGTAAGCAGATTGCCAAGGATCTGCAGGATGCAAGACTGATGGAGAAGGTTGAGGACTATACTAATAAGGTGGGCTATTCTGAGCGCAACCCCGACACCGCCATCGAGCCAAGACTCTCGTTGCAGTGGTTCCTCAAGATGCAGCACTTTGCCGACATCGCCCTGCCGCCAGTATTGAACGGCGAGATGCATTTCTATCCGCAGAAGTACGTCAATACCTATAAGAACTGGCTCGAGAACATCCAGGATTGGTGTATCTCTCGTCAGTTGTGGTGGGGTCATCGCATCCCTGCCTACTATTACAATGAGAACGACGACTACGTGGTAGCCGCCACTCGTGAGGAGGCTCTGAAACTGGCTCAGCAGAAGGATCCGAAGATCACGGATGCCGATCTGCGTCAGGACGAGGATGCCCTCGACACTTGGTTCTCATCATGGCTCTGGCCTGTCTCGCTCTTCGACGGTATCAATAATCCCGGCAACGAGGAGATCAAGTACTACTACCCCACTTCCGACCTCGTAACGGCTCCCGACATCATCTTCTTCTGGGTGGCCCGCATGATCATGGCCGGTGAGGAGTACATGGGCACCTTCCCCTTCAAGAACGTTTACTTCACTGGTATCGTTCGCGACAAACTGGGTCGAAAGATGTCTAAGTCATTGGGCAATAGTCCTGACCCCATCGAACTCATCGAGAAGTTCGGTGCCGACGGTGTCCGCATGGGTATGATGCTCTCTGCCCCTGCCGGCAACGACATTCTCTTCGACGAGGCCCTCTGCGAGCAGGGACGTAACTTCAATAATAAGATCTGGAATGCCTTCCGTCTGGTGAAGGGTTGGAAGGTGGCAGACATAGAACAGTCTGAGGCCGGCAAGATTGCCACCGCTTGGTTTGAGGCAAAACTACGTCTGACCAATGCCGAGGTCGATGACCTCTTCAAGAAATATCGCATCTCTGAGGCCCTGATGGCTGTCTATAAGCTCTTCTGGGATGAGTTCTCAAGTTGGTATCTGGAGATGGTAAAGCCCGCCTACGTCAACGGCGAGCAACAGCCCATCGACCGCAAGACCTACGACAAGACCCTCGAATTCTTCGAGACCCTTCTGAAGATGCTCCATCCGTTCATGCCGTTCATTACCGAGGAGCTCTGGCAGCACCTTTACGACCGTCAGGATGGTGAGAGCATCATGCGTGACAAGTTGGACATTGCCGCTCCCACAGAGGCAGACAACAAACTGGCCGCCGACATCGAAAACGTGAAGCAGATTGTCTCTGGTGTCCGCATGGTCCGCAGTTCAAAGAACATCGCCCCCAAGGAGCAGCTCGAACTTCAGGCCATCGGCAAGAACGACTATGAGGCCTTCAACGCAGCCATCAGCAAGATGGCGAACCTCAGCGCCATCACCGTTGTCGCCGAGAAGGACGCCACCGCCTCTGCCTTTATGGTTGGCACCGATGAGTTTGCCGTGCCTCTAGGTAATATGATCGACGTCGAGGCCGAGATTGCCAAGATGGAGGCCCAGTTGCAACACCTTGAGGGATTCCTGGCTGGTGTCATGAAGAAACTCTCCAACGAACGTTTCGTTCAGAACGCCCCAGAGGCCGTCGTTGCCTTGGAGCGCAAGAAGCAGAGTGATGCGGAGGAGAAAATTGCCTCTCTCAAAGAATCCATTGCCGCATTAAGGAAATAATCGATTCATGAGGAAGCACTATACTGTAGCCGGTCATGGCTTCACGGTGGATGCTGAAGAGGCTGTATTCACCGGCATGAATCAGTACACTCCGTTTCTGGACGAAGAGAACACAGATTCACTGTTCACTCTCTACGTCCAGGAATTGGCTACACCTATTATATATAATGTAAAGTACAAGCAGGAAGATGAAGGTCAGGTGATGCTCAGCGGCGAAACCCCCGACGGCAAGACGGTTCTCGAATACCAGCTGAGAGGGAAGGTTGCCGGTTGGCTGGTGTGCAGTCTCGACTTCAAGGAAGGACATGTCTATTATAACAAAGAACGGCAAAGGATGTTTGTGACCAATAATGCCTTGATGATGATGTACACATTCATTACTTCCGACAAACAGACAACGCTGTTCCATTCATCGGTCGTCAGCTATCAGGGCAAGGCTTACATGTTCCTCGGCAGAAGCGGAACAGGCAAGAGCACCCATTCCCAACTATGGCTCAAGTATATCGAAGGGACAGAACTGGTGAACGATGACAATCCCGTCGTCCGGATCATCGATGGTGAGGCCCGTGTCTACGGCTCCCCCTGGAGCGGCAAAACCCCATGTTACAGGAATGTCGATTATCCTATCGGGGGAATCGTCAAACTGAAACAGGCGCCTTTTAACGAGATCCGGCGGATGAAGGCCGTTGAAGCCTATGTCGCATTGGCCATGAGCATATCGGGTATGCGCTGGAACACCAAGATGGGCGACGGCCTGCATCATACAGAGAATCTGTTGACGGCAACAGTTCCCGTCTGGCATCTGTCATGCCTGCCGGATCAAAATGCAGCTGAGTTATGTCAAACGACCATAGCAGTCAAAGACTAAAGGACAACAAGATTATCCAGGAGGCCATCAAACTGGTCGAGGATGGCATCTGCGTCACCTTCCCCGTCGACGGGAGAAGCATGCTGCCATTCATCATTGGCGGTAAAGATAGCGTCATTCTGGAGAAGCCCTCAAAACCGGAGATGGGCGATATTGTCCTGGCTTGGGTAGACAACTGCCGATATGTCGTCCACCGCATCATTGACATCCATGACGATACCGTCATCCTCATGGGAGACGGAAATATCAGAGGTACGGAGAAATGCCATCAAGATGACATTAAGGCAAAAGTCACCCACGTGGTGGACGCAAAAGGAAACAGGCATCAGATAGACACGAGAAAATACAAATGGGGTGCTTTCCTCTGGGGCAAGTTGCGCCCGGTGAGAAGGTATCTGCTGTTCATTTACAAACACATTTGGTTATGAAACAAAAGAAAGGATTGGTATTACGCGACGTTTGCGGAGAGAAAGTCATCATTGGAGAAGGGCTCGAAGCCATCAATTTCGGCAGACTCCTCTGTCTGAACGACACAGCGGCCTGGCTCTGGCAGAAGGCTTCTGAGATGGAAGAATTCTCCATCAAAGAACTCGCTGATATCCTATACGAGGAATACGATGTGACGCCAGAACAGGCACTCAACGATGTGACGGATATCGTTGCCAAGTGGCAAGAGGCACAGATTGTTGAGTAACAGACGGCATGTCAAAGTACCTCTTGTGGACATGGCAACACGCAAAGGGCATCAGACTTAATTCGCTGGTGCGCATCTTTGTGGGAATCGTCAGGGTAGCCCTCGGACTGCTCATGGTATGGCTGTGCAAGAGGTTCATCGATGTCTCCATACGCTCCGGCTCATCCCAGGACATCTTGTTGATGATCGGATGGCTCATCGGGACTGTTGTCTCTATCATCATCCTAAGGCAGGCCTACTATTACATGACGGTCTCTGCCAATGCACGGCAACTCAATGCCATCCGACTGAAGCTGTACGGTCAACTCTTTTCCCGCCAGCTGTTTGATGAGCAGTACCTGCACTCTGGCGACATCACTTCCCGCATGTCGAAGGATATTGAAACCGTCAGCGACCTGACCACCTCCACCTTCCCGCAGATGGTGGTCACGTTCATACAGCTCCTCGGAGCCTTCCTGTTCATGAGGTCTATGGACGAGCGCCTGGCCTGGGCATTGCTCATACTCACCCCCTTTGCTGTGGTCTTTGGTAAACTGATTTCACGCCGGTTGCGCCAGATGACGCACGACATCCGCGAGGACGAAAGTCGCATACAGATGCAGATTCAGGAAGGGATGGAGCAAAATGCCGTCCTTCGGGCGCTTAGTAGTGAGGCTTGGATGGTTGGACGTCTCGACGAGACGCAACAGCGGCTGAAAGGCAATATGCTGCGCCGTGCTCGTTTTACTGTTGCTATGCGCTTCGTCTTCGGCTGTGTGTTCAGCCTTGGCTATATCATGGCTTTTATTTGGGGCGGCCTGCAGTTGCGCAATGGTGTCATCACCATTGGCGTGCTGACGTCATTTCTCCAGCTGGTGAGTCAGATCCAGAACCCTATACTGACACTCATCAATATGGTGCCCCAGATTATCCACGCTACCGCCAGCATCGATCGTCTGGAAGAACTGGAACAGAATCAGGGGCACGGTTCGTTTGGTTCCTTTGAGCAAAACCAACGACAAGTCCACCATGCTCACACAGGAGAACCTGTCGGGCTTCTCGCAGATGACATCTGCTTCCAATATGCCACCGGAGACCGATTGGTCCTCAATCATTTCACCCACGATTTCCGTCCTGGCACGAAGACCGCCCTCATGGGACCGACGGGCATCGGCAAAACCACCATCTTCCGGCTGATGCTCGCATTGACCACCCCGCAACACGGGAAACTGACCATCTACGACAAGCTCTCCCTCCGAATACCCATTGATGAGAATACCCGCGATTACTTCTCCTTTGTTCCGCAGGGCAACACGCTGATGAGCGGCACCATCCGCTATAACCTACAGATAGCCAAGCCCGATGCCACCGACTCCGAACTACTAGACGTACTGCATACGGCAGTTGCTGATTTTGTAGCCGATCTACCTGAAGGTATCGACACCGAGCTTGGTGAACGTGGCAGCGGGCTCAGCGAAGGTCAGGCTCAGCGTATCGCCATCGCAAGAGGTTTGCTTCGCCCTGGTCCAATCCTACTGTTAGATGAGATCAGCGCATCACTCGACGAACAGACCGAGCGTCAGCTTTATACTCGCCTGTTCGACCGATATCCACAAAAAACCATGATTTTCATCACTCACCGTCCTTCCGTCAGTGAGCTCTGCAACGACGTGTTGCGATTCTAGAAATTCTTGCCAGAGACAATATAAAGGAAGGTCTTTAGCAAGATGGTCATATCCAGCGACCACGAACGGTGCTCCAGATAATCCAAGTCATACTGTAGACGGATCAACATTTTTTCCATCGTGTCAGTATAGCCGTTATAGAGCGTGGCATAGCTTGTTACGCCAGGCCTGATCTGATAGAGCATGTAATAACGGGGATCCTCCTTCTCAATCAGTTTGATGTAATAAGCACGTTCTGGTCGCGGTCCGACAAAGGCCATATCCCCAATAAACACATTCCATAGCTGCGGCAGTTCGTCGAGATGATGAGCCCTCAGGAAACGCCCGATCTTGGTCAGACGTGAATCATCGTCCCCACTCTGGAACAAAGAAGGATAGCCCTCCTCAGAACCGACTTTCATGGAACGGAACTTATAAATGGTAAAAGGTCTGCCGAAACGTCCTATACGTTCCTGTTTGAAGATGGCCGGGCCGCCGTCCTCCCGTTTTACCGCAATATAACAGAACGCCAACAATGGTGAAAAGAGAATCAGGGCTATCAGGGCTATCAGACAGTCCACAACTCGCTTGGTGTTCCTTTGAAAGGCGTTCATCCCATCGGCAATATATCTTATATCTAAATCTTTATCCGTTGTCATCGCACGCACGATTCCTTATTATATATATATTAAGAATGCTTCAGTCGCCAGAAGAAATGCCAAGTGCGGAATACGGGTTCACATAGCGCTTCAGCCGGATATTCACGAGCGAAGTGGAGGTTTCGCCATACTTTTGCGAAGTACTTCCCTCCAGTAGAATGCGCTCTCAATCCAGAATAATGTCCAAAGTTTCCTCCTCTCAGGATTTCTTCTAACAAAGTCCTACCTCGTCTTTCATCCACAGGCGCAATCAAAAAATCATCATCAAGTGCGAACACTTCTCGCATCACATACATCGTAGCTCCTGTAAATTTCCATAATCCCAGATGGCGGAACAGACCTTCCAATTCACCTTTCCCCATCCCAATTTTATCTTTAGCTTTCCTTAGAAGATAATAATAGTCCATGAATTGTCGTAAGCCTATACCCTCATCAAAAAAATGCCGCATCATGTGGGCAAGTAGAAAAACCATGTTAAATGTCATCGTTGGCACAGCAATCCTTCCTACACCATTCGGTAATTCCACCAAGTTCTGACACTGCTCTGTCATCTGCTTTTCCATCCATGTCTGGAGACGGTGGTTATTCAAGGGATTATTCATGAATGTAGGAAAAAAATGAATCCCCACTGGTACATCAGGAAACACATCATAGCAGATCAGCTGATAACGGATACCCATATGTGGAAATTTGTTTCTTACATAACTCATTAGCAAGTCTCGACGTTCATTGATGCTCGTTGCTTCACCTCTTTTCATCACGAAAAGATCTATGTCGCCTGACGAACGGAGAAATGGATTGGGATACATCATGGCATTCCCCTGTCCTTTCAGTACGCAGCTGTCGAACCCATCTTGTTGGAACATCTCTGTCAGTTCTACACAACGCTGATTGAGTAACATATTACGATTCTTGATCTTATTCACCAGAAAGAACCACTTCATCTTCAACTGGCGCGGTATGGTGACATCCGGCCCCATGCGCTGTACAGATTCGAAGACGATACCCGATATGGACTGTTTCCTGGCCATATCATAGATAGGTTCCCAATCATCAGGTTCAATCTGAGGAGCTATACAATCCTCATTAATCACATATCGTAAAAGTTCGAAGAATTTTTCTGTTATATCTGTCATCATATAAGACTATTTGGCTCCTTTCTGTCTGAAGACAGCTACGAACGTTTTATACAAACACAACATATCAAGAGAAAAAGAACAATGGTCTACATAATAATACTCCAGTTCAAGACGCTCCGGATAATCAAGGTTGGACCTTCCATGACATGCCCACCATCCGGTTATCCCAGGTTTGACTTTCCAGTATTTCTTATTCCCGTCATGCCCTTCCAATTCCCCTTCCACTAACGGGCGGGGGCCGACCAGTGACATATCACCAATGATGACATTGATCGCCTGAGGCAGTTCATCAAGCGAAGACTCTCTTAGAAATTTCCCGATCATGGTGATACGCGGATCATCTTCTATCTTCTGATTGGCCTCCCATTCTTTTCTATAACGGTCATCTTTTAATAGTTCATCCAGTCTTTCCTCCGCATCTCGTACCATCGTGCGGAATTTGTATATCTGGAATATCTTCCCGTCTTTCCCTACCCTATCTTGCTTATACAATATTTTACCGCCATCTCCAATAGAAATGTAGATTATTTTAATGACTATACTAACAGGAATGAAAAGAATCATCCCGCAAATACCCAAAACTATATCTAATAATCTTTTAAAAAAAGAATACATTGTTATTCACCATTCATTAACGTTCCACGAATTCACGGTACTTCTCCTCTACAAAAGACCTGATTTCACATTTAAACCTCTCCTCAGAAAAATGCTCAGCCCATTTCCTACATTCTTTGTAGTCAAATGGTCTCTCTCCTAACGATTCAAATCTGTTGACGGCATCAATAATTGCCTCCGATGTCTGTTCCTTAAAGAACAGGCCGGTATTCCCTTCTGAAACGGTTTCTAACGAGCCACCATGTCCATAGGCAATCACGGGTGTTCCGCAGGATTCCGCTTCGATAGGCAGCATTCCGAAATCTTCATCCGCCGCAAAAATGAAAGCTTTGGCATGTTGCATCTTCTCCTTTAACACTGAAAACGGCTGATATCCCATGATAACGACATTGGGGCCTGCCATTTTTCTATAGGTATTGATATTGGGTCCGTCACCCACAACGTACAGTTTCTTGTCTGGCATTTGATTGAAAGCCTCTATCACCAAGTCTATTTTCTTGTATGCAACCAACCGACTACACGTAAGATAATAGTCCTGTTTCTCCTCACACAGCTCAAAATTGGATATATCTATATTCGGATGAATCGTGGTGGATTCCCTGCGATACGTCTCACGTATCCTTCTTCCTACATAATCAGAATTACTGATAAAATGATCAACCCTGAAGCTGCTCAACATATCCCATTTTCTGATTCTGTGCAGGAGATAGCGGACCACCCAACTCTTCAAGCCTTTTGTCAGATGCGATTCTTCCAAGTACTCGTTATACATATCCCACACGTATCGTATCGGCGAATGGCAATAACTAATATGCAACTGGTCTGCTTTGGTCAACACACCTTTCGCCACACAATGCGATGATGAAATAATCACATCATAACCTCTCAAGTCGAACTGCTCTATGGCAAACGGGAAGAGCGGCAAATACGCCCTGTGTTTCTTAGTCCCGAAAGGCATCTTCTGGATAAAAGAGGTATGCACTTTCTCCCAAGGTATCCCCAATTCTTCACATATCTCTTTCTTGGCTACAAGCGTATAAATTTCAGCATCAGGAAAAACATCTAAAATAGCCTTAGTAACCTTATCTGATCCACCGACAGTAACCAGCCATTCATGTATAATAGCGACTTTCATTATGCAACTTTATTTATTAAATGATCGATAGCCTCCATATATTCTTTCACCGTGTTCTCAAAAGTGGGATGTGGCATACTCTCTATGATAGAAACCTTCCTCTTATATTCAGAATCACCTAAGCTCTGAGCAATATGATACCCATGTAAAAAGTCATCCACACTAGTTCCATCAACGTTGATGCAGAATTCCTCTTGAGAGATCTCTTCATCAAAATGACCTATCGGAACACAACCATAAAGGAGCGCCGTTTTATATGAAGCATTGATGGCGGATACACATGGAATGATGGGCAACACACAAAAACCTGCCATACAGAAATACCGAACGACATCCTTCTTCTCAAGATTAGCCAGGAACTTGACTCCATCTTGTTCATAATCATTTGTAAACGACGAGCTCGTCAGGAAATACAAGGTGTTTTGATTATTCACATTAAACTTCTTCCAAGCCTGTAGCATATTGTCTATCGCTTTGGCTTTCGTGATCAGTCCAAAATAAATATACACTTTCCTATTCTTTTCGATTCCTTCTATTGGATTCTCAAAAATATTACTTGGGATTGTACGCAAAAAAACAGGCTTGGCAAATTCTCGTTCAATGATTGTCTTGGTATGTTTATCCGTAACGAGCACCACATCAGAAGAGACGATGAACTGTTTGATGATGTACTTTCGAAGAAAGTTAACCCTTCCATACTCATGAAGAGATAAAACCAAGTATCCTCTTTGGCGCGAAATGGTATCTCTAAGTTTCTTCAGGGAACGGACTATCAACACATTACACTCCTTAAAAGGATATTCTATGATGACGATATCTCGGGGCCTGATTTGATTGGAAACTTGTTCGAAAAGCTTAGACATCTTCATGGATGATAACTGATCGATCTTTCCTTTTGTTCCTGAATCAGCAGAGTGAATACACACTTCCAAATCCTCTACTCGTAGAAAAGACAGATATAGGTTATAAGAATAATCCCCTATTCCGTCTTTTTTAGAATTAGCATTATTACAGATAATGTGTATCATTCTTTATTCGGTAGTTTCTTGTGCATAATCCTCAACAAAGTCTTCATCTAACTCTTGCTGACGATTGATTACAATGATGAAGAAAATGTAGAGCCAGAAAAAGTAAAGCCACAGATTCCCGACAATCATATATTGCAACAATTGTGTCAGGAAACCGGCAAATAGAGCCATGGAGGAAGCGGTCTTTCTAGCTTGTCTGAATACAGAGCCAAACAGCAATAGCAGAAGTATCAAGCCTATGAGCCCTTGATTCAACAGAACAGATAGAAAAAGGTTGTTAGCTTCTTCAGCTGGTTTGAACATGACAACATTGTTGTCTGTATAGTATGCTGTAGCCCCAATACCCTGCCCAAACAACAAACTCTTCCCACCACTCTCTAACAAAGCTTCCGTGGCGACAAGCAGATTCTCTGCCCTCTCTGCTCCGGAGTAATCCATGTCTTCTTCATCAAATGAGGAGAAAGCTAATACCTTTGTCGATATGCCTTCATAAATATCCCTGACTTGAGGGAATGCAATAGAAACAGTAAATAGAGCAAACAAGATACCGAGTCCTATGACTAACACATTCTTATAGTCAGTATCACGGAATATCAAATACAGTTTGATGAGAATGACCACCAATAATGCTACATATCCAAATGATGACAGGGATAGAATCGCAATAACAAAAGACGCGATTGCCCAGTATTTATATTTCTCGAAATCAGAAATAAAATAGTATATGCACGGTGTAATGACAGGTATCAGATACCCTGGCTCTGATGCAGTACCCGAGAGTCGTTGGAAACCGAAGGTCTCAGATGCAGTATAAGGTCCAAATTCCCCAAATAGTAAGGTATAGCCAAACATCTGCATGACACAGAAAACGGATTCAATGACGACCGTATATTTGAATAGTAATTCCATATATTCTTCGGGGATATACATAATCTTGTTTTCAGCAATCCTAATCAGTACAAAGAATAAGATTCCCCGAATGAAGTATTTGGCAGCAAATGAGGGTTCTATATGTTCTCCAAAGCCTATACCGGCTACAAAGGAATAAGCAAGGAAAATAATCAGAAGATTACTTGTTGTATTGACTGGTTCTGCATACTCTTCCTTAAAGACAAAATACAGGACAGGACACAAAGCGACCAACATCTCACCCAATCGCATAGGAGTACTTTCGCCGATCATCAAGGCAAACGACTCACGTAAAGGCAATACTATTAACAAGAGGTATAGAAAGATCTTCAGACTTCTATTTTCCAGCATGCTTTTTCGATATTAACAGTCTCAACAGGTCACGAGGGAATATGTCTTTGATGGTAGAAGTTAATTTAAAATATGATATCTTCCACAAATACCAGCAATAGCACAAGATACGGTTTCCTCCATAGGAGCATTGTATAATATACGACTCTTTCCGTGACTTCACGAAATGGCCGTAAGTGGCTCCTCCAGAGGCATCGACAACAGATACAGGAATATCAATATAACTGAAAGACCTTTTGTTTAAATAGGCCCATAGCAGGAAATCATAATCTGCCGCCAGACGATATCTTAAATCAAAATGCCTCTTCTTAAGGATCTCTGATCTTACAAAGACACTTTGATGGGAAAACACCATATCATACTTGATTCTTCCCAAATCCTTGGAAGATACATATCTTTCGCCAAATGCATATTGGTAGATAACATCACCATAGATCAAATCGCTCATGGAGCCTTCTGACTGGATTCTGTCATATAGTTCCTCGATCACTTTTGAATGACTAAAGACATCACCAGCATTTAAGAAAATCACGTATTCACCCTTCGAAGCATCAATGCCTTTGTTCATGGCATCATATATACCCCTATCAGGTTCCGATACGTAATAACTCAAATTGCTATGATAGTTGTGAATCACATCATTAGTGCCATCTGTACTACCGCCATCAATGATGATGTAATCAATAGAATTAAATGTCTGACTAATTACAGAACAAATCGTTCTTTCAATAGCCTCAGCAGCATTATAACAAACAGTAACGACACTAACCGTCATACGATTCTCTTTCATTCAATTATATGAAATGCCTGTGCTCTCCCGTAAAAGAATACTTCAAATCACGGTTCCTTTCACCAATCTTCTTGGCCGGCACACCAGCAACGATAGTAAAGGGAGGAACATCATGAGTAACCACAGCTCCTGCTGCGACCACGGCACCCTCTCCGATATGGACACTATGCAGGATGACCGTGTGTGAACCGATCCAGGCACGGTCGTCAATAACAACAGAACGATGGTTCTGGGTTGAACAACGAAAGAACGGATCACGATGATCGTGTTGCTCAGTCCATATTTTCACATCGCTGGCAAACACGACATTCTCTCCTATCACGATTCCATTTCTTGCATCAAGAATTGAATGGTCACCGATAATAGAACCACGTCCTATCGTTATCCTTGAAGGCTCACGGACCTCTGTTCCATAATAAATGACCGCATCCTTACATAAGTTCATCCCACATACATGCCGATAAATAAAGTTTCTTAGACGATGTGATGGCGTGTATGATAAACGATATAAATAATAGGCAGCGAATCCTGAGCACAACCCTTTTATTCTGTCCTTTACAGAAAGGCCCTTCCTATTCATCCCGGGATCATCTCCAGGATTGCCCTTCAGATAGTTACGCTTCACATAAAAGAGAAGTTTGATGATCGGAGAGAAAACGAGGACAAACGATACATTCTTAAACAGAACAACGAATGCCACAAATATGATCATCAGCAAAGCAATAGTATTCATAAACAATCGTCAATATCTATTCGCTAATTATTTAACCCAGAGTCCTTTAGCGCTCTTATTCAGCAACTTACGCAATTGAACCTTTCCAAAGACAGTTTGAAACACTAAGACGATGGTAGGTACAATGACGATACCTTCAACACCCCATAAACGACATGCCAGAGTCATCAATGGCCAAGAAACAATAGCAAAAGACAAATATATTATTAATTGTATCCTTACAGTACCAATACCATTGATAAGATACATATACAGATTACCCAGATTTAATATCATCACATAGATATAGACAAACAATGACAGCTTTGGACTGATATCCACATTGGTTCCTACCCAGACGATATAAACATAACGGGCAAAAATAAGCATCAGGACACCAATGATTGCAAAACCAATCCACATATATTCCAATGCCTTCATCGTTCTCGTCATCCATGAATAGTCATTTCTGTTATAAGCATCTGTAAAAGCCGACCAGAATGGAGTCAGGATGATAATAAAAATGGTATATAATAAGGCAAAATACTTATAGGCAATGTTATATTCGGTAACGGCATCAGGCCCGATCTCTCGTGAAATGATAATGTTGATAATCTGAAAAATGAAAATCATACATAAATAAATAATAAAGAATTGCAACCCGATTCCTAAGATATCGCGAATCAAGGACATCTTTACATAGCGGAATCTGGGAGCTATTTCTTGATATTTACGGGATGAATACACAAATAACGAAACCACAATTGCCAACAGACAAGGCATCCCAGCAAAATAAAGGGCCAGATTGGTAAGGCTTCCCTTACTGACTAGCGTAAGAATCCAGACAGAAATGAGAGACAACAATTGACCTCCACCCTGTATCATGGATGCAAGGCCAGCCTTCTGATCGGCCATCAGCATCGTAGAAACGAGGTTGGCAACCATATTCAAACAGAAAAAAGCAGATAGGATGACAAATACCTTACCTAATTCCTCACTATAAACCGGATCGACATTTAAAATCGTTGACCAGTCTATAAACACATTACCTACAATAATAGCAAGGAATACGACTAAGACTATGATTGCTACAGAAAAATAGGTTGTACTCAGATAACATTTTGCCAAATCGATATTACCTTCGGCCTTTGCTTCGGCAAACCTGTTTCTGAAACCATTACCCAATCCCAAATCAAACAAGGTGATCCATGAAATGATAGAAGACATGGTCAACCATATTCCATACTGAGTCGGGTTAACATAATCAATCGTCAATGGAACAATCAAAAAAGATGATATAATATAAATCATCTTAGCCACGACAGACAGGACAACACCCTTCACAGCCTCTTTTGAACGGCCTGAAGAATTTGAGATTCTGTCGATGAACAAAACTATCGGACTGATCATGACCCTATCTGATTCAAGATGAGACAGAGAGAGGCCAAACGGTTATCGGCTTTCATCTTTTCAAGTTCTTCTATGGCAGACTTGGAAGTCTTTCCTGGACGGCAGACGAAACAAGTCACATCGGCAAGACTACCAATCAAGGCTTTATTGTGTGGGGCAATCTCAGGACCATCCAGGATAATAACGTCGTATGATTCCCGCAGACTGGCCAATGCCTGCTGCAGTCCCTTATGAGCCAACAGGTCGGCAGGATGGATGGAGTCAGGGATTCCTGGAGGAAGGATATCCAGCAGATGGCGGCAGACGGTCTTCTCCCCCATTCTGGTGAAGGCTTCTGCCAGGTGGGTTGCACAGAACGTCTTCCCGTCCTCCTCATTGGCAGAGGTAACCAATATGGTTTTCTGTCCATCCTTCAGCTGATGAAGCAGGTTGTTACGGATAACCCTGAACGCATCGTCGCATTCTCCTTGTCCTGACGCAGGGATCGTTCCTGCCAACGGCAACTTTGTTGTCAGCTTCAGGTCGATCTCTGAATCAATTTGCTTTTTCAGACTTCTGCGAGAGAAGAAGAAGACATAAGGCAGGAGCAGACCGATAATCGGTGACAAGAGTAAGGCGTACAATGTCTTGGGCTTCGTCTTCTTGAGTGCCTGTGTTTCGTCAATCAGTCGGCCTTTGTCAATGGTATTGGCCAGTTCCATGATGACCTGCTCCCGCTTCTGTAGCAATGAGACGAAGACGCTTTGCTTGATATTCCTCTGACGGCTCACTTCGGTCATATTTCGCTCTTGCTCTGGCGCATCTACCACTCGGCTCATATAGCGGTTATACTCCCGTTCTGCCACTCGTTTTCTCAAGAGCAACGACTCACGGTCACGCTTGAAGGCTGTCTGAATCACGGGATGCAACTCGTCAATCAGTTGCGTCGTCAGCTTCACCTGTGTGGACTGCTCTGTCAAACTCTTCAGCAACATCTTCCTGTCATTGACCAACTGGTTGTGACGGCTGATCATCGACACGGCGTCGCCGGAATAGACACCCACATTCACAGGAATCAGCTCATAACGGTTCGCTGGGTCATTCACATACTCACTCAGATAGTCGAGCAACTGCTGCTGAACACCGAAACTCACAATCTGAGACTCATAGGCACTCTTCTTACCCATTACCTCCTCGGCATCTACCTTCGGATCCGTGACCTGATACTGTTTCTTGACCTTTTCCCAGTCGGCATCCGTCAGACCGAGCTCTTGGTCGATCTTGGCAATACGTCCGTTGATGAACTCCTCATTCTTGGCGGCCTCTTCCTGACGTTCCTGATTGAAACAGTCATTATAATGAGCCACCAGGGAGTTCACGAAGTCAATACCTCGAAGTATATTTTCGTCAGAAAGACCAATGTAAAGAATCGATGTGGCCTTCTTCGATGCCGGAGCAACGTTCAGGCGCTTGGCGAAACTCTTAGCAACCGTCATGGGCGGCACAATCTTGACCTTCAGCCGATAGTCTTTCGTAAAGGGTTTCCGGTCCTCTTCAGTCGGCAGGATATTCTCTGTGAGGGTCAGATCGCCAATCTCCGTATGCAATACCGCCGGCAACTTGGCAAAAGTCTTTTCTTCAATATTAATCTTTTTCTTGCCTTTCCTCAGTTTCCCCTCAACGGTATAGCCTGCATCACTTTTATCGATGGTCAGACTGATGCTATACACTTTCAGAGGCAGGTTCTCGTTCATGGTCTGAAGGATTTCCGGACTGACCGCCACACTCACCGGCTGGTTCTTATATAGCAGACGGCTCTTCAGAAACTTCTGATGGCGAATTTCCGTGTACAGACCCAGATCTTCCACCACATCCTTCGCCAACTGTTTGGTCTTCAGGATTTCCTTCTCGTTTTCCGCATTGGTTGTACGGTTCAAGTTCAGACTGCTGCTAAGGCTAGACGGAAGCTGGCTCATCAGAGACGAACTGGCACTAACGGTAGTACCGCCAGACTGCCTCCGGTCAATGATCATCATCTTTCCCTGAATGCTATATGACGGACGGCTCAGATAGACATAAGTCCCCGCCAGAAACAGACACAGGACAACAGACAGGGCGAACCATTTCTTATGGCTGGTGAAGAGTGACCACAAGTATTTCAAGTCGAAGATGGTATATCTGTTTTTCTCTCGGATTTCCGAAGGACTCAACTTAATTTTATTCTTCATTATTCTAATCTAGTTTTTATTTGAGAATTGAGACTAACAACGTCGCCACTGACATCAGGATACCCGTTGCCGAAAGCCACAAACTGGTTGATGTGCCGATGACAGAATTCTGCGCCTTGATCTTATTGGGTTCCACATAGATGATGTCGTTCTGCTGCAGGTAATAATAGGGCGAGTTCACGATATTCGCATCATTTAGGTCCAGCGTATGATAACTCTTGGCTCCATTAACATCTTCACGGATAAGGGTCACATTGTTGCGAACACCGTAGATCGTCATATCGCCGGCCCTGGCCAGAGCCTCCAACACATTGATCTTCTCACGGGCTATCGTGAAAGTGCCGGGAGCGTTGACCTCCCCCAACACCGAGATGGAGAAACTCGACATGCGAACCGTCACAACTGGATTTTCCGACTCTGCCAGATAAGGACTGATGGCCTGAGTAATCAGCTGCTCAGCCTCTGTCTTCGTCAGGCCACCCACCTTCAACTCTCCTACGACAGGAAACTGTATCTTTCCGTCGTTATCCACCAAATAGCTCTGAATCTGAGTCTGAGTGGTCGGCGTCACCAGATTGAACTGATAAGCAGCACTGGGGGTTGTGGTGTTAACGACGATAGACAGCACGTCCTTCGGCATGATGCGGGCGTCCACCAGATAGCCCTTGGCGGCCTGGTCCAGCGCTTCGCGGTTCCTGAAATAAGTCACGTCCTTCGAGGAACCGCACGATGTCAGCAGACTGACTGCGGCCAGTACCAAGAACGACAGCTTGAAGATGTAGATTCTCTGTATCATTTTTATCATGTATTTATTCATTCTTTCTGTTTCGGGCGAAGAGCAAATCGCTTGTCCTGATGACACATATCTTTTCCTTTCCCCAGCAGTTGTGATCGCCGCCAGAGAATCCGAAAAAGGAGGCCATAAGGATCAAGCATACTGCACTCACCCTCCGCACAAGAGCCTTTGCTCGCAAAGGATTTTGAACACGTTTGCTAAAATCGGTGCAAAGTTAGTGTAAAAATTTGAGTTAGCGAAAAGAATGATGATTTATTTGCTGTCTAAAACACAAGAAAAACAAATAAAACACAAATGAAACGATTGAATCAGAGAAAAAGAGCCTTTCCAATACTATCACCGTGGATGTTAACAATTTGTGGAATCACAGAAAATTCGGGAAAATATCAACAAAATTTGAAGAACCACCACAAAATCAAATTAAATAACTGGATAGCAAATATTTATATATTTTTGAACTTACACAGAACCACCATAAAACCACCACAAAACCACCATAGAACCACCACAAAAGACCAAATACGTTCACAAAAATGCTGTGATTATGTGAAAGTGTAGCCTTCTTTTGGAGTTTACAGGCAGTAAAGTCGGACTTTAGATAGGGTAAAGTCGGAGTTTAGGCTAAGTAAACTCCGAAATTCTCTAGAGAATTTCGGAGAAAGGTGGCTGTAAACTCCAAGAAAGGTGGCAGGTTACTTGGAGAAAGGTGCCTGTAAACTCTGGGAGAGGTATAACCTCACACACTTTCACACATTCATGTGCTAATTTGATAGATAAATGTTAGTTTTGTGGTGGTTCTATGGTGGTTCTATGGTGGTTTTATGTAGGTTTTATGTAAGTAGAAAATTAACTAACATTCTGATAATAAGTAGATTAACTAAAAATCGTGTAAGTTCTTGAAAAATATATCAAAAAATTCTTGGAAAATCGTCGAAAATGTTGTACCTTTGCAAGGTCATTGACGACTGAAATCAACAATTTAAAGCCCAAAATATCGATATGAAAGTAACATTATTCAAACCTTACAGAAAAAAAGAGACCATTAATCGCATTGACGTTGCTAATGTGGCAGGCATCATCCAGAAAGGACTGCTCGAAAAGAGTGTGCTCCGAGTCAGGGAACTATATAATCTGATGCGCACCAATCGGCTACCAGACGGTCAGATAGAGTGCAACCTCGAGGGCGGCATCCAGCTACCACGTGTCTGCTTCGCCGCCGAATTCGAGAACAGGAATCGGGAGCGCCGCATGGTTGGCTACAACGGACTGGTGGTCATCGAGCTGAACGACCTGAAGAGCTATGACGAGGCCATCGCCATCCGCGAGAAGGCCAAGCGGCTGCCCTTCACGATGATGGCATTCCTCGGCGGCAGCGGACGGTCGGTAAAGATTGTCTGTCGCGGAGCACTATTCCATGACGCCTCGACAGGACCAGAGCCCCCTACCCTTCAACTACCCGCCGAAGAAGACGATATCTGGCAGTTCCACCGCAACCTCTACGAGACGGCCCGCAAGGCCTACGAGGGTCAGCTGAACCTTCAGATCGAGGCTCTGGAGCCCGTGCTGGAGCGGACCGTCTACCTGAGTGCCGATCCCGCCATCGGCTTCAACCCGAATGCCACACCCTTCTTCGCCGACACCAGTCGTCAGCAGGAAGAGCCCGACTTGAGCGACCTGAGCCCTAAGGAGAGCCAGCTGATGCCGGGCCGCAGCGTGGAGCGCACCTATCGGCTGAACTGGCTCTATATTATAGAAGAGGTATTAGGCCGGTACTTCGACTTGCCCGACGAGCAGCGGCAGGAGTCGCTGCTGATGCAGGTGGCCACACGCTGTCTGAACGAAGGCATCCCGATGGCGAAGGCTCAGCAGATGACGATGGAGCACCCTGCGCTAAACACCGACGAATTGTTAGTAAGCAAAACATTTTCAGCCGTTTACGCCGTTACGCATCAGAAAGACTACATGAAGAAACATAAGATCCGTCCATTGCACAGCATCCCCGAAGACACGCTGCTGATGATGAAGACTGAAATCTTCCTGAACACGAACTTCGAGATGCGGAAGAACGTGATGACCGGCATCGCCCAGTATCGTGAGAAGACCAGCCTGGATCCGGAGTTCCACGACCTCGACCAGGAGGTGCGCAACGACATGACCATCCGCGCCAAAGAGCTGGGACTGAAGTCGTGGGACAAGGACATCGACCGCTTCATCGACTCCAGCCGCATCGACAAGTTCTATCCGCTCTACGAGTGGCTGAAAGGTCTGCCCAGATGGGATGGCCGCGACCGTGTGGCGGAACTGGCGGCCCGCGTGCCCACCAACCAGCCCCATTGGGAGACGTATCTTCATAAATGGCTGTTAGCCATGGTGTTACAGTGGCGCGAAGATACCGATGCGCAGCTCACCGGCAATGCCCTCGTACCTTTATTAATAGGTCGTCAGGGCTGCGGCAAGACCCGTTTCTGCGGCATCCTCATGCCCCCGGAACTGAGGATGTACTACAACGAGGAGATCAACTTCAAGAAGGAAACCGACCTGAACCTCGGCCTCTCGCAGTTCGGACTGATCAACATCGACGAGTTCGACAAGACCACCGCCCGTCAGCATGTCATCCTGAAATACCTGCTCTCGACAAGCGACGTGAAGTTCCGCCCACCCTACGGCAAGGCCATCCGACAGTATAAGCGCTACGCCTCGTTCATCGGCACCACCAACCAGATGAAGCCATTGGTGGACCCAACGGGCAGCCGACGGTTCGTCTGTGTGGAGTGCACTGGCGACATCAACTTCGAAGACAACCTCGACCATCGCCAGCTCTATGCCCAGCTGATGCAGGAGCTCGACGAGGGACAGCGTTATTGGCTCGACGACGAGGAGATTGCCGTGCTGATGAAGGAGAACAGCCGTTTCGAGCGCACTTCCGACCTGGTGGAGATGATTGCCGCCACCTTCCGGAAACCGCAGGATCCGAAGGGCGGCCGCCTCTGGTCGCTCCAGGAGGTGAACGCCCTGCTCCATTCCCGCTTCAAGAACTACGACCCAACGACGACCTTCGAGAAGCTCGGCCGCACCCTCTCCAACCAGCCTTTCGCCTTCGTCAACGAGCGTTCCGGCAACTGCTCCCGCTACCGGATGGAAGAGCTCTGAGTCTCAGGAGATACAAATAAATCCCGAAACGTTTGGTCGTTTCGGGATTTATTAATGATTAATAAGGTATATGCTTATCGTTACTTAACCATGTTCAGGAGGAGCACGAGGTCAGCAACATCCACATTGAAGTCACCATTAATATTGGCATTATTGTAGTTGAAGCTTTCAGGATTTCTACCCATGATGTAGTCGGCAAGAGCTGTCACATCAGCCTTTGTCACATATCCATCGCCATCAACATCTCCTAATACGCCAGTCACAGTCAGTGTGGATTTTACTAAATCAACATCATGACTTTGAGCGTTTGAATCAGAAATAGAAATATTGCGCAACACAATGGGATAAGTACCTTCCTTTACATCGCTGGCAACATTCAGTTTTATAATGGCCACCTCACCATCATTTCCACTGATGGTAGAACCATTTGTCGAACCTGCCATCACACGAAGAGCACCGTTATCTTGGAAATCCGCATCAAAAGTATTGGTTTTACGTGTGGTTGTACGTTCTGTACTCAGATATGCCTCAGCGAAACCATCAGCATCCTTTGCGACAGTAACGCCTTCTGGCAATTCAAGATCGAACTGGAATCCCTCAGCCACAACACTATTTTTCATCTTGACAGACAGAGTCATATCTTTACCTTTCTCTGCAGATACATTTCCTATATATATTGTATTCTCAAGCTGAGAAATATCAGTATCAGGAAGATTCTTTATGTTGACCTTTTCTGGTTTGTCAAGTTGGTACACCTGAGTCAAAGTACCCATATTACCAGCCAAATCGTAAACGGATACATTTAGATTAATCATATATTGCATATCCTCTGCTGTCAGTTCTATCTCAAAGTTCGACTCGTTAATCATTGTAAAATCTCTAGCCTCACCATTCAACATCACATTAAGCGTATTCAACTTTAATCCAATATTTTCAGTTATTGAGATGTGAATAATTCCTGACTGATTATCGAAATCGGAAATAATCTCCGGCTTTACCACGTCATTCTTTATGGATGTAGCCATCATATATGCGCCAAGTTTATTCGTCTTCAAAACGGTTCCAGCGGGGCCGACGTAATGCCAGATTTTACTACCTTCTTCAGAATAATAGACGTCTAGTGCTTGGTCTTCTCTGAATCCGAATGGAGTAAGGTCATCTGCACCAGGAACACCTATAACAGAAAACTCTCCATGCTGTGCAGTCTTGAGTGTATCATTTCCTTGAATGGCAATAAGATCGCATACCTCACTAACGACAAAGAGTGTATCTCCCTGATCAGTAATACCAAGTAGGTCGCCAGCAGGATAGTGATGAGGAATACTAATTTTCACTCCAGTGTCAAAGTTTTGTATATCATTATTGATGCCAAAGCCTAACTTACAGATATCATTTTGCTCTGTATCTGAAAGAAGAGAATGCCTTGCCATTGCGATTCTTGCATTTACATTAGTACGATCCTTCATATACCAATGGTAGAAGAAAGGATAGAAAATTTTATCCTCGAAGAAATCACCAATGGTATTATCTACTGCTTTTACAATTTCTCCGGTTGCATCTACAACTAAGCCACATGCCTGCATCATCCAATTCCATGCTTTTTCAATGTTAGGATGTTCTTCTATGAAAGCTTCATATATTGTATTTGCTGTATGTTTTATTGCAGATGCAGCTACTTTCTTGATAGAAGTCGTTGGCCTAAAGACAACGTCGAACGTACGCCGGTCAGGAATGCTAAAATAGCTTTCGTTGGGTCTATTCTCAAGTTCTACGTTAAGGTCTGTGTCAAAGTATAAATTACACCATCCAAAATCATATACTTTAATACTAACAGAACCATCAAACTCAGAAGATACCGTTCGTTCGACTTTCAATGCATCTTTAAGACTATAGGTACTTGGGGCAGGTGTGATGCCTGCAAGAATAGACAGTGGGGCATCAAAGCTTTTTTGCCATGTGCTATAAATCTTATAGGGCGGTGCAAAATAGGTCTTGTATGAGAGATTGGGGAATACCTTCATCACTTCACTTTGATAGTCATTTTCTGATATCACTTGTCTACGTAGAAACCTTGCCCATTTTCCCTTACTTGATACTTTCGATGTGTATTTACTTGTATAACCTAAGCTTAAATCAATTGGACCCCAACCGTCAGTCAATATATCACCAATCTGCATATTTTCAAGGCTAAAATCCCATGATGAAGACAATGACATTTGCTGAGACACTTCCTCTAAGTCATTTGAATCCTTATTATACATCTCCTCATGTTTCATAGAGAAATCTGATGAATATTTAAGACCAAAGTTTTCATAGAAGAATTTATCACTTAGAACTTCCAAGTTATAAGCATCCATTGCCGACAATCCCATCTTATCTGCTTGAATTAGATTTACCAAATCATGAACTTTACCCTTAAAATCAAATTCTCCACCTAATTTTACAGAAGAAGAATAACCTTCTAGGCTTTTTCCTGTTGAACTATCATATTTCGTCTTCCATGGTTCTATCGTGACACTGCCACTACCGCCCACTTTCAATGATTCTATTGATAGCCCAGGCTCAAAGGCTTGCTTTATTTCTTTGCCACCCGGCAAGTTCTTGAAAATATCACCAGAAACACCTGCTCCGTAAGTATAGTAAGCATACTGGTCAATCTTTAAGTTTCCTTCATCCCGGTCTTCAAACCAATGTCTCATAGCCTTAACAGCCAGGTCTGTTTTCCAATCAACATCTCCATTATAATTGTCAATCCAGCCCTTAATAAAATGAATAACGGCTTCTTTTGGATTAGAAGTGGAAAAATTAACTTTATATCCTCCACTAACACTCGCATTTATGCTTGGAACATATTTTTCATATTCCTTCATTTTTTCCTTATCCTTAGCAGCTTTATATGCCCCTGTTATCTTTGCCCCAAGGCTAAGAGAATACTCGCTGATGTTTCCATTATCGTCCCATTTCAGACCAAGCCCAATAGGGAAGCCAAGACTGACCTTTGATTTAGCCAACGATCCCAAAAAACTACTTGGACTTACAGTCTTACTTACTTTTCCTGTTACACCTGGGGTTATCGTTAACTTTACCTTTTCAACATTTTCAATGCCACTATCTTGCACAAATTGATTGGCTTGATGAATTTTCAGTGTTATATTCTTATCTGCTTCACTACCTGCGACAGGAATAGCTTTGTTATTCTCATTTATGGCTTGAGTACAGTACAAGATGACTGTCTCACCTCGGCCTGCTATTGCCTCAGAACCAGAAGTGGCTACACATAGCATAGAATATCCTTCAATATCAGAAGGTATTGATTCTATATATTTTGTCTGGTTGTTGTGATTATATCTGAAACGAAGTCTCACATTGTTCAATGGTTTCCCATTTTCGTTTAATAAACGATAATGATAGAGGATAACTGTTCCTGGCGTAACTTCTTTTGGCTCGACTTCTGCTGTAATATGTTTGACAACCACCGAAGCGACTTCGTCCGACGAAGCAGCATTAGAAACCATCACAGTGATAGGATTTGTAAATCCGTTAGCACTGACCACTTGTCTGGTAGAAGTATTTTGCGCTACCGAATATACCGCTATCGTATGCTGACCTGCAGTTGTAGGCTTCCAGTTTGCAGATATCGTTTTATATTGTTGTTTGGGCAGATTCTCTACTGAGCCAATGATAATGCCGTTATCGGTCAGTATGACGGTACCATACCAGTCGGAAGTTCCCGTATTTTGTACTTGTACACTAACCGTTGCCGTTTTACCGAGTTCAAGGGTTGACGTGGCCGAGATGGCTGTTTTCAAACTCAGCGAAGGATTAGCAGAGGGGTCAGGCTTGACCGTTATTGTCATGGGGTTCCATGAGCTATTGCTGGCATTCACAGAATTCAGTGCGCTTTCTCCGCTTGTCTGGTAATATAACACTAACGATTTTGATCCTGATGCCGTCGGGACATAATTGCAAGGCAGTTCCACGCCTGGATTGGGATTAGACGTTGTTTTACCTGAGATATACTTGTTTTCCCATTTCCCAATCACGCTACTTCCATCTTTAAGGTAGAAGGAGCCTTGCCAGTCAGACGTCCCATTATTCTGCACAAAGACACGGTAAACATTACTCTTGTTGACATAGAAAGTGCTCGTATTGGTGAAGCCTGTAACCTTTACTATAGACAGATTGGCCGGCGTGTTTTCCTTGAATGCTGTTTTGACAGCCGTAGGTATGCTGGCACTCCAATCACTATTCTGGTCTTTATTGCCATTTACAGCCTGAACCTGGAACTGATAAGAAGTGTTAGGAGACAAGCCGCTAAACTTCCAATAAGTCTGAGAAGTAGAGATACCACTATTCACATACTCCTTACCCACTTCCCTGATATTAATATTATATTTCGTTGCTCCGGAGACGGCACCCCATCTGGCAATGAAGCTGGAATAGGTGACATCGGTAGCACTGAAAGTGTTTTTATCCGGTGTTGCCAGTTTTGTTGTGTTCTCTGAGACCGTGACACTAATAGGGTTGTTGTAACTGCCTTTAGGAACGACGACACCGGCTCCAGCCCCACCTGTCTGGTAATAGAGCGTTAGAGTGTGACTGCCCGTAACGGTCGGCGTATAGGTGTCGGTCAGCGTGACGGTGCTTCCTGCGCTGATTGTCCTTGACCAGGAGAGCCAGTTGGTGCTTCCCGACTTCAAGTAGAAAGCTCCCGACCATGAAGAGGAACCAGTGTTCTTCACTTTTACCGTATAGGTGTACGACTGTCCCTTCGTCAGGGTTGTAGCGTTGAAGCCACCTGAACTGGCTAGAGTCAGGCTTACTGTTTGCGCAGGCTCTGAGACAGTAACACTGATTGGATTGCTGTAGCTGCCCTTAGATACCGCAGTACCTGCACCCGTTCCGCCAGTCTGGTAGTAGAGTGTCAGCGTATGGCTTCCCGTTTCAGTCGGCGTGTAGGTGCCTGACAGAGTGACGGTGCTACCAGCACTAATGGTCTTAGACCAGTCAAGCCATACGGTATTTCCGGATTTCAGGTAGAAAGCTCCCGACCATGAAGATGATCCCGTGTTCTTTACCTTCACAGTATAGGTATATGACTGTCCTTTCGTCATATTTGTCGCGTTGAAGCCGCCTGAACTGGCTAGAGTCAGGCTGGGCGCAGGCTCTGAGACGGTAACACTGATTGGATTGCTGTAGCTGCCTTTAGAAACCGCAGTACCTGCACCCGTTCCGCCAGTCTGGTAGTAGAGTGTCAGCGTGTGGCTTCCCGTTTCTGTCGGCGTGTAGGTGCCTGACAGAGTGACCGTGCTACCGGCACTAATGGTCTTAGACCAGTCTAGCCATACGGTATTTCCTGACTTTAGGTAGAATGCTCCCGACCATGATGATGACCCCGTATTCTTTACCTTCACCGTATAGGTGTATGACTGCCCTTTCGTCATATTAGTCGCGTTGAAGCCGCCTGAACTGGCTAGAGTCAGGCTGGGCGCAGGATCCGAGACTGTGACACTGATTGGATTGCTGTAATTGCCCTTTGGTACGGCAGTACCAGCTCCAGATCCGCCAGTCTGGTAATAAAGCGTCAGCGTGTGGCTTCCCGTTGTTGTAGGTGTGTATGTACCAGACAGGGTGACGATGCTACCGGCACTGATGGTCTTAGACCAGTCAAGCCAGTTAGTGCTTCCCGACTTCAGGTAGAAAGCTCCTGACCATGAAGATGAACCATTGTTCTTCACTTTCACCGTGTAGGTGTATGACTTTCCTTTTGTTAGGGTTGTCGTACCAAAACCTCCAGAACTAGCAATTGTTAGGTTGACGGTTGCTGTCGTTGAAGCAAAAAACTCATTACTAATAGAATTTGTCGAATTAGCCGAAGAAAACGGCAATAATGATAATAAAATAATCATTATCATTGTTGGGAACAAACACTTTTTCATATTATTTATTTTTTGTTTTACATATATTTCACTTTGTCATCTAGAATAACTACATACCCATCATATCTAGGTGTCTGCTAAAAAAGCCACCGAAGATGGCATCAATCCCATGAGGATGGTCAATAGGACTGCAAATGAAAATCTTTTCTTCATAATTATATCGTTTTTAATTATTACTTATTTCTTATTTGTTAGACGGCTTTTCAATGCTACCGTATAGCAACAAATGTGCAACACCTATGTAGTCTGCCGTATTAATCTTATTATCTCCATTTACATTGGCGGCTTTCTCGTTGAAATTTTCCGGTGCACGACCTAAAATATAATGTGCTATGGCAATATAGTCAGCCACAGTCAGTTTTCCATCACCATTGGCATCACCAAGCACATAGTCCCTGCCGTCAGGGCCTAAGCCTTCCTTAATCTCTTTGACATCCTTCCAATAGGCAGCAGCCTCGTATGCCGCCTTACTGCCTTTGGGCACATAGAGCGTAATTCCAGGTATGTCGTCAAGAGTATCTTCGTCTATCGCAATGGGTGTTTCCGACTTGAGGGTGATGTCCGTCAATTCCTGACATTTGTAGAATGTGCGATACCCCAGATAACTAAGAGTGGCTGGGAACGTGATAGCTTTGATGGCTGTGTTACCGAAGGTCATAGAGCCAACGTATGTGAGCGCACTCGGCAATGAGATATAGGCAAGGCTGCTACACCCCCTGAACATCATATTCTCCAGTCTGGTCACACCGTCGGGAATGACTATTTCCTTCAGACTTGTGCAAAGCTCAAAGACGCGAAGCCCAAAAGTGGTAAGGCTCTTTGGCAGCTTAACGTCTGTAAGGGATGAACACTCCTCGAAAGCCGCACCACCTATCGTTGTCACCCCTTCAGGGATGGCCACGGAAGTCAGATTGCTACAGCCCCTGAACGCATAGTTACCTATTTCCACCACATCAGCAGGAATCACCGTCGTCTTACACCCCACGACAAGCTTGTTGGTTGCCGTCTCGATGATGGCATTACAGCCACCACGGGAGTCGTAAACGGTATTGCCCTCTGCCACGATAATGGACTCCAGGTTCTTACACCCGTTGAAAGCAGTATTGTTAATCCTCGTTATCCCGGCTGGGATGACTATTGACTTCAACTTTTCACAACCCAGGAACAAAGATTGTAAAGCAGTCACACCCTCTGGTATGACAAACGCTTCAAGACTGGTACAACCCTCAAACGAACCGCCGTAGATTTTGGTAACACTGTTTGGAACGGATACTGAGACGAGGGAAATACAATCTTTGAAGGCATCGCTGCTGATGAGTGTCACGCCATCGGGAATAGAAATGGATGAAAGAAACGTACATCCTCTGAAGGCATTTTCTCCGATAGTGACAATACCGTCGGGTATAACGGTATTCTGACAACCTGTCACCACAGTGTTTTTCTTGATGTCAATTATAGCATTGCAATCATTACGGGAATCATAATTGGTGTTGTTCTGATCAACAGTGACAGACATCAATCGGCTACAATCAGAGAAAGGATTGATACCGACATGGTAGACCTTTTGAGGTATGGCAATGGACGACAGACTTGTGCAGCCACTGAAAGCACCGTCTTCCAATCTGGTAAGATTCTGTGGGAAAGTAATTGAAGACAGATTCACACAATCTTTGAAAGCATACAGACTGATGTGATTCAATTCGTTAGGAATGGCTATCGTCACCAATCCCGTACATCCGTTAAAGGCATTGGGCCCGATTTCATAGATCTTAGACGGTATCACCGTATTCATGCAACCAGTCACCAACGTACATTCGTCGGTATTGATAATGGCATTACAGTTCTGTCGAGAATCAAAAACTGTATTTGCCGCGTCAACGGTTATGGTGCGTAAATGGCTGCAACAAGAGAAAACGTTACGGTATAAGGACGTTACGTTTTGGGGGATATTGACAGAAGTCAATCCACAATTATAGAAAGCCTCATCTTCAATGGTTGTCAAAGACTCGGGGAAGTTGATTGACGCCAGATTCACACAGTTACCAAAAGCTTCCGTCCCTATCGTCGTGATGGTATTCGGCAATGTCACAGAGACTAGGTCGTCATAATCAACGAACGCTAGGTCGTCTATCGAAGTGACACTATAGCTGACGCCCTGATAGGTGACTGAAGCAGGAATCACAACCGTCCCATTATATCCCGGCTGCCAGCCTGCTCCCTGAGTTACCTGAGCATATTTGGTGCCATTTTCGTCAACGATATTATAACAAATACCATCGACTGCAAAATCGTAAGCATTAATTGAACTTGTAACTGTCAACAATGCCACTAATAATACGAAACGCTTCTTAAATAACAATCCTACCATAATAACTATATCATTATTAATGTTCAATCATTACGCACACACGCGAACCTTATTATATATAACGCTGCAAAAATACAAATAAATCCCGAAACGGCCAAGCGTTTCGGGATTAATTTAATATTAATAAGTTGTAAGGGCTATTCTGACGGAATCATTTTTATGAGGAGTACGAGGTCGGCGGCATCCACCTTGCTGTCAACGTTGAGGTTGGCATTAGCAAAGACGAAGGGGATTGGATCCCTACCCATGATGTAGTCGGCAACTGTCTTGATGTCTTTAGCATCAACTTCACCACTGCCGTCGGCATCGCCAAGGACAGAAGACAGAGGTGACAGGGAGAACACCCAACCTGTCCCATCGACTAACATTTTCACCCGTGAACCCTCTGAATAATAATAGAGATAGAAGAAATACTTCTCATCATAATTCAAATCAGGAACCGTGAGGACGACTTCCTTGGTTTCACAAGGCTGAATAGTGGTATTTGTAGACGTTTCTGCATAATAGGGATGAGTCTCTTGACCCTCAATATATTTATACATATATAGTTTTATCTGATTATCATAGATATTCGTGCCATTATTCGTTACCTGGGCTCTTACCCTCAACTTATTGCCAGACAATACACCATAATTCATATCAAACCCGTCAATCGACATCGTTCCCGACAAGGACTGGGGCTTGGGAGCCTCCACAGTGAGAGAGCCTTCCCAAATGACATTTTTTCCATCTTCGTCTGTCGAGATGCTAAGAGGTATTTCACCGATATACTCCGGGACAAAATGCAACATGACATTGCCTGTCTTTCCCGGCTCCACGGAACCACACACTAAAGTTGTCATCTCATTACCAAGCCATAGACAAATCAGCTCTTGGAAGGCATCACCATTATTCGTGAGGTTGACCGTCACTTCCACAGCCTTGCCCGCTTCTATTGAAGACGGAGAAAAGCTGACATTATTAACAATTATATCTGAACTTAAATAATCTTCATTGGCCTTGCTCAAGGTCAAAGTATTACCAGAAACAGTCGCCTTGATATAACTCACAGCCAAATAATATCTTATACCATTCGGCATCGACATCTCACACGGCACCCAAGTATCACTGCCTTGAGGCCTGTAAACCTGCCGCAGCATATAAGTACCATCGGCCCATCCTGCTCCAAGGTCAACCGTAGCAACATTCTGGCTCCAATTTCCATCTCCATCTGTCAAGGTTGTTGAGGCAGTACCATATACATCCACCAACGCGCCGTCCTGATATAAGCCCCAGGCATAGTCTAATGCATAATCCGGCCCTACTTCATTGTTCCCCAAATAACTATACTCCATGAAAATGATTCCTGAGAGACTGACGCCCGCAAAATTCTCAACTGCTGACGATCGGGTGTACGTCGTGACCCATGTTTCATCATCAGAAATCAGACTATATATATGAGGAGCTTCGACTTCACCTTCGACTGGTTTCATCAGTCCGATGATGGCATCCTGAATATATGAATAGCCGTCGGTATTGGTTCCGCCACCGCTGCCAAGCTCCTGTGGATTGGCCAGAGAGAGCACGAAGAAGCCGTCGCTGCCGCCACTCCATCCCCAGTTGAAATGGAACAAGCCATTGCCATCGTAACCGTCACAGATGAACTCATGACCTCCTGAAGCACTGCTGCCGCCATAGAGCACAGGGCGATTGTTGGCAAGTTCCTGATAAATCATGTCCTCCCATTCGGTCACACTATAAAACATGCGATAGACACTCCTGGCATTTTTGCTATAATTGAAATATGTAGCCATATCCCATGCGGAAACACCTGCCGATGAACCGCCATTCTTAGACAGGCCGTAGTTCATATTCACAGCCTGACCGCAATAGCGCATCAACTCAGCGACTGCATCAGCGCTTGCACCGGTCACATTCTTTGTATAGCTCAGAGCCATATCATTCCAATTAAAGTCAGTCCCCTCAAGCCCATGAAAAGAATGGTCTATTACAGGCTGCCAATTTGGGGCCTCTTCAGTTCCCACATTTTCATATCTGTATATTATATCATATGGATTAATAGCCTCACAGGAATTGGGCCACTGGTGATAATACATCACCTGTGCCATCGCTGTAGCGACACAGCCCGTAACACAGCGATTAGCCGAATTATAGCCTAGTTCATCGTAGTCCACATAATTGCCATCCGGGCACATCAGGTTATATGGTTCACCCTGATCCCATTTCGTCTGAATCAGAGGGGCTACTGCCGCCCTACTGGCACTTCGGGTTACACCCCTTGAACCGGCGGACTTGGTCTGATCCAGAGTTTTCATCTGCACCTCATAGCACTCCAACCAATACTTCAAGTTCTCTGGCATATTCTCCACTGAGATCTCTCCTTGATCGGAATAGCCCAGGATAGGCTCTGTGCGGTCATCACCAGAGACAACCACGAAACCTTTCTTGCCCTCGGCATTAAAGATGTAGAACGGTTCCTGATCCGTAGGACTACCTGCACGGGCAAAACTCTTGGCCTCGCCGAACTGCTTGCCAGGCATGAACTGTTTTGCTTTCTGCAGCGCCTGCTGCCGAGACACTTGTTCTGCATTCACAGCGACAGTCGCCATGAAAGCCAACAACAAAAAGAGTAATTTCTTCATATCCGTATTATTTAGTTATTGATTATTCAACATATGAGGGTACAAAGATACGAATAAGTGAGGACAAAACAAAATAAAAATAGATTTTTTTTATTTTTATTGTCGAACAAAAGTATCTTCGACACAGTCAAAGATACGAATAATTCCCGAAACGACCAAACGTTTCGGGAATTATTTGAAATTCGACCAAGATAACGCGTCAGAGATTCAGTTTGGAAATAAAGGCAGATGCCTCTGATTTGGCTGTTTCGTAATCTACATCAAAGCCATCAGTCAACCGTCTGGCAATCTCATCAATAACTGCACCAGCCTGCAAGGCTTCTAAGATGATGACACCCGTCTCATTCAAACGAAACACCTTCTTCACCTCGCCAGTTTCCAAGTCTTTTGCCTTCGCGACAAAAACGTCAGACATCTCAATAATGGTATAGTCATAATTAAGTTCCACAACTCTCTTGTTCTTTTTTTTCTTAAACATCTTTTTAATAGCAAATACCGTCTTACCGAATCGGGGTAATTTGACACCCTCTTTCTCAAAAGAACAACAGGGGTAACAATGACCACATGGGAATCCCCAAGTCGGGTGGGAACAAAACCAAACATGCTTTACAACCTTACCATATCCTTTTTGACGGAGAATATCTATTTCTTCTCTCTTGTTCTTGTGATACAAAGACTTCGGGAAACAGATGCCCCCAAAAATAGTCGTCGTATCCTGATTGGCCAATGCCTTGTCTATAACCAATACATTATAATTAGGATCAGAATGAGGTTTCAAAAGTGTTTCATCTATTGTCTTAGCTACCGAGCCATTGGGTGAGAACTGGAGTCCCATTTCCATCTCTAAGTGATGTTGATTTACATATTTCGCAAGAACATAATATTGCCAACTCTTCCCTCTCATTAAACGAAACCAAGAATCAAATGTGTTGGTATCACGAGCTATTTCCTTTTCATCAACAATGATAGGATCAAGCAATTCAGCCTTTGTTCTTTTGTCTTTTCGAAGTAGATTTGAAATTCTATCAATAGCCTTTAATTCATAATTCACTGATTTCTTCACATTTATGACAATATAATATGGTTGAATTGTACATTGGCATTGAGACAATTCTACAATTCGGAAAGTACTATCTAAACCTCCTGTCCAAAAAACATTAATATGTCTACCTTCGTTTGCCATAACTCTAATTAATTGTGAATAACTACAATCTTTAATAATTCAGTGTACAAAGATAAAGGCATTTTTCGATATAGCCAAACGTTTTTGGTAGTATTTTAATAGAAAAATACAATTAGCAATTTGGATGTTCAAATAAAAATATATAATTTTGCAGCCAAAACAAACACAATATGCAAATTATCTATCAGACTGTCAAACCCTTCGATAAGCTTCTAAAACCTCAGAAGGTTAAAAATGGAGAGAAATATCGGCCGATGTATTATGTGGTGGAACAACTCGTGGAAGAAGGACTGCTGCTCTATCACACGATGACAAAGGCTTTGTTGCTACTCACCCCTGAAGAGGCTGATATATATAAGACAAACCCTGAAGACCTTCCACAACTAATTGAGTTGTGGTTCTTGGTGCCAGAGTCGCACGACGACCGTCTACTAAGCAGGCAGATAAGAGACGTGGCCAGAATGCTTGAGAAAAAGCCAGGCACAATCACACACTATACTATTATGACTACCACCGACTGTAATGCACGTTGCTTCTATTGTTTTGAAATGGGACAACCACGTATCCCCATGAGCGAAGATACGGCTCGACGCACAGTTGAGTATATTATTCAGCATTGTAAAGGGGAAAAGGTTACCATTATGTGGTACGGTGGTGACCCTCTCTACAACAAAGGCATCATCACATTTATGTGTCATTTGCTGACAGAGGCAGGAGTTGATTACAAATCGAAGATGATTAGCAATGGTTATCTGTTTGATGATGATGTTGTAGCTGAGGCCATCAGACTGTGGCGGCTAAAGCGCGTACAAATCACCCTCGACGGCACAGAAGAAGTTTACAACCGCTTCAAGGCATATATATATAAAGGTGTAAACGCTTACCGCCGTGTTATTGGTAATATACATCGGTTACAGGAGGCCGGAATAAAGGTATCCATCAGGTTAAACATTGACATGCACAATGCCGATGATTTGAGGGAACTGGCAGGAGAACTGATTAAAGAATTTCCAAATCCAAATGGAATCTCAGTTTATGTGCATCAACTTTTTGAAGAAGAGAAAGGAAGAGCCGCCATCCATGATGAGCAGAAACGTAAGATCGTATTTGAAAAAATGATGGAAATACGCAGGATTCTGATTGAAGGAGGATTCTGCAGGATGGTCAAACTCAGAAGGAAAATAAGAACAAATAATTGCATGGCCGACAACGATTCCTGTATAACCATTACTCCCAATGGCAACATAGGGAAATGTGACCACTATACACATGATTATTTTGTCAGTCATATTGACAGCGAGGAATGGGATGAAGAGATGCTACAAAGCTTCCGCGAAACAAATGACGAGATAGAAGCCTGTGCTACCTGTTTCGACTATCCCAACTGTTTCATACTCAAGAGATGTCAAGCTACCCATCATTGTTTTCCTGAAGTATGTGAGGAAAACTTGGACAGAATTAAACATGAGATGACAATAGCTTATTCCAACTTAAAAAAATACAATACGGATGAAAATGAAGAAAAAGATTGAAATATTACCATTGTCGGACTACTATGTAGTGGCAGTTAAAGACAAGGACACCTCTGAGTTGCTAGAAACATTTACCCTCAACGAAAGCGGTGCAGATATGCTTAAACTTTTCTGTCAGGATAAAGACGAAGATGAGGTGACCGCAGAAATAGCCACTTTATATGAGACCTCTATAGAAGTCATCAAGCCTGACGTTTATAAGTTTATAAATCATTTAAGAGACAAAGGGATAATAAAATGACAAACTATAAAACAAAAAAACCAATGCAAGCATTGGTTTTTTTGTAAACATGCGGTTTAAGCTTCTTCTGATTCGGGTGGGCATGTTGTAATTGGTTCTTCAACACTAGATGTTGTGGACTCATCCAAAACAACGGGCTCGTCCATCTCCAATTCTTCCATTTCCGGAGCAAAATACTTCTTTTTCATTTCTCAATTATTTTAAACGTTTAAAAATATTTATCTTCTTCAGCCTGCAAATATAGTTTTGCGCTGCAAATTTAAGCATAAATCCCGAAATGACAAAACATTTCGGGATTTATTTTAGTATTTAGCATGATTTTTTATTACTTAACCACGACTTTCTTGCCATTCTTGATGTACAAGCCCTTCTTGGTCGGAGTGTCGATACGCTGTCCACTCAGGTTATACCATACGTCATCAGACATGGTCTCATCAAATGAGCGAATACTAGTGGTATTGTCACTACCTCCTTCAAGACTACCACAGATAGGTATAATTAAAGTCTCTGCTTCTGTTTCACCACAGACAATACTTCCATCAGAGATTCCACGTGAAGATGCAGGTAAATAAGATGTCAAAATCTGAAGATAACTCTTATGCGCACCTACAGACCTTGAGGCGCTAAATGTAGAGAATCCTGTCGTAGCCACATAGAGATTTGTGTATTCACCATCTGTTGGATTAATCGTAATAGACGCGTCTGAATTGTTGCCAACCATCATGTTCTCGTATACAGCCTGAGCAGCAGAAGACTTAATTGTGTATTCTCCCTTTGGACCCAATATGTATACAGGTGTTCCTGCGGGAACTTTCTTTATTGATGTTATAACAACATTTCCATTATTATAACCCATTGCAATATATGGTTTAATAGCTGTCTGGTCGCTGAAATCCAAGTCAACATCTGCACATAGTGACGTTCTCTTACCATCACCTATCTTCAGAGGTGACCAATCTGCGCCTGCTTTGGCCTCAGGCAGAGCTTTTGCACGGACATAAGCCTTATGAGCACCTACAGACTTCGTCTCACTAAAGGTCTGGAATCCTGATGTTGTAAAGCGAAGGAACTGATCAGTGCCTTCAGGAGTTACATTGATAGAAGCATCCGTGTTATTTCCTATCAGGAGATTCTTATAATAAAGACCTGTTATTTTTGCCCCAGGAATGTTATGAGTTCCTTTAGTGCCTTTTACAACTATAGGAGTACCTGCAGGCACTTTTTTAACGCGAGTCATCATGACATTATTGCCTACAATACCTGTTACCACATACGCCAGCTCTTCCCTATCAGTAAAGTCAAGGCCCGAGTTACCAACATAAGTTGTCATCTCGTTGTCTGATGTAATTTTAATGGAAGCACCCAAAGAGACAGCACTTGAACCATTTTCCACTTCTGTGGAATTGCCATTAGGATCAACCAATATGATTGCCTCTGTCTCAGCCTCACCTTCTTCTGCATTAGCAGCAGCAGCCAAGGTCACATTAAAAGTGGTACCAGCATCAAAGGTGGCATTTTTCTCATCATAAGACAAGAAACGCCATGTGTTAGTTGATGCATCGACTTGATTCTTCTCAAATTTCCGGTCACCGGACTCTGTCCCGAAGGCTGACACGCTGATACCTGTAGGCAATTTTACATCAAACTGGAATGCCGTGGTGTTGGCTTTATTAATCACAACCTCCATGGTGCCACTACTTCCATAAATGGCAGCAGGTTTTACAACTAAATCCGCATCTGCGAAAGCAAATGTGCTGCAGAGGGATGTCATCACACAAATAAATAGTTTTTTCATATTCTTTGGATTTATAATTTAGTCATTAAATACTATGTATACACTTTATGGCTGCAAATTTAAACAAAAATCCCGAAACTTCCAAATGTTTCGGGATTTTTTTTATTAAAAAATATAAAAAAGAAGGCGTGCTATCATTTCTCTCACTTAATCACGACTTTGAGCAAATGCTCGAGCTCGTTCACGCTTCACTTAATCACGACCTTGACCCCATTCTTAATATAAATACCCTTGCTGGGATTGTCGACACGCTGGCCATTCAGGTTATACCAAGCGTTATCGTCATCAGAAGCCTGTGACCTATATACTGACTTGATAGCTGTCGGCAGGTTGGAAACGGAGCCGTTTTTAAGATTGAGGAGCAACACCTCAGACTCCTTCAACGACATCTTGATTTCGTCAGAACCGGCTCTGGTGGCAGATGCCAGATAGGATGTCGGGACGGGCAGATAACATGATCCGGCAGGGAACGCAGGGTTGTCGGCGCTAAGCGGTCCGAACACTCCGTTGCTGAGGATACAGTTGGTGAAGCCATCCTCTGTAGTCTTCTTGACATCAGTATCCTTTTTAGCATCACCTCGCAACATATTAATATAGGTATAGAACATGGAAGATTTTACGGAAGGAACCTTATATTTTTGACCTGCCGTGCCGATCAGAAGGAGCGGCATACCATTAGAGGTATTCGTCACACGGGTCAACATAATGTTCTTGTCCGCATCAACGCCTGTCACCGTATAGGCTTTCAGGCCTTCTACATTCGTAAAATCGAGGCCCATCTGACTTACATAATCCTGCACACCATGCTCGTTCATAGTGAATTCCAATTCACTTCCTGAAACGGAGCTCGCACCACTGGGCAACTGGAGATAACAGTTGCCAGCTGGGTAAGTGCTGGTCGTCAGATAATTAAACACACCTTTCTCCAATTGCATATTAGTATATGAGGGATCCACATCAACATCCGTCTTCGCATTGCCCTTCAGGTAATTGGCAGGATAGTAGGTGTGGGATGTGGTTATGGGAACCGTAAACTCCTTATCACCCGTGCCGATCAGCAAGACAGGTGTACCGGCAGGGACATCTTCCACCTTTGTCAGACAGATGACACTTTCGTCCATTTCCATGAGGTCTTTGGGCCAATAGTAACCAGTGGCTATATAGGCCTTCAGACCATCCACATTACTGAAGTCAAGATCTTTCCCACTCACCAGCGTTGACTTGCCAGAGGCACTGATCTTGATGATCACTTCATTCTTTACTATAACGGCAGCCTTAGCCCCCTCAGTTTCAGCAGTCTCTTCCTCTGGTGTCACCCACAGAACCGCTTCGGTTGCAGCCTTCAACTCTCCTGTTTTTACATCGTCAGAGGCTGTCAACGTGATGCTGGCGATAGTGCCGGCACCAGTAAACGCCGCATTGCGTCGAGAGAAGACAATGAAGATGTAGGTATTATCTTTCTCCTGGCTGACAACCAACTCATGGTCTGTGGCAACAGCCTTGTTGAGAGAAGCTTTCAGACTCTTTCCGTTGTCCGAGGGAGCGATGCTGATGCCTTCAGGCAAAGAGAGCTTAAACTGGAGAGCCGTATACTCCTTCGAAGGGTTGTTGAGTGCGACCTCCATCTGAGCTGTACCGCCAGGGAACATGGTGACATCTTTCACCACAACCTCGTCCTTCTGAGCAAAGGCGATAGCGCTGCAGAGGGATGCCAACACACAAACAAATAGTTTTTTCATTTCATTAAAGTCTTATTAGAGTTTATTCAATATTCAAGACATCCACAATGTCAGCGGCGTTAATCTTGTAGTCACCGTTACGGTCGGCATTGTGGAAGATAAAGTCATCTCTCTTCATAATGTAATCAACATACACGCTGATGTCAGTTTTTTCAATCGGGGCTGTGGAGCACCTGACGGAATAAACAATGCCATGGGCCGTTCCGCGCTTACCTATTCTGGTGCCAGAACGACTTGAAGAAGGCGATTTGTCCACTAAGTATATATATACATAGGTGTCCTTACTGACATTATATGGTACGCTCAGCGTCTGACGGTTAGTGTAGACAAACTCTACGGGGGCTGCATCGCCAATCCTCACATGGTAGGCATAATTGGATTCTGTCAGGGCTTCCAGTTCAAAAAAGCCCTTTCCCCGGGCAACCATCATTGTGATTCCACCAGAAAAGTCAATGGCATAACCTGGATCGCCTGGATGATAATTATGATTTTTGACTCTATTGTGCAGATTTTCTACAGCAGCATCCGTGAAAGGCGTTCCCATATAGATAGCACCACCGTCTTCATTCTCAATTCCATCGCCACCACTTTCATTCAAGGTAAAGAGAATACCTTTATAGGAATAGTTAGACAAAACAGCGTTTTTCAGATCCTCATAATTGAAAGTCACAGAAGTGTCATAGAAGATTGGATAAACAGAATCATCTATGTAGATGATGACTTTTTTCAGGTTCAAAACACTTGCATCCGCTCCAACAGCTTTAAACTTCAAAGATAATGTTTCTGACTGCACGCCGAATGATAGTGAGAGTCTATATGAACCTGTCTTACTATTATAATTATTAACAGTCAGTACTTCCGGATTATTATTTCCAGCAGACACCTCGATAGTCAGATTAGGATCCTCACTACAAATGACATCGATGTTCTTTATTGTTCCTGAGAATCTTTGTGAAGTAGTTAAGGTCAGCGAGTTCTCGGCTACACCACCAGCAGGGATGGAGAAGGAAAGGACATGTTTATCAGCGTTATATTTGAGGTCGTTAACGGTTCCATTAATGGCATAAGTCCATATAAGGAAATTGTTTGCATTTTTGATTTGACCTTCCGATGGGGTAGCAAATTCAATCTCATATTCACCAGCTTGTCCAGACAAAGAACACACCAACATAGGCACCGCTAACAGCAGCGCCTTCCAAGGTTTTGAAAAACGTTTCATCATCCCCTACTCTATCTTAATGTGGTCTCGCCTGCTGTATTCTTAGTGGACTTGGCCTGCTGAAGTTCAGCCTGCAACTGGCCGTTCACCTGCTGCAAATCTTGCACCTGCTTCAGAAGAGCTTCCTTCACCTGATTCAGAGTCTGTTTCTCCTCCTCCAGTTTATCGAAGGCCAACAAGGCTTTCTCATAACCTTGGCCTACGCTGTTAAACTGTTTCTCCAGTCGTTGGTAGTCGTCGAACAGGCGCTGCTGCTCATCGAGCCTGCGCTGATAGTCTCTCAGAAGATCGGCAGATTCCTCTGACTGTTTCTTCGTCACTCTAAGCTGGTAAGCGTATGCGATGGCCAACAAGACCACCAGCACACCTAAAATAATACTCAGTACCATAAGTCTACCCTTTCTTCCTTTCAATTTTCATAAACTGTGGGAAACCTGTCATTTCCAGCACCTCATATATGCTGGGATTCACATTGATCATCCTGACTTCACCCTTGTAAGGCACCAGCGTCCGCATGGCCTTCTGAATCACACGCAGACCGGAGCTGGCCATATAGGTCAGGTCGTCGCAATCGAGCACCAGCGTCATGCCACCTTCTGTCAGCAGCGGTAACAATTCACTCTCAAACTTAGCCGCCACCGAAGTGTCGATGCGGCTGTCGGTCTTGAAGATGGTCATGCCATCCTTTTTCGTAATCTCTGACATAGTTACTATATTTTAAGATGATTATAATTGTTTATTGTTGTTTACCACGAATCCGCAAACAGAGCATAGTCAGGTCATCACTCTGTTCGGCACCACCAACATGCTCATGGACGTCGGCCAGAAGCCTGTTGATAGTCTGTTCTGCACTCTCATAGGCCTGATTCTGCATCTGACTGAGCAGACGGTCGTCACCATACTGATCATGATTGGCATTCTCAGCCTCATTCAGTCCGTCGCTATAGATGAAGAACGGCTTCATACTGATATCCTCGATGGTCTCGCCGACATATTTGAGTCCAGGCCAGAACCCGAGCGGGGCATTGGGTTTCATCTTCAGGAAGTGTGCCGTACCATCGGTTTCCTTGATGACCGGGGGATTATGACCGGCATTACAAAAGTCGAGATGACCAGTCTTGAGATCGGCCACACCAATGAACATAGTGACGAACATACTGTTCTCATTATTCTCCGACAGTACGTCGTTCATCCGGGTAGCAATCTCGGCAGGCGGTAACTGCTGCTTGGAGGCCACACGGAAAAGGTTGACGGCTACCGCCATGAAGAGGGATGCAGGCACACCCTTGCCGCTGACATCGCCTAGACAGAAATAGAGTTTCTCATCGAGCACGAAGTAGTCGTAAAGATCTCCGCCGACAGCCTTAGCTGGTGTGATAGAGGCAAAGAGATCGATATCGTCGCGGTCAGGGAATGGCGGGAACACCCGAGGCACCATACCCATCTGGATGTCACGGGCAATGCGGAGCTCACTCTCGATACGTTCCTTCGCCGTGGTGGTCTCCTCCAACTGGTCGTAGGCCGTCAGCAACTGGCTATGGGCAGTCTCCAGTTCAGAGTGAGCCTCCTCCAACTTCACGTGGGCGGCTTTCAATCGCTTGGCCGCGATATAGCGGAAGACGATGAAGATGAGGAGTGCTGCGATGATGATGCTGACGATGATGAGGATATTGCGGTTGCGTTCCTCCTGTTGCTGCAGTTTCAAGTGTTCATTGTCGAAACGGGCATTCATCTCCGTCAGCTGCTGTTTGACTTCGTTGGAGTTAATGGAGTCGTTGATGGCATACATCTCATAATAAAGCCGAGCAGCCTCTTGATAACGTCCCAAACCCTCTAAAATCTCAGCCCGTTGCTTTCGCGTCCGAATCATCACTGACTTGTCATCGGAGTTCATCGCCAACTGAACACTCTGGTCATTAAGAGCCAAAGCCTCCCGATAGTCTTTCTTACGTATCAGCAGATCGGCCGTATAATAGAGCCACATTCTGTCAAGAAAAACATCAGCACCAGCCGATTTCCCCTTCATCTCATCCAGCATCATCTGGGCCTTTTCCAATTGGCCCTGTCCTAAGGCTGCCTGGGCACAGGCCATATAATAATAGCCCCAACGGCTATCGGCCTCGCCAACGCTGTCGTCAAGTCTTCTCTTATAATAATCTGTCAGAAATGTCTTCCATCTGACTGTCAGCTGTTCTAACTCTGCATATCTGTTCTGGGTGGTCAATTCGTCGGAATAATAAGAGAACACATCTGACAGTTGCATGGGAAGCGGTCTCACCTGCATCAACAGATCTATGCTCATCGCGTAGGTATTGGCAGCCTCCTCAGGGTTATACATATTAGAGTAGACATTACCCAGAACATAATATGCCATACCCATACCAAACTTATCCTGTCGCATCTTGGCATCATCAAACATCAAATTGGCTTCCTTCAGAGCCTCACTGGTTTTTCCTGCAAAGTTATAGGTATTTACCAATAGCGTCCACGACTCATAATAATTCTTCCACGATTTGTTGACCTTCAGGAAATCAAGCACACCAGGTGTCTGCTGATAAATCGAATCACTCAAATCATTGTTATAGAAGAATATGAGCTTCATGACCTTGGCATCGCCGGCTTTCCCAAAATTCCTCTGCCGTTCTGTTTCTGCAATCAGATCATTGATACATCGCAACTGATAAGAAGGATCATTGCCTTCCAGACTCAAACGGTATAGTCTGTCGTAAGCAGCCAATAACCTTTCGCCTTGAAAATGGGGAATCTTCTTCCTGATCTCCGCAGCCTCATCAGCGTAGATGTCAAGGGCGGAAATCAGCATGATTATGGTTATGGCGAGTCGTGAGAGTCTCATAAGCTGTCACCAAATCTATATAATTTGGCTGCAAATATAAACATAATTCCCGAAACGACCAAGCGTTTCGGGAATTATTTTATCATGAGGGGCTTTGTCTGTCTTTCAGACAAAGGCCGAAAGGTTCAATTCATCAGAAGAACAGGTAGCGATTATCGACCACATTGGCCTTCTGGTAAAGCTCCTGCATATAACGGCCTGCAGCCTGCTGGGCACGCTGAGCGAGCGTCTGTTCGGCAGCCTGCTCGTCGAATTTGACACCCTCACGGGCAGCCTTCTTCAGCACCTTGAAGAGGAAGGCACCACCATTACCCTTGACGAGGGCCTTGCTGAAGTCACCCTGCTTGAGGGCAGAGACTGCACCAGCAAGAGCGGGCTCACTGGAACCTGTGGCCTGAACGAACACAGGAGCCGAGAATGTGATCTGCTTCACAGAGTCGATACGGGCACCCTTGGCCTGAGCGGCAGCGATGTCAGCCACACCAGCCAGCTTCTGCTTGATCTGCTCAAACTTCTTGTCGCGGAGAACCTCCTGCTTCACCATATCCTTGACAGCATCAAGAGCACGATAGCCAACCGGATGAATCTTGGTAAGGGCGACAACCATCAGATGGTCGTTGCTACCACACTCATAAAGCGGGCTGACCTGATTCTCTTTGGCGTCGAATATCCACTTCATAGCCTCACGGGTGGCACGAACACCAGCCACGTTGTGCTCGGAGTTGTACATATCCTGACGCTCCTGAACCTTATAGCCGAACTGAGCGGCATTCTTCTCCAAATCCTCGATGGTCTTGTTCTCACTCACATACTGGCTGAACTTATTGTAAGCCTCTGAGTATGTAGCCTTTGAGAAATCGATGGTATGCTTGACGACAGCCACATCATACTTGTCGACCATCGCCTTGCGGGCCGTCACCTGAAGAACAATGTTGCCCTGAGAGAACTCAAGGTTCTTCACGTCGTTGACGGCGAGGGTATTGATGCTGTTGAGATAGTTCTTCGACTCCTCGTCCATCGTGTTGGAGTTCTCATACATAGCAGAGGTGAGCCACTGCTTCTGACCAGTCTGGCCATACTTCTGAGCCAGTTCGTCGAAATCAGCTCCACCCTTCAGAGCCGTATAGATACTATCAGCCGTCTTGCGGGCCTCGTCGAGAGTAGCACCACCAACCTGAATCTGACGATATTCAATACTGTCGGGCATCTGAACCTTTGAAAGGAGCTTCACCACATTGAGAGTGTTGTCGCCCTTGGTCTCGAAGGGAGCTGAGGTCTGACCTACAGACATTGAGTCGATCTTGGCGGCGATGTCAGAGGGATAGGCACGCTTTGTTGCTGCGATGCCAGTATAAGGGAACTGTGACTGGGCCTTACGAACCACCTCAGCGGGATTGGCACCACTCTGAAGCTTTTCGGAAGCTTCCTTCATCGTAACCATCAAAGCCTGACGGTCTGCGGCAGAAGCAACGACCTGGAAGTCTACATACTTGATGTCACGTGTCTCAATGGTCTGCTTGAACATCTCCTTCTCCTCGTCGTACTTAGCCTTCAGGTCTGACTCGCTAACCTGTACATCGTTGTCATTGATCGAATTGTAAGCGATAGAAGCCAGCTGGATATCGGACTCCTGATTCTGAGCCTCGAAAGACATCTTGGCTGAGACGGGATTCGACAACAGGCTGTTGGCGATGAGAGCCTGGAACTTCTGAGCCAGTGTCTGTGTGCGGAGCTGCTTCTCGATGAACTGCCAGAACTGGTAGATCTTCTGATACGACTCAGCCACCTGCGGGTTAGAAGCGTTCTTCTTATAGTCTGCCAGGAACTTGGTGAGCATGGTCACATCGAAACGACCAGTCTCCTGATTCACGAACGGAGAACGGAGAAGCATGGGATTGGTACCCTCCTTCATCATGTTCTGCAGTTCCTGATCGGTGACGGTCAGACCAATTTCCTTAGCCTCGTTGGCGATGATCTGCTCGTTGACGAAAGAGTTCCACACCTCGTCCTTCAGACTGTTGAGCTGATCCTCAGACAGGTTGTCGACACCCTGCGTCATCTTCAGTACCTCCTGGTATTCATCCACCAGGGCCTGATATTCCTGTACATTGATTTTGTTACCTAACACTTCGCCGATCTGCTGACGCTGCTGGTTCTTGGTTGCTTCACAAGAACGGAAAGCTTCTTCAGCAATAAAGGCGAAAAGGCCGAGACCGATGATAATCACAAGGGCCACGCCTCTTTTTCTGATTTTTCCTAATGCTGCCATAATAATATTTTTGATTTATTTTTTTACGATTTACAATTTGGGGTGCAAAATTACGACTTTTCTTTGAAACAGCGAAATTTTTTCTAATGAAATTTCCTATTTCATCACCTTTAGCCGCACAAGTTCTATCTTTGTCGCTGAATTTTTGACTATTTTGAACTCAAAGGACCCGATTCTGACGATCTCATTCAATTTGGGGAACGACTGATACTCATGCAGGATGAGTCCACCCAGCGTCATATACTCATCACTCTCCGGCAGATCGAGGTCGAACATCTCGTTGATCTTACCAATCTCCAGTCGGGCCGAGAGGATGTACTCATGATCGGAAAGCTGTTTGGCCACATGGGTGGAGTTATCGTGTTCGTCCTCAATTTCTCCCGTTATCTCCTCCACGATATCCTCCAGAGAAACCAGTCCGCTGGTGCCGCCGAACTCATCGACGACGATGGCCAGGGAGCGTTTCTGCTGCATGAGCTGTTTCATCAGACGAGAGGCCAGCATAGTCTCTGGCACGAAACTGATCTCACGGACCTTCGGTTTCTGATCCGTATGGAACATGTCGCTGGAGTGTATATAGCCGATGATGTGGTCGATATCTTCGTGGTAGACGATAATCTTGCTGTGCCCACTCTCGATGAAGGTCTGCTTGAGTTCATCGATAGTTGCAGTGTCCTCGACAGCATCCATCTCGGTACGGGGCACCATACAGTCACGCACCTTCGTCTCAGAGAAGTCGAGGGCGTTCTGGAAGATCTTCACCTCCTCGCCAATCTGGTCTTCATCGGCGGCATTATCGATGCTGGTCTGTACGAGGTAGTCGAGGTCGACCTTCGTAAACTCGCGCTCATCTGTCTCTCTCGTCATACGGATACCTACCAGCCGGAGCAGACCTTTCGAGAGCAAGGTGGCCAGACGGGAAATCGGATAGAGAACAATGTAACAGACATAAGCCGGGATCGCAAAAACCGTCAGCATCGTGTTGGGTGTATTCTTGAAAATCGTCTTCGGCAGGAACTCGCCTGTAAACAGCACGACCAGCGTAGACAAAAGAGTATCGGCTGTTACCCGGATGCCGTCGCTGAAGGGTTGGAAGAGTGTCGTATCGAATATCTTGGCAAAGAGAATACCATAGATGACCAGCGCGATGTTATTACCCACCAACATCGTCGACACAAAGTTGTGTGGATGCTGATAGAACACGCTGATAGCCCTTTGCGACAAGCCGTTCTTCTCACGGTCCATCTCTGCCAAGAGACGATTGCTCGACACAAAGGCGATCTCCATTCCTGAGAAAAAAGCTGAGAACAGCATCGCCACCAGTAATCCTATGATCAGTTCAGTCATCAGTTCCTTTTCGCATGTTTCTGGGTTTTCGGACGCATCACAGGTTCCGGAGCCTTCACGGTATCGGCAGCCGACTTCTGCTCCTGAGGTTTCTCCTCCTCGCCAGTCATATCCTCACGTTCAAACGAACCCTTAGAGTTGCTGACGGTATAGTGTGTCATCTGTTCATCGCTCAGGAAATAGGTACCTTCCATCGATCGTTCGGGAGTCGTCACCTTGGAGAACACATTCGAATAAAGCTCATGCTTCATACCGTCCCAATAGAGTTCTTCACTCTGATAGATCAGTCCGTTGACATTCCGGATACGGACGCGTCCCCGGAGATGCCACAGCTTCAGCTGGTCGAAATACCAGGCGGTATCTGCCTGGACATAAGCCTGGACGTGGAACTTCTCGTCGAACTGTTCAAAGAACACGCCTTTCTCAAAAGTCCAGCGTGAGGGTTGTCTGACGGTATTGACATCCCACCGCTCAGTGACAATCCGGTATTTGATGACACCCGAGTCGCTGATCAACGTATTCACACCATAGGAAACCATCATTGAGACAGAATCGCGATCATAGATAGGTGGCGCCGTATGCTCCGCAGGCTCAGTACACGACAGGAGGAACATCAACTGACAGACAACCCATAGTGGCAGA
>JAEEGI010001341.1_pt1 | contig 61566 bp, 85 predicted proteins | sample 8958751 | NCBI WGS metagenome assembly JAEEGI01 (sample SAMN16246545, study PRJNA631951) | gut metagenome | biome: gut microbiome; feature: rumen; material: KS-attached | host: Bos | place: Iran: Karaj | collected 2018-10
AGGAGCCAATGTCCAGATTAACAACAATACTATCTCTGCCACAGATACGACCTATTCAGATTTCACTGGAACCGATGGTACAGCCGCAGGAGCTGCTGGTTTAGTTCCTGCTCCAGCAACTACTGATGCAGGGAAATTCTTAAAAGCTGATGGCACATGGGACGTTGCTGGTGGTGGAGGTGGTCCAACAGTAGTTCAAACTACTGGTACGAGCACCACAGACGTTATGTCTCAGAACGCTGTGACCAGTATGGTTTTCGGTTCTAGTACATCTCGTGTCAAAATTGGCAATTCTGCGACATCAACTTCAGGCAACACAATTGCAATAGGGGATTCGGCAAGTGCTTCTGCTAGTGAAGCAATGGCGCTAGGACGAACTGCCAGCGCCAGTCACACAGGTAGTGTCGCGTTGGGCGCAAGCACTAGAACTAGTGTAACTGGTGAAATAGCTATTGGTGTTACATCTACTGCCTACGGTTATAATAGATCTAACTATCGCATCATCTCTGGTGTGTACGACCCCCAATCCGACCATGACGCAGCTACTAAGGGTTATGTGGACAATTCCCTCCTAGGTAAAGCAAATAAAATAAGTGTTGTTCAAACTTCTGCTAGCACAATTGAAATTAATCCCAACACATTTTACAAATTTGGAGAAGTTGCAAGTTTAAATATAACTTTAGCTAGCATAACAGATAATACCATATATAATGAGTATATGTTTGAATTTGTAAGTGGAACAACTGCTACAACTCTTACGCTTCCGTCTTCTATAAAATGGTTGGAAACTCCAACAATAGATGCTAATAAAATATATCAATGCAGTATTGTTGATAATATTGGAATATTGGTAGGTGTTACAAATGTCTAATTTTAGAAGAAGATTAATGGGTGTTCAACAACATGGAGGTTTGCCAGCAGGGTATCAAGAGGTTGAATATATAGAAAGTACAGGAACACAATGGATAGATTTGAACTTATATGCCACTGATGTAGGTTCTTGGGAACTTGAAGGTGCTTTTACTAAAATACCAACTACTACAAAGTTTGAAGGAAATGGTTCATTTGGTAATGCAAATAATAGATTTGATATTGGTGTTTATAATAAAAAATTTTGGTTAGCAATTGGAGCTCAAAACGATACAATTACAGCAGACTATAATAAGCATTATTTTAAACTAGATAGAATTAATGAAAGGGCATATTTAGATAGTAGGATTTTATCTTTTTCACCAGTTAATTGGTTGACACAAACAAAAAAAATGAGATTGTTTGGAAGAACATTTTACATTGGAGATGCAGATGACCAATATTGTGCGAGTATGAAATGTTATTCAAACAAGATGTATGATAATAACAATAATTTAATTATGAATTTAATTCCTTGTCTAGATACTCATAGTGTTCCTTGTATGTACGATACAGTATCAAAACAAACATTTTATAATCAAGGTACTGGAGAATTTAGTTATCCTATTGATGAAAAATATAATAGGGTTGAATTTTTGAAGAGTACAGGAACACAATATATTGATACTGGCATTAAATTAAATCAAAATAGTAGAGTTAAAATTAAATATCAATATTCTGCAGGGACATCATCTGCAAGAGTATTTGGAGATGCTCATAATGACATTAAGGGTTGGATTTTAACTACTCAAAATGGTACGATAAACACAAAAATTCAAACGCTATATGGTGATATATGGGAACCACAATCTAATAGACCACAAAGTATAATACCTTCAACAAATATTGTTGAGTTTGAGAGAAATGGTGTGAATCAATATGTTAATAACAACTTGTATTATACTAATCCAAGTTCAAATTTTGAAACGACTTCTACTGCAATAGTTTTTGGTGCGTATTATAATTCATTAAGTCTATCGAGCATTAAGTTATATGAATTATGGATATGGGAAGATGGAACAAATATTAGTAGACATTTCATACCGTGTTATCGTAAATCTGATAATAAACCTGGATTATATGATACCGTAACAAAAGAATTTTATACAAATCAAGGTACAGGTGAATTTTTATATGAATAAGAGGTGATAATTATGCTAGTAAAATTTATAAATGAAAACAATATTAAATATGCTAATCGCAGAGATATTTTAATGTTTGAAGATAAGCAAGTAATAAATCCAAGGGATGAAGATTTTATAGAAGCAGGATATAAAACTTTAGAAATAGAAGAAGAACCAATCTACAACCCTGATACAGAATATTTAATACCTATTTATGAAGAACAAGGAAATATAATAATTCAAAATTGGATAATTTCTGAATATGAGGAGGAGTTAAATTATGAAAATTGATTGGAAAGATATAGGGATTAGATTTAAAACAATTATCAACATTTGATAGTACAAAAACTCAAATATTGAAAAACATAAATGGGACCCTAATCTGGGTCGATGAGTAGGAAGCCCGCTGTTTTTATCATCCCCTTCGGGGGATGATTTTTTTTGGACGCACTTGTTTTGTGTTATAACAGAGGTAGAACCTTACCACCTCTTAGAGTTAGCCCAGCTAATCCCCGATGGTGTGATAGCCATAGAGGCAAGTGGCAGAGCGACCCGATTAGGAATGGTAACTTTGGAAGTGACGGCCCAATCACCCGCCACGGAGATAGGAGGTTAAAGTCAAGTAAATTTAATCGAAAGGAACCATTAAATGGCAACCATTACAACCGGTTACACTCAGACGACTGTGACCACGCCAACCGCTCCTTCTACATCTTCCGTTTTCGACTACGATCTCAACTTCCCGTTGTATCGTGAAATCGTAAAGCGCGACCTAGTAGATGAGCCGACCTTGAACATGGAACTCAGTTCCGCTCGTTCTTTCTTCACAGGTCAATCCATGATTGATTCTTCTCTATTGCTCGGCAACCTCGAGTATGGTCAGGAATTGATTGTAAACATCCGCAAGGATCAGAACCCATTCTCACTCTTCCAGAAAGAAGAAATTCAGTATGCTGCAAACGAAGGTGACAGCTGCCACGACCACATCGTGCTTGACTGTACCGTTCCTTGCATCAACACTCTTCCAACCTTTGACCAGCTACGCTTCCGCTTTGACTGCGAATATGCGTACGGCGTACGTATGTGCGACAAAAACAAAGCTTTCTGGACCACCGAGTTCTTCACTCGCCAATATGCTTTGTCTCGCCGTGCTTACGAGTTCGGTCGTGAAGTTGATTTGTGGAACAAGATTATCGACGGCTTAGTAGCTGCTCCTGCAACTACTGTAGACGCTGCTCTTGCTGCTACTCACCCAACTCACTACTGGGCAAACCAAGGTACTGTTACTGCTAACGCTCGCTGTGTCGTGCCTGAAGCTGTGTGGTACTTGAAGCAAAGCTTCTCTAACATCAACCCAACCGTGTTCATCGCTTCCGAGTTCGCTACTGAACTTATCAAGAGCGTAGAGACTGTCTACAACTTGAACTTCAGCAACACTCGCGTAAACACCTTTGAACAGTGGCTATACCCAGGCTATCGTTTGGCTGACCGTGTGAAAGAAATCCTCGGCCTTGACGTGCCTGTAGTAGTGCTTGAGCGCTCTCCATGGATGACTGTTGGCGGTAATTCTATGACCACTCAGTATCCTCTATGGTCTGCTGATGGTGAGAAGCAATATGTTGCTATCCTCGACCCACGTGTCGGCTATAGCTTCGAGAAAGATGGCTACCACCTAAACATCAAGCCTTATGACTGCGACAAACTATACGCTGGAATGATTGACACGGTATACGTAGGTAGCGGGATTACATTCCCTGTCTACGGTCTTATCATCGAGTTTAATGCGTTTAGCTACTGCTAACAGAGGCAATCGTTAGGAAATATAGCTCCTTCGGGGGCTATATTTTTATTGTTCCAGATCCAGCATAATCTATGATATTAACTTGGTTCTATGTCGGCTTTGGAATTAAAACATTGTACAGTTATGTTGGGTATGGTATAATAAATATATGCCAAAGAAATTAACTAATGAAGAATTTGTTAAGCGATGCAAAGAGCGAGGAGAGTATACACCTCTTACTGAATATGTGAATAATTCTACGCCAGTTCTCTTTAGGCATGATATCTGTGGAAGAGAATTTTATATGAAGCCTGTGAAATTCTTTGGCGGCCAAGGATGTAGTGTCTGTAAAAGAAAGGCGGCTGCCATAAAGTTTTCTCAAGTTGGCAAAGAAAGTTTTCATAAGGCCTTAGATACTTTGGGGCTAAAACTAGTAGACGAGAATTATATTTATAAGAATAATCGTGACATCGTAGAAGTCCAATGTAAAAAGTGTGGCAACATACAGAGTTCGTGGATAACTAACCTTATTTCTGGACACGGATGCCAAAGGTGTGGACGGGAGAGGAGCAAAAAAGCTAATCCACCAGAAGACATCATCCCCAAATTAAAAAGAAAAGCTCCAGACTGGGAATTAGTGGGGGAGTATATAAACATAAAAACCCCTACACTGTTCAAACATCTTAAATGCGGAAAAACATTCTACAGGATACCTGGCACCGTATTGGCAAAGCCCGATAGTTGTAGACATTGCTATACTAGTAAAGGTGAAACTGCTGTATGTGACTTTGTTTTAGAAACTCTTGGGGAAGAAAGCAAATCTGTTATATGTAATGGCAGAGGGGTGCTACAAGGAAAGGAGTTGGATATCTATATCCCTACTAGAAAACTAGCCATTGAATACGACGGGCTTTATTATCATTCCTATGAGAAACTAAAAAAGAAGGAGGACAAACTAGGAATCCCAGCGCAAGCTTATAATGAATGGAAAACTAACGAATGCGAAAAGCGAGGGATTCGCCTTATTCACATTTTTGAAGATGAATGGCTAGAGCATCAAGATATTATAGAAGACAAACTTAGAGCCATTTTCCGTGCTCCTATGCATAAATACTTCGCTAGAAAACTGGAGATTAGGGCTGTTTCTAGAGAGATGGCCGATAGATTTTATGAGTGTAATCATATTCAAGGTAAGACAAATGTGTCTGTATCTGTCGGGCTCTACGATGGAGATGAACTTTTAGCCCTCCAGTCATTTCTCCCTTATACTAGAAAGCAAGCAGATAATACTTGGGAACTCGTGAGATATGCCACAAAGCTAGGGACACAAGTAGTCGGTGGGTTCTCACGATGTCTTAAGTGGTTCGAACGAAATTATTTCCCTAAAGAGATAGTCTCTTTTGCCGACAAGAGATGGTGCGACCCATTCTCTAATGTATATGAAAGTGCCGGATTCGTAAAAGATGGCGAAGTCCCCCGTACTTATTGGTATGTGCAAGGACGAAAACGCTTTCACAAGTTCGGGTTCCGAAAAGACAGGATAAGGACAAAATACCCAGAGATTTATTCGCCAGACAAAACTGAAGCAGAAATGGCTAAAGAGATAGGGCTCCAAAGAATATATGACTGTGGACTTATCAGGTATCATAAACTCTACTAAACAAGAAACTCCCTTCGGGGAGTTTTTTGTTATAATCATAGTATAAGTTAAGAAAGGAAAAACAATGCCAACTACCTATAAAGAATACAATAACTACTCACAGCAAGATAAAGATTCTATGAGGACTTTAGCTGCTGATACTTCTAACGCTAACGAATCTACCATTATTAGCCAAACAGACCAGGTAGAGTCTTTACTTTCCACCATTATCTCTAGGCTAGAAACATTGCATGCGGATGTGGACCAAGTAGAGTCAAAGATTGATGCCGTGAAGACAGCCGTGCAGAACGCTGACACTCACATAGTGACGGCTATTGGAGCTTTGCCACACAATAGCTAAGACGCATAATTTTCAGCACAAGAAGCTCCTTTCGGGGAGTTTTTTGTGATATAATAAAATTAGACGGACAGATTCTCCTGAGCTGTCCAGTTGCACATCAAACATAAAAGGTATTACGTCTAGCCTTTCCCTCTCAAACAAATGCATGTATAACCTGAAGAGGGACGCTTTAAGATTTACTTTTGCCCATGTTTTTCACCTTCCAAATAGAATAAACTTGGCAAAAATCCTAAGGCTAGACAGATATGGCTATGTCTTCGCTGACATTGGTCATCCTTGAGCTTCTGATGCCGAGACTGTCTGAGGTTTTAGAAATATCAAAATCGTTATTTTTAAGCTTGTACTCCTCAGTGGCGATAGAAGCCAAAAAAACTACCTTCATCGGTAGTTTTTTGTCGGTATTGCTTACACAATACTTAAAAATCCAGGTAGATAGGCGAAATCAAGCTAAACCTGTCTGCTTCTATTCTATAACACCTGCATCGTCTTTGCAAGAATTGACTAAAAATTCTCTTTCCCATTGTTTACGCTGTGCCACGGCGTCTTCTTTCACCTTGAATGCTCTTGTTTTTCTTATGCCTTTATCTTTTACTGTTATATTTGCTACCCAAGAACCAGAACGTTTTTCTTGATAGACACCTGGGATCCTTCCATTCATCCTGTCGGTGTTAGCTCTCTGTTGCCATATATCTGCCCATCTACAATTTTCAGAAGAATATCCTAAAGAATTATTTATTCTATCTAGTGTGGTCCCCTCTGGCCTACGCCCCATATCCTCTAAGAAATTACAAAAGCCATCTGGGCCAAGCCATCTGTCGCAAATTTTTATGCCCTTCCCTCCCCATCTTGGATAATTCTTATCAGTCTTACAAAGACATCTATTCTTCATAGACCGATAAGAGTTCCACTCTCTTGGATTGTCCCTACATAAACCGTATGGGGTTGCATGAGTGTACGGTGTGCCGTATCTTTTATTGTGCAAATAATGCTTATTGCACATGCCATATCCCCCTATGTCAGTTCTATTGCATCCTTTTATAATACACATATAAGGATATTATACGGCATTTCTGTCATCTCTGCAAACGACACATGAAGACATATCTCTTTTGAAGGCTTTCCCTGTTATCTCATCAACTAGGTCCTCCAGTTCTTTAAGCTCCTCTATGTCCCCCTCGCAGACTTCATAGACCAACTGTCTGAGGGAAGCACAGACTTTCACCAGGCACCAGTCGCTCTCTTCTAAATCACTGAAGTGCTTCCGCATGTACTCTCTCCTAATCTCTTGGAATCTCTTAGCCCAGAGAAGGTACTGGATAGATTCACTATCATCTTCTTCTCTCCACACAGAGGCGGCGGACCGCACGCAATGAGCTCTCCCATGCTCGAGCTCACCAATGAGGCGTATCTTATCTGCCACAGAAGCTTTACCGTGGTCAAAGATTTTTTCAGTTTCATTTACGTCTGGCATATAATATAAAGTATATCATTAAGGAGGACAATATGTCTAAGAAAAAGAGCAACAAACTCAAATGGGGTAGCCTCATAGGAGTAGTTCTTGCTGCTATTATTGCTGGCATCGCTGGTGCCGCAATCAATATCAACATTGAAAATGGGAAAGTCGAAGCTACTATCCAGTATGCTGAAGAAAAAGTCCCAGCTATTGTTGAGGACGACAGGGGAGAATTGGTCGAAGAACCTGAAATCCCAACCGTAGAGGAAGTGGACGGTGGTCTATTCGAGGACGCCACCACGGGCGTGTCAGTCACTGAAGGTGACTATGATGACCTGGGCTGGTCTGAGTGGTACCCTACCGACACTCCAGAGGCCTTTAGGAATGCTACTATCGGCAGGTGCATAATAGCGAACAACCGTTATGGCGCACAATGCGTTAGCCTCGCTCGTGTTTATTGGTGGAGCTACGCTAACCGTGACGTGTCTACCTGTGGCACTGGCATGGCTAAGGGCATGATGAACTGTGCCGAGCAGAACGCTGGTGACGACTTCGAGATTTACTGGAAAGATAGTGCTTGGAGCATTCAAGCTGGTGACTGGCTTATATTCGACGGCGGTCAGTATGGCCACGTCGGCATGGCGCTTGGCCCAGTAACAAATGGATACGTTGCCTTACTAGGAGAGAACCAAGGCTCTGTTACGTGTGAGGGGGGAGGGGCTGCCACAAATATTATAAATATAAGCCTCAAAAAGCTTATTGGGTTCTACCGACCAAAGGCTTATATCAAGCCTGAACCAGCTCCAGAACCAGAGCCTGAACCAGAACCAGAACCAGAACCAACTCCAATCCCAGTATCTGGCTGTATCGAGTGGGGAGTCAAGAGAGGCGACACGATGAGCAAAATCATGCTAGAATGCGAAGGCACTGTAGTATATGGCGAACCGATGAACGCATATGCAAGGACTTGGTTCTCTCGTAACTACAAACCTGGACAAAGTGTTTACGAAGGGTGGACATCACCATCTGGCGTAGGGCTTTACGCAGGTGACTGGATTGACCACAAGATAAATGGAGAATAAAATGGACATCGAATGGCAGGATTTACCAGATAGAAAGAACCTTTTCACAAAAAGGAACGCTGTGATGCACGATCTACACACCAAGAAGATCATCCAATACTATGCTTCTAATACGAAAATTGCAGTAGTACAGAAGTGCAACTACGATGGCACGACGTATTACAGGACGAATTCTGCCAAAGAGAACGGCCTTGATTGGGCATTCGAGGCCGCTGCATTTGGATTGCCCAATGATGTTGCTCCGCCAGTACACACCCCTTCCTACTCCTTAAACTCACACACTACTAAAAAACAAAAATCGAACGAGACACAAAAGCCTGAGTCTCCTAAAGGCGGAGAGGAGACCAAGGCACAGAGGAGGCCGAAATTTAGGTTGCTTGGTAAGCTTTTCGGGAGAAAGAAGGTGTGATATAATACTTTCACGGGGGTTGCGCTTACCCTCGTCGAACAGCTGTCGTAAAAGCGGCTCATGTGAGGAAAACTAATCTCGGAAAACGGGATTAGTTTTTTGTATAATAGAAGTATCGGGGTGTTCCTTAACTCACGTTGTCTCTGGAGGTGAGAGCATGGCAAAGACAAACTTAGCTGAGAAGGATAGACACCATCTGTGTTACCCTAAAAGCGGCTGGAATAGGGGGTATGTAAAGGCTCTTAGAGACCATTGGTATCTTAGGGCAATCGTTCCGAAATATTCTTTGCACACCGAACTCCACCGCAGAGTAACCAGTATCCCAGTCCCTAGAGGACGTTCTGCAAAGGCTGTGTATGAGCAACTGCTCATGTTGGAGCATTATGGGGCGTTAGCTCCCTATGATACTCTTGAGAAAAGGCTCAGCCTGCTGGTAGCCTTATTCGATTGTGTAGAGCAGCCAACGGCTGATGCCTTCAGTAAGCAATTAGAAATCGTGCGTGAGTTTTATGCCCCTCTTTAATGAGGGGCAACACCCTAGAACTTTAGAAAGGAGAGAGAAAATCTCTCTCAAAAGAACAGACCCCCCTGTATAGGGGGGCCTTTCCTATGAGAAAATAGCTTAGCTTAAAGAGTTCAAATGGGCGATAGAGTCCTGAATTTCGGCGATGCTATTCTGATATTTTAGGATATTTGACCGCAAAGTGTCTAACCCTGATTGATAAGTGTTGTATAACTTTACTTGAGCTGGCTGATATGTCTGCTGGTCGTATTGGATTTTGCTTCTCTCAGGAAAATTAGAATAAAGCATCCCAGCTTTGTTCGCTCCAGACATAATAGTCGCCTGAGCGTTCTTTCTTTGCTGGCCTAAAGACTGATTCGCCGTCTGATATTGTCTCTCTAGGCTATCTCTATAATTCTGATAGAAATCTTTTACTTCATCAGTAGTGTACATAATTTTATTTTACCACCTTTTTAACCTTTCCCCAGAAGTCTCTGGTTATACCAGCTGTTTGCATTTGGAGAGCGTAGCATCAATGGGGGATTCCCTTGTCCTCCTTCATCTCCACCGACGGTACGGCATTCCTGCCACACGCCGTTCTTGAGGACGTGGCATGCACCTCTCTCTCTGTTATGGCTTTTCCACACGCTGGTATTCGTGTCAAGCGATGCTCCAGGCCTGTAATCCCTCGGCAAGATGTTACGGAAATGAACGCCAACGCCTAGGATATCGGTATAGATGTTCGGAATAGGGAGGTCTTCATATCCGTGGGATGTATTTCTCCAATATATTGACGCTCTCGTAGCATTCTCTCCAGGAGCCAAGACGAAACTGTAGCTTCCAAGAGAGATATTACTAGCAATATTATGCGCTGTAGAGGCATTATCTAGTATGTCTAGGTAGTTGGGCCCCCCTGCGTAGCGTCGCATCCAAATATGACGGTCTACATTAGATATTGAACCTACAACTGTTCTATCGGCAGAGACTAAAGTAGTATCCACATTTACTGTCATATAGTTGCGGCTGTCAAATGAGACTGTCCACTCGTCCCTAACTGTTACCCAAACCTTAGTGGAATGAGCATTTTGCGCAAGGTCGGAGTCTCTATAAGTATAGGTATATGTCCCAGAGCCACTTAGGGTAGAAGTTCTCGTCCACCCGGTGTCAATAGTCTGAGGAGGATTGTCCACCGCCCCCTCAAACAATACGGTACCATTCTGTTCAATAGAAATAGCTTCTCCGACATAACCACCAGATTCTACCGTAAGCGCTGCTGACCACTCATATTCTTTTGCCATAGTCCTCCTATCCTATATTAGGGTATGCATCTACAGGGTCATCTAATTGGGCTCTCTCTGTATCTACAGCTGGGTTATAGTTTGAAGATCCTCTGGTTGGGCGCACAATAACTTGCAGGGCATTTAGTCTCGACCCGGCCCACAACATATGGTCTATCTGTGTAGCCTCTGAAGTAGGGACTTTCTTGCCATCATAAGTAGCGTTATAGGCATAGTTAGGGAAAGAGGTATTTGTCCGAATACGGAACTCGTGGTGTAGGTAAGCTTCTTTGCCTCTAGGTACTATAAATGTAAATGAACCACGCAACGATTGGGACCCCCAGGGTATTTGAGGGTTAGAGCTATAAGTCGCATTTCCCTGTAGAGTCGAAGCTTCTTTAGAAACATCTACTGTCCCGTCTGCTATAACTGGAACTAGCAGAGAGCGGAAATTATATCCTGGAGTGGTGGTAGATTTCACCACCTGGATACCATAGTTTACCGTAACTTCGAGGTCATATTTTCCGAAATATGCAGAGGCATTTTGCGCTAAGTATAAGTTGATTCGGTCGTTATAACATCCGTAGTACCAAGGGAAATCTGGGTCATCAGGCACAGAGTCTCGTACATAGTTTATTGAAATCATACCAGATGCAGAAACCGGTAAACGGCACTCTCGGATACAACCACAGTCGTCCTTGACTAGGACACGATAGTAGCCGTCATCGCCTAGCTCGACTTCGCAATCCCCTGCATCAGGGATATGATAGTTCTTCCAACGAGCGTTCTTTGGTTTGCATCCGTCCCCACATTCTGAACAATGTGGATTGTAGACCAATAGGTCACAGCTGTCTGCATTGGCTGTCTCCGTATCACGCAGGTCTTCGACATTTATTAACCCGCCTAATTGGGCTCCGGTTATGGTATCTACATGTTTTTCAGCATTATAGGTAAGAGCTGCGGCAGAATAGCTTGTCGAAAGTTTAGTATCAGTTTCGGCTATCTTGGGGATTTTCACCCTCTTAGTAGCGCCATTTATAGTTACGTTCCAAATACTTGCATCGTAGGGATTTGCTTGTATGTCAAAATCGCAACCGTATTTTGCAGGATGACTACATGGGTCACACCCGCAAGAATTATTAAAACAATTATCACATGTCATAGTTTCATTATACTTGACATTATCTAGAAACAGAAAAATTATAATTCTCTTTAACTATCAAGTATAATGAGATTATGAATAATGAAAACGTATCTTATGTAGACTTTGATCAGAAGTATTCATATCCTCTGCAATGGCTGTATGAGTCTCAGACTGCGAGATGGGCATACCAACGCTGGATTTGGAGATCTTCTCTTGCTAAACAAGGGAAGCCTTGTGAGAACGTCTACCAAAAAGAGCTTACTACAAACCTTAAAAAAGCAGACCCTACTACACAGAGAAAATACGAGGAACGATGCAAACAGGTCCCAGAAGGCCGGTCTTTTGCTCTCCGCAGAGCTGTTGATAATATCGCTGCACAGATGGCTGGAGGAGTCGATTCCTATGACTATCACATCAATGACCCTTATATGGTGATTGATGCTGACACCGAGGACCTTCTTTCTGCTAAATGCGAACAAGATTATATCGACAACAGACTAGCTTTACTAGCGCCAGTATTCTCAGATGATATCCTCTGGTACGGGATGGCTGCTTGCGTTATCAAATATAACCCAGAACACGACAAGAATAAAGTGATGCGAATCCATCCGAAGAATGTTTGGTTTGACACTAAGTATTCCTCGACTGGACAAGAACGTTTCCGTGGCTATTCTACAATGATTAGCTGGAAGAAACTAAAAAAGATGATTGCTGACGATGATGACGAAATCAACCTAAGTATCAAAGCCCCAGACAATGCCCCATTCAGGGAAGAAGGAGAAGGGAAAGACAAGAAGTTGGTTCTCGATAAGACCGCCAAGTTCTCTGGCCGAAAGATACGCTCACTTAACGGGCTAGACATCTATGTAGAGAGTCTTAATAAACTCGCTGCTTCTTCCCAACTAGCGTATGGCCTGACTGAGTTTCCAGAATATGACCACGATTTGCGCCAGTGTTACAATATCGGTTGGTACCAAAGCCTGGCTACAGACCCAGAGAAGAGAACTAATAACGGTTACAACGGTGATGACGTAGAGCTCACGGTAATCTATGACCTAGACCGCAAAGTTGAGTTTAAGATTATCAACCGTCGTTATGTCATCTCTGCAAACGAGAAGGCATTCAAACGCAAAATTCGTTTCACCTGGACCGACCCAAGAACCGGGCTAGAACAGAGCAGAATGGATGATTTCTGTCTAGACTGTCCTCTTAAAATCCAATTCGAGATGGCGAACAATATGGATATTGCTCCACACCCATGGAGCGTAGTGTTTGACCTCCTAGATAGCCACGATGAGTTATGTGGCTGGAGAGCCAAGCGTGAACACGTATCTAAGATTCTCTCTATTCTCCGTATTGATACCAATGGTGCAGATGCAGAAAGCCTAGTGGGAATGCTGAATATCATGGGCGGTATCTTTGACGACCTGCAAGGAGATGTAACTTCTCTAGTGCTTAACTACAACTATGACCCGATTGATTCAGAAATAGCCCACCTAGAAAACCAGATACAGCAAGTCCTACACGCCTACGACCAGTTTGATGCTCTTCAAGCAATGGGCGACCGTGCATCAGCAGCCGAATCTGGCATGGCCACATTCGCCGTAGCACAGGGCCTAGCAGTACACCAGAACGCTTTGATGGCTATGTTTGCAAATATAGCTCGCCAATGTATCGCTAACCGCGTAGCTTACTCTCACAAGTGGGAATTCCCAGTAGTGAATCATGGTAGTTATGGCTCTATCACTTTGCAACAGATGGCACTTACTGCCGTTATAGATGTGAAACCTAAACTCGCTAAACAAATCCAAGAAAAGCAGATTGCGGCTAATGCTATGGCATTGCTCGGCACACTAGGGCAACAGCTCAGCAAAGAAGGACAGGCCTACTTAATGGAACAAGCTCTCTATGGAACTATGCCTCGCAAGATGGCTGAGACCTTCGTCGTAGAATCTGGCCCAAGCGAGCAAGAGTTAGCCCTAGCCCAGCAACAGGCTCAAAATGATGCAATGGCACTCCAGCGGAATCAGCAGATGTACAGCGATAATCCAATCCCTTATGAAGTGAATCAAGCAATGAGCACCTATTCACCAGATGAGATTGACACTACTATCCGACAGTTAGGAGAAGAGCAGCCAGTCGAAGAAGACACCTCTATCGAGACTCTAGATATGGCTGGGCAAAGCGGGAGTATCAACCCAGACCTAGAAGGAATGACTCCAGAACTAGCAGGTTATTTAGCAAACGGCAATTCGCTGGTATAATAAAACTAGGCTGGCTAATAATATTAAAATAATTAGTATTGCCGTTATAACAGCCTAAAATCCCCCGAGCGCTCGGGGGATTTTTATTTAGAGATACTGGCGAGGCTGACATTCTACAAGGACTGAGAGCAAGTCTGCTTGCGCCCTGAAGGTCTTGGTCTGCACCTTGACCTGTACGGATTCGCACTGCAACCTTAGGTTCATCAGCGAAAGCCTATACACTGCATCTTTCTCGAATACGTCTTCTATCGGGAAAGGAGTCTCTACTGGCTCTCTCACAGCTAGGGTATCCCAGCAAGGCTGTCTGTACCAAGAATCCTGTGTCCTGGTTTGAGTGAACACCTGCTTGTCCCCTGCTACGGAGATATTCCACCATCTGTTAGAGTTAGCCAAGACTTTAACATGCACTCTCTTTACAATGATGTCGGCAGCATTTCCAGGTAAGCTTAGGTACTTAGTGTCCCTACGAAATACAATCGGCGAGTCAAATCTTCTCCAAGTATCCTCTGCGTAAAGCTTCATAATGGCTGGATAATCAGGGTGTATTCCAATAAGGTCTTCGGACTCATCGTAGCGCACATCGCAGAATGGAACATCTACGTCTTGGAACCAAGGCATCTGCTGGTAGTTCATCTGCTGGTCCCAGATAAGGCACTTCGCTTTCCCATCGAGCTTATCGTAATAGTTGAAATATAGCTTGTTAGAGAAGCCCCAAATCTTCCTTGGCCTACTCATATCTACTCGGTCATAATGACTGTCGACTGTGGTTGGGAGACTATTCCAAAGAGCACCAGTGAATCTGCGTAGCCCCTCCCTCTCGTCGAAGGAGTAAACAACGCCTTTGTAATTAGTGATGTCGCCTTGTGCTCTGACACCAGCAGAGTCCATAAAAGTCGAAATCTGGGTAGGAATATTGTCTTCCAGGCCAGTAGAGGAGCTCGAGCCATAAGTAGAGTAAATTGAAAAACCATTCTTCATCGAAATCATAATCTGGTCGGAGGCATATTCAGTCAAAGCCGTGATTGGGTTAAGAGATGTGTCATAAGGGCTACGGTTAGGAGCGTAGAACCTATAAGGGAACTGTGTAAAGTTCGGACCCTCTGCCTCAATGGAGGAGACCTGTACTAGGTTAGGGTCATTTCTGAATCCAGCTAGGTACAACCTATTGTTATGGAACATTATAAACTTCGCCCCTATTACTGGTCGTGCATCTACGAACTGGATACTCTCGATATTCTTTGCCCCGCCTTCAGTTACCGTATATAGAACTGTGATAGTCGACCCTTCACTTGGTCCCCCACCTACCAAAGAGATACCATAGGTAGCGAGCGAAACTTCTTGCTCATTGTATTCCCAATGGCCATTATGGTAAGTGAATATGAATGTACCAGAGGTAGAGCCCAAGGGAGAGTTGTACCAAGTCTCTGCATCAATTTGAGCGGTAACATTGTCGGCCGAACCTGTCGGAAATTCCGACGAGTTCCACTCACCTATCTTAAATCTCTGGAGAGGAGAGTACCCATCCACATAATACACCCAAGTCACCTTGTCTGTATCAGTTACTTGTGCAATGTTTAGTTGCTCTACGCGTCCATCTATCTTGATGTTCGTGCCTTCAATTAACTTGTTCATCTCTTTGTCGTAGATAACTATCTCGGCTTCACCATTTTTCTTAGCACACATAATGTCATATCTGTACCCTCGCAGCGAAACGGTAGCCCCGGTCTTAATATTGTCTAAGCGGTCTACTGGGACGCTCTCCCAATCACTATAAATTAAGCCCATTAGAGGGACAGACGGATATGGCTTATAGTCATACTTCTCTTTCACCAACTCGTTCTTTTCTTGCAACTTATAAATGCATGCCGAGTGGTTGCCCTTACCAGTAGCCGCAATCTCAATCTTCTTTCCTGTGTTGAACGGGTTTCTGTTCCTTTGGTCAGGAGGAAGCATTATCTCATCCCAAATCTCCATACGGACATAGAGCTTCTTCCTTGGACTCGCTATTGCTGGCACAGTCAGGATTGAGTATAGCTCAACATGGTCAAATTTATCCTCAGAGATTTTACATAAGTCAACAGACGTTTCGTAGATAGGCAAACCATTCTCTTCTGTAGAAAAGTACACTGACAGGATACCAGTACAGCCCATAGTGTTCTTTAAGGTTAGGGTATTCCCCACCACCTTGCCATTATAAGGAAGCTCGAACTTGAGCTGCTTTCCTTGCCACATCTCTATGGTCGTTTGGATGTCTTCGTCTGTAAAGTCTACCTTTCTTAAATACTTCTCCGGTGTCAGGAGTCTCTCAATGCCCTGAACCGAAGCAGAGTTAGCTCTTTGGGTAGTCAAATTATCACTGTTGTAGCGACCATTGATGTAATATGGCGACGAGTACGGCGAAGAGTTAATGTCGTCCGAAGTAGTATCTAGACCATAATTTCTCGTGATATCGAAACCATCATGTATACGTCGAGAAGTACGGCCAGGGACGTCTGTAGGAGCATAGGCTCCTTTATACTGTTTATTATTTGCATAATAAGACGGTGTCCTGCCTGTTACATGCGGATCATTTTGGAATCTCCAAGCGCACATTATTTATTTCTCCTTTCTAATGCATCTGCAAAAGCGTCTGTAGGAGTTTTGTGTCTTACTCTTATACCTTCAGTTACTGTAGTTCTTTTAACACCAAATAACCTACATGCTTCAGCTATACAATACGGCTCACCATATATGTATACAAAAATATTTGTGCTTTTATTCTGGGCATTTTTAGTTGCTGGAACCCAACGACAATTTCCTGGAGCATAGTCGCCATTGGTGTCTATTCTGTCTATTTGATACGCTCGGCCATTATCGTCTGCCGGTCTTTTACCCATATCATTATAGAAGTTTATAAAGCCATTTTCTCCTGACCATCTGCCGCAGACCTTAATTCCTCTGCCACCATAGCAATAATACATATCGCAATCTGGACTCTGACACCTACGTTTCATAGCATTCCAGATTCGATATTCTTTAATATAATCTTGGTGATTTTTACTAATGCAGTCATACTTATGGCTGTGCCAGTGGCTTCCCTTATTTGTCCAAGTCTTCTTAAAAGCCATACTATACCTCCCCGATTACTCTTGGGCCCTCGTTCCCCCATTGTCTATGGAGCATTTGGATAGCCTCGATAATCTTCTTGTTGTCTAAGAACGAGCGAATGTCCGCAGCAAAGGCGAAGTCATCAGCTTCATGTAGGTATACCGTTCTCATTACATCTAAGATTAGGTTCTCTGCTATGGCCGATACCTCTATCTCATCGTCTAAGCTCTTCACTGGTTTTGGGAACCCATATGCAATATAGTCTACTATGATAGGCACATCCGATGGACGGTCTAGCACTAGCCAAACATTGTCATCTTCTGTTTCTATAGTATATTCACATGGTGTCCCAGGCTTCTTCAGGTTTACTAAACCATTTTTGTCATAGAAGTCCTTGTTAGAACGGAAACAAAGGCCTAGTTTGCAAGGCTCTCCCCCAGTTGAGGTATAGAAGTTAAGCATTGGCATATCAGTTATTCTTCTGAATCCAGTTGAATCGCTTAAGCTCCACTTGTAATGGTTGTGTGCATCTAGATTGAATTGCCTGTGCTTGGAAAAAAGCTTCTCTAGCTTTGGCACCATTGGCAAATCATTGATGCAATAATTATAGCTTGCTATTAAAAAATCTTCTGGGATGTCAGCTGTTCCATCTCCTAGAAGCGTTTGCAGCTTATCAGATAAGTCATTTAATTGCATTCTCATACCCCCATTATACATTGCCACCAATGTTTTTTTATTTTTATTCCTATTCTTTACTATAATGAGAGTATGAATATGAACAATACACCTTGCGGATGCGGTAAATGTGACTGCGACTCCTGCAACAATAAATGCAAGAACCCTTGCGGATGTGCAGAGCCAGTATTTTCCGTAGAAGCGATGCCAAACGACCCCGCCACACTCAGATTCAATGTGAACGGGAAATCAGTCTGGTATGATTTTGAACCAGTTGTACGGGCTGGAGAAACCTGTACGACACTCTCTATCGATACTTTATCGAGGACATTGAATTATCACGGAGAGTGCAATGACAGCATCTTATCAGCTCAAGAGCTCGGCTCTATCTTGCACCTAGCAGATATTGGAGATATAGATGCGAACAGTATTAAAGATAATGGCATATTAAACTACCGCAAAGATGCCGATTGTGGTGAAGGCTGCGAAGGCATCAGCGATGGCTGGGTGTCTACAAGCCCTATTGATGTGGGTGGAACTTCGCTAGACTACATCCTCGGCTCTGATGCTGATGGGAAGATGGTGAGCCTAATGCCTCCGACAGATACTACTACCTTCTCGTATCTTGCCTGGGCTGCACAGAACAAAGCTAAGTGGGTGAAACCAACTGTAGTTTCTACCCCTCCAGTAAAAGATGGCAAGGTAGCCCAACTTTACCTAGATGAAAATACCGGAGAAATAGTAATCGTAAGGAGGGATGCATAATGGCTAAAACATTTTTTGAGAATTTTAGGAAGGCAGAAAAAATACTCCCTGGGTTGGCATTAGGTGCAGACGCTGATGGTAACATTAGGACAAATGGCGGCCAGGTCAGAAACATAAACTTGCCTAGTGCTAATAGTAGTGATGGCGGCAACACGGCTGCATACGAAGAACGAGTCGCAGTTCCGTTTAAGTACAAGACAGACGACCATCGTGGGGGGTATATCGAGAACAAAGGAGTGCTTTACGTACCAGCATATGAGGCTACCAGGATAAGGGCTAACGGTTCTGTTAAAGATGCCAAGAAGCCTTTTGAAATTTACGGGGCAGAGCTAAACGGGCAATCGCTATCCGAAAACGGGTTCTTTGATCTTGTCTACGACTATGATAACTCTGATTTCAAGTTTGATATACAAACTGCCAGGGAAGCTCTCGATGGAGCTTCCGACAATAACGCTGGTTCAAAGGCCTCCACAGCAAAGCCATTTAAGGCAAGCAACGGAGCTTTTGTAAATAATTTAAGAAAGGCTTTGTGGGGGGAAGGCGTTTGGGGAGGACAGAAATGAGCACAGTAGCAGATTTTAACCGAATAGATGACTGCGACAAGATAGACAGCCAGTGCATAGACGCTTTTTCCAGCCTTACGTTGGACGGAGAAGGCATCCTATGCGTAGAGACTTCTTGGGACAAACAGTGCATCGACCTAGCCCAAGCTGTTAAGGATTATGAATCTTGTACTTCTCTCTATCTATCACCAGAAGGGAACCCTAACTGCTTGGTATACGAGAAAGAGGAACGCTGTGGTGACAACGACTGCATCCATGGTGACGACCTAAGCCGCATAATTTCTATGCAATACCTAAAAGACGTGGCACAGACCGGCGAAGAGCCAGAAGATGGCATCGTCTATATGTATAACGAAGAGACACACCTGTTTGAGCCGTATGATCTGAAGACAACAATCACGAACATCAACACCGCTATCCAGAACATCAATCAGACCTTAGCCAACCATGAGAGGAGGCTACAAGTCATCGAAGAAAAGCTTACACCTCCGGCAGACGCTCCTGCTAATGTCAAGGTGGTCTTTGGTACAGTAAATGCCTACTATGATCCTAACGTTCAGATAAATGAGGGGTCCGGGACTGTCACAACGCTAGATAAAAACCATGGGCTTTATACGCACACGCTGGCAGACAACGCTTACGGCGATTCAATCTTTGGCTGATAGGTCGCCTCGAGTTTCTGTCTTAGACGAATTGCTTCCTCTTTGGTTTTAGCATATTTGCTTATACTCCTCCCGTGGATAACTATGTTAGCTACCCAGTATTTCTCGTTGAATCTTCTTACCCCAGTTATCCCACTGCTTCTATTTACCCACCTTCTGTTACTATTTTGTTTCCATCTGTCTGTCCATCGACAATTGGTTGGAGAATAATCAGCATCATTATCTATACGGTCCAAGGTGTAGTCTAATGATGGTTTATTCCCCATGTCCTTCAAAAAATTCTCGAACCCGTCTGGCCCGAGCCATCTGTCGCATACTCTAATACCTCTACCTCCATAATCTTTGTATTGTTTGTGTCTCTTATAATAACACCTCTGTTTCATCCCAGACCAGCTATTGTATTCTGGCGTGCCCTTCATTCCATGTTCATGGTACTTCAAGCATTTGTTAGGGTTGCCTGTCCTTCGCCATCTGTTGTAATGAAGGTTACACCATCCCCGACCTTTTATGTCAGTCCTACCACAACCTTCTATTGAACAAATCTTTGGCATAACCACATCCTGTCTCGACCCGTTTTTGCATCTAGACAGGATAGGGTAGACGGGTCGTACTACCCTATGCCATTCTAAGTGTACTAAATTTTCTGTTTTGTGTAAATAGATGGGTATAATTAGGGTATGATGACAGATTGTAATAATAAACCATATACTATAACCAGTATCAACGATGTTGATATTGATGATTTAGCTACAGCTCCAGATTATTTCTTCGGGATGAGAGCTATATATAATGAAGAAACTGGAAACACTATTTTAACTCCAGTAAGAATTCCTGGAGCGAGAGTAATGCCTACTGGGAACCTAGCGAATGTTATCGCTATGGATACCAACAACACGGCTTTAACCATCCCAGAAAACCAGGTACGAGCAGGGTATATTGATACCCAACCTGGTGGTAACATAATGAGGCTCTCTGATGCTAACCACCGTGCGATGTTCCTGATGATAGGCAACTATACGAACGGAAAGATGCTCATTCAAGCTAATGGATTCCTCCGCATCCCAGCAGGGCACAACTACATCACTGGCTCTCAATATTATGCAGATGAGAACGGAGCTCCAACTACCGATAACACAATTACTGGGCAAAAGCTATTTATGCCTCTTGACGACTACACATTGAATGTCAATGGAGATTTCTAAAAGTGGGCGGAAAAACAAACAAGGTCAAAAGAAAGCTGTTCGACCGTGTTAGTGAGAGAATGTCTAAGATAGCTTCGCTTATATCTGCAGCGATAGTTATCTTAGGCGCACTGACTGGCATAGTGTCTTGGGCGACTTCACAATTCACTAACGCCATCTCATCCCAGATAAACGAGTTCAGAGAAGAAGTCAGAGACTCCGACAAGACTCAAGACCAAGCCATTACCCGATTAGAGTTGATGAACTTGATCCAGACTGACCCAACTAATACAACCGCCATCGAAAAAATGGCCCGGTACTACTTCCATGTCCTAGACGGAGACTTGTATATGACACAGAAGTTCTCAGACTGGGCTAGAGAATACGGCGGAGACATAAGTATAGTAATAGGAGTAGACTAATGGCAGAAATGCTTTACCCAGATGAACCACTGAATGGAGCAAAGAGAAAATCCTCTATTGACCAGTTTAGTGAGTTTCTGTCTGTAATGAAAAAAGGAGGCTGGGCCCCTATAGTTTTTGAACAACTTGATGGGATCACTTGCGATAGAATAAAAACACATCCTGTGATAATTAGCCTAAGTGACGACATTGGGTATGTATTCCCAGAAGCCCACTGCTCATATACCTCTGATAAGTTTGTCTACTTTGACAAAGAAGGAGTTGAGCATCTTCCACTTCCAGATTGTTTCGGTGGGGGAGGCGAATTCTATGATAGATATATTAGCAAAAACACTTTTATTAACTTTGATAATGACACTTCTGCTGGTACTCATAATAGGATACATCTCCGAACGGGGCTAGATTATGTCCTGTGTGATGAGAACTTACCACCAGTTGCTTAACAACCTAGAGAAACCCCAGCATCATTTAGAACGGCTAAGATTTCATCCCTTAGCCGTTCTTTGTCTAGTTTAGAGTAATAGTAAGAGGCTAGTTTATCTAGCTCTCCCATATACTCCATCCTATCTTTATCCTCTAGTATTCCTTCTATAATGCAGTCTATATAATGTCCACCCAAATCTAAGTCTCTCGTCTCTTTGATGATTCTGTTTTTTATGTATGCGTTGTCTGTAAGCATCCTTAGTACATCTGCTGGACGATAAAAACCTACTATATGATGGGCTAGAAGTTTATATGGGTCGTCATAATCGTATAAGTATTTCTTTTCTACAGACCCCATGAGCTTCGATGCCTCCGGCTACCTCGACGACGCGAGTTCTCCTTCTTGGCTCGGTTCGTGCGACGAGATACTACTCTTAAATTAGCTGGGCGATTGTCGGTAGGAGTGCTGTTCTTATGGTCGATTTCTTTCCCGTCGCCTTTGTGCACCCTCCCTTCTCTCTCAGCCCTGCGACGGGCGGTATTCCTAGCCGCCCTATCTCGCTTAGCCTTTTTGGAAGACTGATAACGGTCATATTCGTGTCGGTTTCCTTCCGCAGTCCTATGCCTCCCGACCCAAAGTTTCCCCATCTTTATCTCCCCATTGCAGCTTGCTGTTGCTGGCGATACTCATCATAACGCTTTTCAGACTCTTCTGCTGGGATACCATTGATGATGCCCTTGAAGATGTCCAGTTCTCTCTCTTCGTCTGCAATGACTTTATGGTCAGCCATAACTTCATCCATACGTCCCTTACGTTCATCAGTAAAGACATTGTATGCATCAGCCATCTCTTTCATTGAAGGAAGAGCACGGTATTCTTTTTCATATTCTGGTGTGATTAGGCCTTCTCTCCAGAGAGTAGAAGCTACTCGGTTGGCCTCTTGCACAGCGTATGCTCTAAGCATAGCAATCTTTTCTTCGTTCTCGTTAAGAGCGCCACAAGCGTTATTAATAGCTTCATCAATAAAGATGTCGGAAGCTTGGGCTTTGAAGTCGCCTTTCATATCATCTGAAAGCAAAGCAATCCCTTCTTTGATAACTTTGTTTGCTGCTTTAATTGTATCCATTGATACCTCCTTTAGTTGTTATACTTATAATAACATACCTAGGCATAGTAAGCAACGATGCGGCTGACTAGCTCATATGATTCGTCACTAGACAAGGCATCCCCATTGTCAATCTTCTTTTTGAGCCTATTTGCTAAGCCTACAGCAGAGCGAATTTCTCCGTTGTCCAACAGCATGTTGAGTCTTCTGATAGCGCTTCTGACATTTTGATCATCTTTTCCGGAGATTTGTCCTAGCTGGTTGCCATAGGCCTGACGGATATAAGACGCCGTATAGCCCTTCCCAGAGCCTTCTAGGAGGGCATACTTGTCTAGGTCTGCCAGTGCTTGTTTGGAGTTGAGCACCTCGTCTGGAGAGGCAGAGTTGACGACAAGCTCTACTGCTGGGAGGAAATACTCCTGCATGTACTGTTGCCGTCGCAAATCTGCTCGGCCTCTCTCGTCCATATCCTTGAGAGTGTCTACTTCTTCTTTCGCTTTCTTATATGCATGGGCTAAGCCTTCTCCTCCAGCTCCGTCAATAACGCTGTATACCGCTGTGTTTACAATAGCAGAAGACCCTCTTGGATAAGACTTCCGATTCACTTCACGGATACGGTCTTGGTTACGCTGGTAGATGTCTACCGGCTCCGGGACGGACTCAGGTTGGTTTTTAGCCGCCTCAGCTCGTTGTTTTTCTTGTCGCTCTACAATGCCCTTAGCGTCGAAGTCTTCGTAGAGCCTCGCTCGGATTGTTTCAATATCATCCATTATTATTCTCCTCCTCTCACCAAATTTTCTGGGCGAGAAATATAATTACTTTCAGTCCTAGTGCCTAGCCCGAACAACTCCTTAATATACGGGCGCACGAAGGCTCGTTGTTTAGAAGCATTGTGGGCTAATGACACGTTCTTGCCGTATTTGCTCTTCATGTAACTGCTCGGGACAAAGAACCACTCTTCTAGATAATCGAGCACTGAACTGTTAGTCAAAACATTACTTGCCCCATATCGTTTCACATAAGGAGCAATCGTCTCTATCACCTTGTCATCAAAGCGTAAGCCAATCTTATCATACTCGTCCCAGTTGCCAGCTTTATAGGCCGCCTCTCTATCATCGTAAGCCTTAGAACGCTCGGCAGAGAGGTCACTGAGGTCACTTTCAACAAGGTTGCGAAGCCCAATCTGATATTCCATACCGCGACCTTGCACTGTGTTGAAGAACGCTTGTTCTCCATACGGTGAATAGTAGTGCCACTTGCCGCTAGAGTCTTTATAAACATTCTTTGTCTGGTCATAGTATTTGTCCAAAATGTTCGCTGAGTATTTAGTCGCTTCATTGTTAGCCTGTTTCTTGGCTAGGTCACGATAATATGATTCGACTGAGCCGCTCATTGCTAAGCTATCATCATCAGCAAAGTTCAGCAAATACCATATCTTATTGGCCTGAGCCTTGCTCAGCCCACCAGCAATTTCATAAGCATTGATGTATTTGTCCACAAAATTGCCGACTTTCATAGCGAAATCTTGTTTAACTTTGCGGTATTCTTCTTGGAGCTCGGCAAGTCTTGTGCCTGACGCCAAACTAATCTGTTGGTTGAGAGAGACTAATTTACTTCTCAACTTCCCCTTTTCTTCCGTCAACTGGTTAATACCGTCATTAAATGCATATTGGACCTGCGTAGAATCCATTCCAGTAAATGATTTGAAGGTAGCGTCCATAAACTCTTTGCCGCCTTGTGCGTCCTCTGGAGCACCAGTCACCTTGTCGAGCCAATTCACTACATACTGCCCAACATTGCCTCCCAAATCGGCAATGCCCTGTTGTAGTCGCCATTGTTCAATCCCAAGGGCATCAGCAATGGCTCTGAGCACCTGAGAATTCTTGCCTATAGTGGTAAAGTCGCCCGCTGTCGGATTATAGTTTCCATACTCAGCTAAATCATCTGCTGTCACCTCTACCGTAGAGCCATAATACATATTACGCCCAGTAAGTTGCGTATAGGCAAACTGCCCTAGCGTTGGTAGCACCTGCGCTCCAAGCTTTTCTAGTCCTCTACCGAAGTTGAAGGAATCGCCCTCAGTAAAACCAGATAGGTCAAATGGGGACAGCTCAAGAAATCCATTCACCATAGTCATATAAAAGGCTTCTGGGTCTACATTGTGCATAGTTTCTAGCCCTCTTCTCCAAGGGTAGATAATAGCCGCAATAGTTTCGTCTAACGGAATAGTCACAAGATTGCCATTGCCAAGCGAAAGGATAATGTTGTTCTCTCGGTCATACTCAGACAGGTTATAGTAATTCTTGCGAGAGCGCTCGTCGGCTAGGGTTCTAGACAACTCAATCATATAAGCCATACCGAATATCATTAGCCGGCTGCTCACCCCAATTGGGTCTTTTAGAAAAGCTATTTTAGTAGACTCGATGCTGGCGAACCTCTGGCTCAAATATGGCACATAGGAAGCAATCTCGTTGATAAAGGTGCCTCTCCGCAAGAAATTCACGGTATTCTCACGGCCTGCGTTCAGACCAGCTTCATAAGCGTTGCTGAGTCTAGTTTCATAACTAAGACCTTCACCGCCTCTCATATATGCCCTCATAAATGCACTAGCCGCCGCTCTATCACGGGTCAAACCCTCTGCCCAGTTCATCGGGGCCTCTAGGAGAGCTTTCTTGTCATGGGCTAGCTCCCAGACAAATTTTACTCCTCGATTGTCGCCAACTGCGTTAGAGGACTCTACTAGCCTCTTCCCGACATTAGTCCTTCTGCCATGTAGAGCCTCGTTATAGGTAGAACCACTAACTACTTCCTGAGAAGCCTTGAGGGTGTTAAGAGCATTCACGATCTGCTCGTCGGTATCGCCCATCGCTTTTGCCATTTTAGTAAACATCTGAGTAAATCCGAATGGGCTATTGTCAAAGAACCAGTAATCAGTGCCTCCACTCATAATGCCATTGCGGATAGTATCACGCACAAGGTTCGGGAGCACACGAGTTGGGTCAATACCAGTGGTGAGGAGGCGTTTAATGTTAGCGGCCTCCTTAAAGAACTCAGAAATGGCTCTGCGGTCGGCAATATTTTTAGTAGTCATTTCGGCCGCCACCTCTTTAGCCAACTTGCCTTTGATATAGAATGAGGCATCTTGGTTATTAGAAGTAAATGGTATCTTATATGCTCCAGCAGTTGTAATATCTTCGCCGTCATCGTACATCATACCATAATCACCAGAAAGTTGGGCTCGGAAATTTTTGGCCGTCTGGTTCACAATAGTATTTTTCTTCTTAACACTATAATCTGGATGTTCCTTATTCAGCCTAGCACGAGTATGGGCTTTGACTGCGGCTACCTGTTTATTCACAACTTTGGTATCTACTTTTTTAAGGGAGAGATATGGAGCGATTTCGTTTATTGTTCTAGCGATATCATCTTTCAGCCGAATCAAGTTCTCTGTGGAGAGAGAGTTGAGTTTACCGTCTATCATTTTAGTGTATTTTGCAGATGACAAGTAATCGTCTACGTCCACAGTGATGCCATATTTCTTGTAGGTTTTGTTGAAATACTCACCTGCCAACCTCACTCGATTGTCAATATCGGCACGAACTTGAGCTTTCTGTCCTTTAATTTTGGCATTGAGGTTGGCGACCTTAGATAGAGAAGACTCTGGTGAATATATTCCATGTGATACATCGGACCACTTTATGTCGTCAATAGGAACAGAATGCTTAGAAACATTAGCATGCCCAAAATTATTATCAGCCTCTTGGCTAGAAAGATAGATTTTGTCCTTTTCTCCCAAAACTTTAGGACCCCATACATCTATTTTCCGACTGGTCAAAGCTCTTTTTGCTAATGCACTAGCGCCGTCTCTTTTAGATAGCACTTTATCTTTTTCAACAGCCGCTTCGTATGACCGCGCTTTTGGTTTGCTTTTTCTAGCTACATTATTTCGTACAAAAACTTCATTTTCGGTTGCCGTGCCAGCCAATTGTGCCCTGCCCAATGTGTCTATTGGCTTAACGGTTATCATTTGAAGTTCGCCACCCATCAGCGGAAGCCCTCCAGGAGCTACTGAATATGAAAGAGTCTTAGACCCAGTGTCTTTTTGCGCATCGCCATACCTGTATAAAGTGATATCAGAATTAAGCCATTTTTCAAATGGCAATGGTTCAGAATCTACGGCTCGTTGCCAATATAAATAATCCTCATAGAACCGATTTAGACTAGCATTTTTTACATCTAAATTAGACTCTATAATATTCGCTATTTCTTCTCTAGCTCCTCTATCTCCATTCCTGTACCATGCATTCTGCAAATCCTCTGGGATAACCGATAACCCATTCCTTTGGGCAGCAATACCTAGTCTCGAATATTCAGAAGACCCACTTTTTGTATTGTTGCTTTCTATTAGCTTCTGCAATTGTTTCTGCTCTTTAATAAGTTTATCAATGCCCTTGATGGCGGCGTCATTGCCATCGCTAAACAAAACTTTCTCTAGCCCAGAAGCATATCTTTCTTGAGTGATTTCGGTTTTGAGCATATTTTCTTTGCTCTTAGCAACTTTCTGAATAGCCTCGTCAATAATATCCTGGAACTCTGGTTTCGCATCGGCTGCCCCTCCACCGACTAACTCCACGCCTAGACCATCAATCGTAGCGATATCCTTGAGCATTGCCGCCATCTCATTACGAGCGATATTATTCTGTACGGCACTCACATAAGAAATTGCACTTTCGACTGGGTTTCTCACGCCCTCAACATCGAATAAACCCTTGGACTCATCGAAAGCCCTGCCGACACGCATTGTAAGAGGCACCTCGAATATGCCAAACTTCTTGGTCTGGGCATCTTTGCCCCATAGTGGGATATATTCAATGCCCAGAGCAGCGTTCTCTATATCCTTAACCTGCTGATTGGTTGCAGCACCAGATTTCACATAGCTTACCCCCACTTTCTTTAGCCACTCTTTCATAGTCTCTAACACCTGGTTAAGTCTAGTAGCATCTTCACCTTGCACCTTGTTGATATAGGGGAGGTACTTCTCCTCAACCTTGGCCAGCAAATCGTCGTCATCTCTAGCGGCCTTGCTCCAAGCGTCATACTCTGCTTTAGCAATTAGGTATTCAGTCTGCGTCTTTGACAACTTAGAACTTGGAGCCACCGTAGCATAAGCGTTGGCGAAGTCTTGATACGCTTTGCCTGTGCCCTTAGCATAGTAGTCCATTTTCATCTTGACACCGACTTCCCTAATACCAGCTTGAATGCTCTGGAATTTGTTGATTGCAGCAGCATACATATATACATCCTTAGTCTTGTTGTACGCTTGCTCAGCTAAGGTAGAAAGCCCTGCCTTCTCGTCAGTGAATTTCTTTCTAAGCCACATCAAGATATTGCTCTCTTCTGCCTTTGCAATTTTTCCAGCAAGCATAGCCCCCAGCTCTTCAGACATACTCGGCATTACCTCTTTGACAGCAGTTTCCGCTTCTGTGCGCAACTTCTCATAGTTGGCTTTTGCAGTCTCGTATTCCTGTTGTTTAGTCTTGAGCTCAGCAGATTTCTCTTTGTATTTCTTAGTGCCCTTTCGCATATCCTCAACTTCGTTTTTGAGGGCTTGGTAATCAAGCTCTGCTGCATCAAACTGCTGCTGGGCGAACTCCACCCCCTCCCTATAAGGGGCATAGGCGGCCTCGACTCGGTAGTTGTCTATCGCCGTGCGAGCTTGAGCTAAGCCTGCTGGCCCGTATTGTATTACTAAATCCATCACTAAGTCTGTACCGAATTCTTCTAAGAACTCCTCGCTAGTTGGTTCATCACCAGCAAGAGCTCTCGCCCCTTGTTTTGCTGCATCAAATAGAAGATCGGAAGTGGCATTATACAGGAGCTCGGACATTGTGAACCCCAAGGTTTTCATAAGAGGTCCTGCTGCAAGCCTTGCGCCTTGCAGCCATTGGGCAAAGGCGTTACCCCCGACCTCGGCACCAGAGCCAATCGCTCCAGATGCTAATTGCATTTCGCCCACAATCTCACTTAATTTTCCTCCCCTAGCAGCGAGCCTTTCTAAGAAACTGCCCATGCCGCTTGTTACGGCTTCGCCAATCTTTCCAGCGATAGGACGAATGATGCCGTGTTCAATGCCCTGCATGGCCAGATAAGAGGTCAGGGCTGAGGTAGCTGTGCTAATTAGCCGAGCTGCTGAGGCAGCTGCTGGGTCTTCTTGTAGACCTCTTTGGTCGCTAATATGCATATTCCACGGGGTGATAGCATCAAGAGCGTTTATTGCGTCTACCACAGTCACCCCTCCGAGCAATGACCAGTTATTCAACGCGCTAATAATGCTTTCCTGGTCTAGCATTCCGTAATATTTATTTGTGGTCTTAACGGTAGCGCCATTTTCGTCTTTTTGTCCATTATCGTACTTCTGGTCATTCTCATCAGCAGCGTTGAGCATCTTGATTTCACTTAGAATATACACTTTATCATTGGCAGAGATATTGGGGTCATCCATCTTAGAAAATAGGCTGAGCATATAGTCGCTTCTCTCCCCGAGATTTTTATCATAGACATTCTCTAGCACCTTCTGGGCGGTCTCGGTTACAATTTTGCCATCACGATAGACTTTGACCTCATAATCTCCACCATCTTTTTCGCTCATATAGGCGCCCACCTCATTTGTGTAAGCATCTTCTATTGTGACATCCGAAGCATCTGGGATTTGAGCCTTGTATGAATACATAGACTGTTCACGGAACTTGAATTGATTGTTAGCATTATCGACATAAGAGCGTATTTCTTCAATATAGGTATCAACATTGTCGCTGTCCTTGGTGAGCCCAGCATAGCCCTTTTTGATAAGGTCGACCATTTCTTTATATTGGTCAGTAGCCGCAAAAACTGGGTTTACATTTATCTTAAGTCGCCCGTCATCGCCGAAGGCTACGCTAGTATCCGTGCTGAAAGCCTTCTGTATTTCCGAGCCAGCAAACGCTGTATTCATTGTAATGGCCTTAGAGGGGTCCGGAGTAAAGAAAATTCTGCCATTCTCATCAGTAGTTAAATTGCCAGCCACATCCCACACAGCTTTCTCTTGCGACTTCTGCCAATCTTTTAAGGCATCTCTATATGCCTTTTCTTGAGCCATTTGAGCGTTCGCTGATACTACGCCCCCTATAGCTAGACCGGTCAAAAGCCCTCCTGCTGCCCCAGCCAAAGCTCCTGCCCCTTTTACGGCCCCGAGCACACCGCCTACTGCACCAGTAGATATTACTGGCTGAGCTAGACCTTCTAAGTTCATCCCCTCTCTAGTAGGTTTTGCATACAGCGATGTATCCGAAGTAATCTTCCACTTGTTAAAAATGTCTGTCGGCGAATTCGGCACCACCCCTAAGTTACCAGTCCTGTCGTAATAGTAATCGCCTATACGAGTCTGTTGTTTAGCCTCCTGCGGAGTGACAATGTTCGCCGTGTCTAATGGGGCACCAGATGGGGTGGCCCTGATAATTCTTCCTTCTTCATCCGTCTGTCTAATAAATGTTGAGCCAGATGGCGCCCCTTGGACTGGTTTTGCTCCTTCTTTCCATTCTGCCATTATCTAGCCCTCGGTGAATAAGTGTTTGGGCCGGCTGAGTTAGTTTGCTCGTACCATTCGTCTTTTGCAGCGACATATCGGAAATTCTTTCCATTTACCGTAATCACGGTACCATCAGATGGGTTCCTGCTCGCCAGAGAACTTTTTATCGCATAATCATCAATTTCTCTAATAGGAGATAGCTGATACCATTGTCCAGTAGAAGCATCTTGGTAATCTGACACATAGTCTGTATTCGGAATAATTTGTCCAGCTTGAGGCTGGTAGGTGTCCACTTCCACGGTTTCTCCTGCGCCTGCATTTGTGTCAATATCTAGAGAACCTCCCCCTCCTCCTGTCGTACTAGGTTGGTTCGCTTTTGCGTTTTGCCTGCTCTGGTAATTCCTATACGCTTGTTGGTATCGGTTCTTCCAGATAGCTTGTTCATTCGCCAAGACGTCGTTCAGAGCCTTCGCCTGAGCCGCCGCTCTTAAGTTGGCTACTGCAGCATTGGTCTGAGGAGTCTGATACCGTGAAGTCCAGTATCCTTCTCCTCCCATAAGACCACCAAGGTTAGATGGGACAGCCGTACCAAGGTCATAGGTATCTTGTGCTATCTGCTGCGTATTCGCTTGTTGTGTTTGTCTAAGGTTATCAATGAAAGTATCAGACTCGCCTAATGCGGCTTGAGGGTTGACATAAGTGCGCCCCTCTACCTCTGTTACTTCCGTTTCAGGTAATATTTGTGCCATAGCTTTATTATACAATGTCTCTTAGATAAAAGTAAAAAAAGACTAGCCCCGTGGCGACTGGGGCTAGATAAGTGGAGTTAGGGAAAGGAGAAAAAAGTCAAACTCCCCCCTTTCCTATTATACTACTTTTTCCGTTGCAGCTCATTAACAGCATCAATCAAACGGTTGATGACGTTTACCGTCTGGTCTGGCTGTGTCCTGAGCATTTCCGATGTTATTTTTGGAATCATATTTACCAAATCCTATTCCTCTGGCGCTCTTCCCATAGCTAGTATACGATTATCTGCTTTTACTGTAATAATATATTTTTCCATTTTATTCTCCTTTTTAATTATTTAATACCCAAACATCTCCCGCTGTTGAAGTAGTGCATTGTTCTTTCGTGACACCATCTATCTTTGTTTCTGGCAGTTTTATGGTTTTACTTGCTTCTACAACTACTCCGTATAATTTTGAATTGCTTGGATACGCCCTATGGGGTATAAATACTTTAGTCGGCGACAAAACAGCGACATTGACTGGGCTTACTCTTAAAGAGAGCCAAGCTATATCTTATATATAACAGAAAAAAATGCCGAAATAAAAAAATAACCCCATTGCTGGGGCTATTTTCTCCACTAAGTGTAATTTGCGCTATTGAGGCGTCCCTGGGAAGCGCCCCTGGACGTAGAACCCATAAGTATCATCGTATGGGGCTTCTTGGCTTGTCTTCATAAGGAAGACACCGAGTGGGGGGTAGTTACCCGACTCCGATACGTACAGCAAGAAGGGAACAGTAGCGCTGTAAACGCTTATTGGCGCCCCATCTACCTCAGTGACGAACTCATTGGTGAGTTCGATGCCGTTCACATACTCGGTACCGGGATGATATGTATGGGGGGAGGTCAAAGATTGACCAACCGGAACATGGTTCAGTTTGACCCTTGTCCCTGACGCAATCATTTCGTACAGTTCGCCCTCGGTCACAAACTCCCCACTGTCGTCATTTTGGAAAAGCCCTTGATTCCCTTGCGCTGCGGATAGTTTGACCACTCCAATTTTATCTACTCCTGATCCAAAAGGATACACTAGGGCTGGCGTGCCCCAAGAGTCATTATCTATCACTACGGATAAGTTGACGACAGGTGACATCACCCCCCACGTCCCATCAGACTTCAAAAACTTCTCTGCATCGGCTATGGCTGGGGCAGGAACTAAGCCAGCCGTGCCAGCTGCAGTTCCATCTGTGCCAACGAAATCAATATAAGTTTTGTTAAGTTCTTCCCAAGTATAAGTGTCTGGGTCAGGGTCAGTGCCAGGAACAATGGCCGTGCAGATATAGAGCTTGCCATTTGTTGTATCCTCAAGTATTTGACCAACTGTGCCCACAGTTGAAGTGGTTGGTGCACCAGCGCTTGTTAATACTCTGCCATTTAGCTGTCCAACAGTAGCCACGTCGTGAGCGGTCTGACCGTCGTGGACTCCACCGATAACTCTGTATGGGGTAGAGTTATATCCGTAGTTATACCTTCCTGTCCCTACGTTTACTTCACCTCTCCTGCTAGTGACAGCAGACCCACCTAACGCTACACTGTTTGGTTCGGCGGCATCGGACAGATTCCCAATCGCTACACCAGATACATCCTCTGCTGTTGCTCCTGAGCCAATAGCCACCGTCGTGGTACTTCGAGCATGTGCATTCCTACCTATAGCTACACCTTGAGTATAGGCAACCGTAGAAGCTCCTGCACCAATCTGAACTCTCTGAGTATCATTGTTTGGGAACACCATACTTGTAGCAGCGTTTTGGCTCATCACGTCAGTAGTAGAAGTACCAGTAGCCTGAACTACGGTAGGACCACTTCCTCCACCAGCAGCCGAAATCACGTTATTTGCGTCTATGGTGATATTGGCCCCAGCCGTGAGGGTGTCTTGTTTGCCAGCTAGACCAGTCGTGACTGCATTCTGACTCATCACGTTTGTTGTGCTTGAACCGGTAGTTTGGACAACATTGATTGTGGATGGCTCATTGTAATAGAAATTGTAATACTCAGTCCCACTACTGATATAACTAGCTATTGTGCAGTCATACCCAAGATCGTGTTCTATGTTGGTTAGAGAGAAGTTGTAGTTAGTACTATAGTTAGACATAGCTACAATCTCAGTATAAAGAAGGTCGTCAGACTGGTTAGAACAGATATACGTAGGTCCTGCCATACAAGCAGCATACATTTCACTAGCCGTTGCTGGAGTTTGGTAAGATGAATCCTTATAGAACAATGGTCCTTCTATATCTTCCCCCCGTCCAATAAGCCCACCGCCTATGTAGAATATGGTTGCTCCTCCACCAGCCTGCACTGTTTCCCAAGTTCCATCTGCTTTCAAGAATTTTCCAGCATCAGTAGTAGAAGGAGCTGGAACTAAGCCAGATGTACCTGCTGCTGTCCCGTCTGTGCCAGTAAAGTCAGAATAGGTGGTGTCAGTTGCCGAGATGACGTTCTGGCTGGAAATTTGTACGTTTGTACCAGCTGTCAGCACATCTTGTTTGCCCTCTAATAGGGTATCGGTTTGGTCTTTGGTGTAGTACCCATCTATTGCTCCGATATAAGTCCAGGTTTGTGGCGTTTTGTTCCAGCGATAGTAAGTCGACTCGTCATCGTGCGTCTCATCTACTAGGACTCTTATTATATCCTTATCTCCAAGGTCTGAAGTGTTATATGCCTGTAGGTCGGTGTATGTCCCTACGATGTCCACCACATCTGGCTCGTTACGTAGGTCTTCAATTTCCTGCTCGATAGCAGCGTCAGCGGCTTCTCTAGCGGAAGTTTCCTCAGATAAAGCCTCTTCCACATCATTAAGCTCTCTCTGGAGTTCTGCGATAATAGAGTCTAAGTTCTTTTCAACTCTCGTTGGGACCCCATCAGAGGAATATAAATAAACATTGCCAGTAGCTTCATAATAGACTATGGCGTTATTGTAGCTACCATTCTTCGGAGCCACAGGGCTACCTTCCTGGTCATCGCCTAAGGCAGCCGGGATAAAGACATACTCTATACCGCAACTGCTCCTCCGGCAGTTAATCCCGGTATTCGGACAGCCTTTACTCCATTTTTTCAGGTTATAATCTTGTTCCATATCTACATTATCCTACATAATGAAAAGAAACCAAGAAAAATACCCCGAAAGGGTAGAAGGGGTATTTTTCAACAACTATTCCTTTTCCTATGAAGGAGGGAAAGGAGACATATCTAATTATACAACACTTAAATCTTTTTGTCAGAATTTGGGTTCAAATGGTTCTTAATGAACTCCTCAGCCATCTTGGTAGCTGGATGATTCGGTTGCATAATAACCTGATAAGCCTGGTCAATATTCTCAATCTTGTCCCCCACATTCACATAGCTCACCGTAGGAGCAGCAGAAGCGTCTGGCTCAGTACCAGTTGGTTTGGCTGGAACAGTCTGAGCCTTGAGGTCGAGATACATACGAACCTTTTGGTCGTTGATAGAACCATCTTGGTTGAGAGCGTTGATGCCAAAGGCAGCCATCTCTTTAAGATAGTCACCGTTCTCAATACCCTTAGCAATCGGTGCATATTTTTCTTCACCGGAGAGTGCTTTGAAATACTGCTGAGCTAAAAATTCTTGCGCAGTAATTGCCCCCCGAGGAGCCTTATAGGCTGGCTCAGTTTGTATGTGTGAGGTGGGTTCTTCTGTTTTCTGCGGTTCTGTTTGTGAGTTTTCCACAGGTTTTTCTGGATTTGAGATACGAGATTTTATCTTATCCCAACCCCCATTGTTGTCGATGAAGGTCCGCATTCCAGCTAAATCTTCCTGCGTAAATCCGTGCAAATCCACGGAATTAGTTTCTGGAGCCTTTGCCGGCTCGGTATTAGTGTTTGTAGGCGTTGCTACAGTCTCTCCTGCTGGAGCTGGAGCGGCCGCCGTATTTGGAGTGTTATCCATATATGGTATCCTTTCTTGTTAAACTTATTTTATTGTATCACGATTCTTTTTGTGTTTCACGAGCTTCATTCCTCTTCCTCATCCCTCTCAATATTGATGCTACTTGGGTGAGGTCTCCGAGATTAGCCCATAAAATATCGCTATTCCCTTTGTCCAGAGCTACGGTGTAGTTCTTAACTACGCCAGCGACTATCTTCTCTAGATGAGCGATTATCTCTTCGTCTGAATGTTTCTCTATAATTTCACCAATTATATTTATCATTTAATCTTTTTTCCTCTTTTTAGCTGGCTAATTTTGATAGCCCTACCTTGAGCTACTGCCTTCGCGCGAGAAGTATATTTCTTCCCAGTTGTGCCATATTGCCATTTGTTACCTACCTTACGGACCGGCATTTTGTCTCCTTTCTTTTAATTATATCATAGCTAGTTTACGAATTCCCAATGATAACCACCAGCAGTTAGGTTAGTATGTCCTAACCGTCTACCACCAGTTCCTTTAGCTAGTGCAACCTTCCCAATGTTGGCCTTAGACACTCCGGTGTCTCTCTGGGCATCAGCAGCACTTTTATATGTTTTACCTGTTTCAACACATCTTATAGGTTTTGGGGTTCCCGGAGGCAATGGTTGTTTAAGAACGTCATAAGAATGTCTCATATTTTCAGATTGAGTAACCCACTCAAGATTATCAGCATGATTGTTGTTCTTAACGCCGTCTTTATGGTTAATAAAAGGTTTATTGTTAGGATTTGGGATAAAAGCTTCTGCTACTAACCGATGCAACAGATACATCTTCCCAGATAAATTGACTTGAATATATCCTCTAAGATTATGGCCCTTGATATGCCTAGGCTTGTTTGTCTTTATATGATGGCTACTGTTATAACTTACAAGATGCCCAAAGTTACTGACATAATACATGCCACCGGTATTTGGTATTTCTTTCCATACTTCCTGCATATTTATATTCTACCCCGACCCGTTTTAACGCTAGGTAGAATAGGGTAGACGGGTCGTACTACCCTATGCCGCTCTCATTATATCACAATACAGCAAATCCCACTGATTTCCTGCCTTCAATTTCTTTGAGAGATCTTGTACCAGCATATATCCAAAGCGAACTTACTCTATCATCTTTATGGCCAGCACGTGCCGCCATCCTAACATATTGAGAGCCATCTTGCCTAGTTTTTATTATTTTAACAAAACTTTTCAACTCGTCCAATGTAGATTCGTCATGTATGATAATGGTCCCCCTATCTAGCATAGCCGCAAGCATATCTAACATTCTTTCTTTAGAAGACACCGTAGTCCTCAAGCCTGGGGAGCGCTCAGCCTGTGCTTTTTTCCCATTATACCACCACCTAAAATAGCGCCTAGAATTGACGGCTACGCAAAAGCCATTGCTCACATTGCTCTCTGGACACAACAAAGCTTTGTTATATATTGTCCCGATAGACACTGCCCAATCTGCATAATCTTCGTCCTGAAGACCTCTTTCAGCAAACACGGCAACTTGTTCATTATTCGATGTGTCAAAAACAGACATTATAAAATTATCAGTATCTTCTGATGATGCAATAATTGGATCAATAGATATCATATATGAGTGTCCATAGATTGGTTCTTTGAATATTGTAAATGGAGAAACCTCAGCTTCCTGGGCTTCTACCTTCCCAGTAGTATTGTCTGTCACCATCCTATATTTCTTGCCAGGCAGGATATTCTCTTCTTGCTTTTTGATAGAATCTTCGTTGAATACCATCTTATCGGAAGTCATATTTATAATATCTTCTATAGAGGATGGGAACTCATAACGCATCTTGCTCGTACGCAAGGCACGTGTATGGTACCACCCAAGCTTATCGAACCACTGTTCTCTTGGGATGCCCCACTTCCTCATCTCTGGGACGATTACCTCTCGGTCATATTCCGTCATCATGTCTTCGGTAAAGCCTAGCCCATCTCCTTCTCTCCCATAGACTAAGAACCATGGGATAAAGACCAGCTCAATGTCGTCAGGGTTTGCCAAGGCGAGCCTCACCTTATTTAAGAAATAGTCGGTAAGCCTATCCGAGAAGGTGCCAATGTAGGCAGTGAAGGACCAACCATACGATGAGATAGCGCCAGACACAGCATCTTCTACTGCCTCTGGATTACGATACTCAGACGGCTCATCACAAAGCCACACGGATACCGTCCCAGAACGTACAGAGTTAGAACCGGCTGATGTAATTTCATAATACCCACCTCTACGGATACCCTTGATATCTTTGTAATGAAGCAAGGTTGAGGTCCCCATTGTGTCTCTCTCAATGGTGGGGAAGATGGCCGGTGGGACATTAGTGATAATCGGTGCCATTTTCTGCTTGAAAAACTTCGCCGCCGCTGTCGCTTGATGCATCGTGGTGACAATATTCAAGTTCTCCATGGATGGGACATAGGCCGCAATATAGTTAGCTATTGCTGTAAGCAGAGTAGATTTTCCGAATTGCCGAGGCCCCAAGATAACACACTCCTTGTGAGATGTTGCCCTGGTATTTTTGTCCACATAACCCATAATCGTCTTGGCAATCATCTCTTGCCCTGGGTTCATTGTTGGATGGACATATTGTCTTGTGTCCCTATCCTGGAGAAGAAGGCAGTTCTCAAAATAATATTTGAACCCCTCATAATCCCCAGAGAGAGCCCTTCGTATCTGGTCTGGGGTTAGAGTATCTGTGCCAGTATATTCATTCTCGACCAGCTTGGCCATCTAAGTCCTCACTCTTAACAAAGTTACCGTCAACATTCTTACCAGTCCTTTTGCTAATAACTTCATAAGCCTCAAGTAGACAATCCCGGATGTCATAGCCTAGAATGTCCGCTAGAATTATGAGAGTTACAACAGAATCCCCTAGTGAATCTATTACCTCTGGAGTATCGTACCTACCCCTAACGAACTCTCTGGTGATTTCGTTAGTCTCTTCAAAAACCTTCATCAACTGTTTGTCTGCGTTATTTATGCCTTTTTCTCTCCCCCAATCACGCACCGCATCTATAAGCTCATCAGTTACCATTCATGGCCTCCTTGATAGCCTCCGCACTCAGCCTCTCAGCACGCTCTGCCTCACTTTCATCCTGTGGGAGAATGTCGCTCCCCTTTAGAGACGAGTTAAGCTTAGCCAACGACTCTACTACCGCCCGTACTAGGTCTGGGTCAGACTTAGCGTCCAACCCATCCAGTAGCTCATATAATTTACTAATGGCCTTGTTGTTTAGGTCAGAAAGCTTAGGCGATGGATTACCGCCAATTACCTCATACTCCATTATTCAGCCTTCTTCTTTGTAGTTTTCTTCTTAGTAGTCTTCTTCTTTGGCTTAGGCTCTACGATTACGGTCTCAGCTTGATTTGGGGCCACATAGTTTTCCACAGGCTTTTCCACAGGTTTTTCCACAATGCCATGAGATAGTTCATATCTTCGTTGGCGAGAAGTTTGCATCATCGCCTCATGAATACGGGGAGCGACTAGACAAATCTCTTGGATTACTAGGCCGCCTTCTCTCTCTAGCTCAGCTAGCTTAGCCGAGGTAGTGGCCTTAGCCATGTCATTTTCGATACGGTCATATTGCTTCATCAATTCTCTCATCCGAGAGATAGCTAATTCTGGGTGTCTTGGATCCATCTAAACGCTTATGCCCTCTCCGTTAGTTGTCGAAATGCCGTGGTCGCCGATAGAGCTGCCCTCTTTAGCGATAGGCTTATTAGCACGAGGTCTTACTGCCGCACGACCTTCTGCGTCGTCAGCTACGGTAGAAGTACCACGCACTATATTCTCTCTGTACTCGTGCCCGACTAGCTCACGGAATTTATCCAAGATTGTCTTCCGTACTAACTCCTTCTCGAAGTTGGTAGCTATGTATATATACACATCGCCCGTATGTTCATATTCCACGACTTTGCCGCGCTTAGTTTTATAGACCTCCTCTGGAGAGAGCCTACGTATCCTAGGAATACGGAAGTTGTGAGCCGTTTCCACCCATTTAATTCTTGATACTAAATAATCCATGTCAACGACAGGATTTTGACGAGTATCAGATTTTATTAGTTCGCAAGCCTCATCCACTGGAACAAACCCTGGACTCAAATTGTTGCCTGTTTGCATCTAAATGCCTCCTGTTATTGTTAGAGTTATTATACAACAAGCTCATACTTTTAGTCAAATTGGAAGGTATCGACTATGTACTCAGCCTCTATTTTGGACTTCGGGGCATTATGGGCTATGTCAGACCACCGGCAAGCCTTGTCGTTATAACCTATAATCACCACCCACTTGCTCGCATCCTTAAGGAAGTGGTCTAGCATTTCTACCTCTGGGAAGTTAGGTATCTGTTCTAAAGCTCTCCGAGACTTCTCTCTCCCCTGCACTATCGGGATAGTAAGCCAATCCTTATAGCCAGCAGACTTCAAAAAGTTCCTAGCCATATTAGTGACACTACCACACATACATGTCACAACTTTGATCATTTATCCTCCTTGAATATTACCCTGTCCACCCAAAAGAATATCGCCCCGCCTATCAGATTAGCGATTACTGTAGCCCACACCGCACCTACCGGTTCAAGCCAGATAAGACAAAGGGCAAGTATAGGACTTGAGCACTGCCACCTCCCTAAGTATAGGAGAAACTTCATTAAGCTATTCTTTTTCCGTGAATTAGATCCCATTCTTCTACTATTTTATCACCTTCTAGCTTAACATAGTATGCAAACCGCCCAGACAATTTTGAGATTGCGAGGATATGGTCGTTGCCTATCTCCTTAGCAAACTTATATAGCCGGTCCTTCCCCTTTATCACATCTGGAGAGACCTTATCAGTGAAGAGGAGAGAGAAGGCCTCTCTCGCTTTTTTCTCTTGATTAAAGCAGCTGCAACAAAGCAAATATTCTTTCATTTCAGAGCTTCCTTCCTTTTAGCATAATCTTGCATACATAATACAAAATAACACAACACTTCGTCTCTAGGGTTATAGTAATGCTGGCAATCGGCGAACCTATGGAATCTCGTAATATCGTCTTCTGGAACATCATAAGCGAAAGGCTCATCATCTAATCTGATTTCCCAGACCGTCCCGTGCTCCGAATCCTCCCAAACATCCATTACTAGATGAGGATAATTCTCGAAATTGTACTGGTCCAGTGTCTCCCCCAGCTCAGCCACGAATTGCTCGTCCATAGAGACAAAACACCACTGTTCATATTTCTCATCTTTCATCTTAAAATCTCTGTTAATTCCTTCTTTACTTTTTCCCAACACTCACCAGGATAAACCACCCTTGCCCAGCTCATAGCATCCATTTTGGCTACTGTCTCTTTCTGTCCTGGGCGATACTTAGCAGTCTTGCTCTTCTTCACCTCTATCGCTCCCCAGAAACCTTCCTTCAAGAATAGGATATCCGGGATAGAAGCCCTAGTAGTCGCATTCTGTTGATACTTCAAAACTACACACCCTTTAGCTCGAAGCCACTTTACAACCAGTTGTTGAAATGCACTCTCTTTCACTCTGCCCCCCACATACTTAACACTTTATCCCTAAAAAGCTCCGCCGACCGTAAATTATCAAAATTCTTATAGACATTTTTGCTACCAGATTTTATTCCAACTTGGTATATGGGACTTCCATTCTTGCGGTTGCCCTTATACGATATATTCAATGCCGACTTGTTATTGCGTCTATTCGCACTCTGCTCTCTGCGTGTTGCCCATCGACAATTTTCCGGGGAATATGGCCCATCATTATCTATTCTGTCTAGAGAACACCCTTCTGGTCTTTCTCCCATATCTGACACAAAATTTACGAATCCAGTATCGAACCTAGCCCATCTCTCACAAACTTTTATTCCTCTGCCACCATAGTTCGGCCAAGATTTATTCTTTTTATTAGTACACCGACTCATCATATTAGCCCAAGTACCATATAATGGGTGTTTCCCTTTGCCAATATTTTTTCTTATGATTGGGGACGTTATTTTACCATTATCACGTATTTGTTGGTAGTGCGCCTTACAGTATTCTTTACAAAATGCTGGTTGACCGCACTCTTTTACCTTACATTTTTTGCCGATATTTTTGCATCTCATAGTTCCCATTATATTCCAATGTAACATTCTTGTAAATATCTTTGCCTGAAAATCCTTCTCTAATGTCATATCGCTACCATCCTTTCTGTCGTGTGACATAGCTCACCCTTCTCTATGTCCCAATAGGTATAATCATCTACTATAATCTTACTTTCGTCAAGAGAACGGGTATGTGCCATAACTGAGTCCCAGATAGTCTGCACCTCATAATCCTTAATTGCTCTCTTTATATCGGCCAATTCATAGATAGTTTTCTTATCCATCGCTAGCTGACGATTGCCGAGCCACATCTCGGTTTTATTTCTCCTATTGTGCAGCAATGGAGCATCTGGGTTTTCTCTCCTCTCGAAAAGGTTCTTATACACAATCCTAGCTGCGATATATTCCGGGTCATCTAATACCAACCTTATCCCATACTCATCAACCTCATAATCTGGCTTCTTGTTTGCCTCTATCACTTGGTCTGCGAGACTCATTTAGTTGCCCTCCTTTTCTAAGAAATACATATCCAAGCGCTCTACCACCGAAGCATTATGTTCATGCAACCATTCTACTCCTCCAACTTCATTGAAGTGAGCATTGGCATGGAAGAAAGAATGATTAACATTAGGTATTCTATACCCCTTTATCAACTTATCTTTCATCCTAATAGTGGTTCTATACATGAAATATTCCCTAAATACAAACTTGAACTCCGCCCTCTGAGAGATAGTCAAATCTTGAGCCTTGCACCAGTTGATGTAATCCTGGTACAGAGTCTTGAGAGTGTCAAACCCATCAAAGTATTTCTCAAACTCTTTACGGTAAGTTACTGCTGAGTCCACCTCTTCCTCTAATGTCTCCTGCTCTGATGTCATTGTCCCAGAGAACTCCAACTCATGACGAGAGTAGTAGTTTGCGTAAGCAAATACCGCCCCTATTAAATCGCACATGAAATCCGCCGTAAAGGTTTCTTTCGCAAAGTCATAGTTCTTCTTATCAAACCGAGAGAGGTCAGCATAGAACGGTATAATCAGAGACCTCTTCATACACGCCGCCGCCCCTGTACCTTTCCAGTCTGGAATATGATTCATCGGATAAAAGCACATAAAGTTGCACGGTACCTGAACGGGCTCATTGGACCGCATAACAGAGAGAGTGAGAAGCCCGTGGTCAGCGATAGTCTTGAAAGACGCCTGTGCGTCAATCGCCTTCTCGTCCTCCTCATCCGGAGCGTTCATCATCGTGTATTTCAGCTTATTCACGTAGTGTGGGTCCCCTAACTGGGAAAGCCGCACGTCAGAGGTATTCTCGCGCCCAAAGATAGTATGCAGAAGTCCGACGAAGGAGGACTTCCCGTTTCGGCGTAAGCCGACTAAGATATAAGAACCAACTGGTTTCTTCTTCACGAAGCAGTAAGCAATGGACCGCATAATGTCCATATACACATCATGGCTGCCGTTAGCCCAGGTACGGATAAACTCATATCTCTCCTCGAAGACACCATCATTAAGCTGGTCGAGCACTTCTTCATAGGTGTCCCACATTTTCCTCTCCTGGTCCTCATTAAACTCAGGTATCTTCACCACATGCTTATCAGCGTGTTTAGTGTCAAATAACTTCCTAAAACAGTGTCCCTCTGGTCTCTTCACCATCTCCCCCTTCTCCATACTCCAATAGCTATTAGGAGTTATGTACCATAAATCATTATTCAAATCGTCTAATTCGTCCATCGTCATAATTTTAACAGTATCTGCAGCATCCTTCAATTCTTTGGGATCAATCGCTCCCCCACAATGCAAATAGATATCTCTCATCAAAGTAGTCAACTTATGGTCAGTAAGTCTTTCATACACAGCACTTTCTTTATCTTTATAATAATAGGTCTCATTCGAGTTCACCCGTACAAGGTCATATCTGTTTCTTAGCATACTGTTCGCTACTGCATACCTCTCTTGTTTCTTCCCCTTTCCTGCCATTTGGATAACAGGCTGCTGCCCAATCATTGTTCCTCCCCCCACCACAGCAATAGAAGTACTCGCACCCTCCATCATTCTATTCCTCCAGCCCCGCTCTTGCCTCTTTCACCCGCCCGAGTACATACCGCCGCACCCAGTCAGCTCCCGTAATCGTCTCTGGGTTTATAATGTCGCACGTTTTCACCCAGTGTGGCTGCGCCCCAGCCCGCGGCCGATACTGAAACTCATAAGAAATGCATACCGCAAGAGTCTCCCCACCATCATCGTTCTCGACCTGATTGACCCCTAAAATATTGATATTGTTTTTAGCTTGTCTAACCAAGCTGTCAAGATTTTTCTCCAAATCTCCTCCTTGTTAATATTGCTGTCCCCATTATAACACCCCGTTCTGTTGGGCTGTCAAGCCCAAAAAAATTTTTTAGTTTTCCACAAGCACAAAAGAACCGCCGTTGAAGTTCTCAGGCGGCGGCCTTATAGCGAACACTACGCATGGCAGGTCCGTACTTTAATTATAGCACGAAAAAACCGCCTCGCAGTTAGTGACGGTTCTTTTGATTATGAAATGTATATCAGGTTACCCCTATTATACCACAGTCTATCGGACAAAAGAACCGGCGCCTTGAGAGGGCAACCGGTATGGAGGTAATCTTGCGAGAGCATCTCCAGTTCCATTATAACACAAAAAAACCACCTCCTTGGAGATGGGTTTTTGAGGTAAGTTTCCTTTCGGATCCCGTCATACGCTGAGAGGGCGGCTTAAGTATCGCTACTAACCTACCACTTTCATTATAGCACACTTTAGAAATTATTGTAATATGCTGCCCCAGCCTGTCCAGGGGTGTAATCCGGATCAAGCGCTCTGGCCTCTGAGTCCGGCACATATTTGCCTGACCCGTCGCTGTACTCACAGTAGTTGTCATTGTACGGATTCCGGTCGTAACTCGTAGTGTCGTAGCAATGCCACGCTGGTTTAGCCCCCCGCGCCACCACCGCGTCCCGTGGCTCCCGTGTCACCGATGACTCCACGAGCTCCCGAGAGGTCTCCTTGCCCCCCTTAATAGTCACCTTATAAGTATTGGTCCGTGTGCCGTAGACCCCCGCGGTTCGAGTCACGCTTTTCCCCTGGTCCAGCGTCTCGTCATCCACATAAGTGGTGTTATACGGGATGCGCTCGGTCTCAGTAACGCTTTTCGTTTTCACCGCATTGCTGCTTACCCCCGCTACGACCCCTATGACCCCGAGAACCAGAATCGCAACCACCCACAGTGCCGCCCCACCAGAATACTTATTTCGCATGGCTCAGCCCCTCCTCCACTAGCTTCTTAATAGTATACCTCACCGACCGCTCCTCATGCTTAGCTAAAGCCGCCACGTCCTCATAAACCGACATCGGTAGTTCAATTAGGATAGCTTTCTTCTCCATTTATCTCCTTTCTTATTAGTTGTTATATATCTATTATGTATCTATTATATATCACTTATATAAAAAAGTCAAGAGTTTCCAAAAAAGAAAAAGTCCCTCTCCACCCCTGTTAAACCTGTGGAAAACTCGTACTTGTATAGTAGAATTGGTAAGTAAATTTGACAAGCTATAGAGAAGCGATGTTATAAAATGTAGTCATATTTTTTGGCTACATTGTAGTCATTTTTTGGCTACAACCGAGTTTTCCACAACATAAGAACATAAAATGCCAAAATTGCCAAATTTATATTTTATGTTTTAATATATACCCACCCCAATAGGCGTAGTAATTTGTACCCAAAAAGTGTAGTCATTTTTTATATCTGTTTTTGCACAAATGTAGTCATTTCCGGGTTGTGGAAAACTTCAATTTATGACTACAACTTTTTGACAAGTCCGAAATCCCGTAAGATCCGTAGTTGACGAACTGTAAATGTGATTTTATGGTAAGTGCAGTACACCCCATTACAGCCCCGCTAAAGCAGGGTCTAATTTATATATATATTTGGGGGTCTCTCCCGTGCGCAAAATTGCTTTACACTATAATTTTTTATCATTATATTATTATTTTTGTAGTCATTTGTAGTCATTGTAGCCACGTAAAATGTACTATGTTCACATTTTTTTCAAAATTCAAAAAAAAAAAAACAAATGTAAAATTTTTGTCTTTTTTGACTACAAAATATAATAACACCATAATAATAAATAAAAAGCAATTAAAAAGAAACTATTTTGTTCGGTTTATGTTCGGTTTTATTATCATAAAATTATTATTGTCGTATTTTTTACAACGCTTTTTACCCCTGTTATTTTCAAAAAAATGCTAAAAAGTCCAGAAAATGTGTTGACAATGTAATCCTAGTATGCGATAATGGCATCATAGCCAAAGGCAAAAAGGCGAAAAGGTCAAAAGGTTAGCAAAAGATTAAACGCAACCACCTAAAGCCAAAAACCAAAAGGTTATAATCGTAACATTAAAGTATAGCACCTTTACATAATACATAAACAGGCGAAAAAGCGATAGAAAACCGCAAGGGTAAGCACTAAGAATTATCACAAGGTAGGCGGAGCCACAACCTATACCAGACGCAACAGGGGGCGAAGTATAGGCTAACGAAATATAAGGGCGATAGACTGGGCGAACCATAACAGGCTTATGTAGTCGGGCAATACCATGGCAAACATGCTAAACATGCAAGCCATGAATCATAAATAATAATAAAACAGTGGCCGCCACACTTAAAAAGGCGGAGAAAAGGAGTAAAAAATGACACGCAAGCAATATATTAAAAGATATTACAACCATAAACGGAGAGAGCGCTTGCACAAGCAACGCAAGGCACAAGCACTAGACATACTGGGGGCGGTATTGTTTGGGCTAATGATAGGCGGAGTGTTATTCTTCGCAAGATAATAACAACTATAATGAAAGGAGACTAAAATGTTAAGATACTATATCATAATGAAAAATGTGGCTATTGCTATTGCGGTGGCCGTGCTTGGTGGCTTGGTGGCCATTATGATAAGCAATAATGCTAGGCAGCGTGTGCTTGCAGAATATGCGAGGGATACTATTGAAACATGCAAGGAGGACGGTGCAACTGGCTGTCATAGTGTGTGGGTGTACGATGGCCTTGTGCTAACTGATTTCTATGTGAGTGGGCAGACTATGGAGGCGCAAGATGAGTAATGCACTGGAGCAAAAGAGGCCATTGTATATTATGGTGCGCCACAAAAACGGCATGGGCTGGACAATAAAAGAATATGAGAAAGGAGACTAAATGGTATATAACGAGTGGATTATGGAGAAGCGAGACATCGCACGCATAACAAAACTTAATAAACTTAACAACGCTAGCACGTTCTGGGGTGATGTTAAAAAGCTAACGAAGAACACCACGAGCGACCACGCATTAAACAGGTGGCAGGTGCTAGCCGAGGCTAGATATGAGGAGATAAAATAATGAAACAAGAGATAACTAAACAAGAGCAACGCATGCACGAACTAATGGAAGCTAAGGAGAACGTGAGCTATTTACTGGGCAACGCAGACGCTTTGGTAGATATGCATGGGCTAGGCTATTGGGCATGCAAGGTGGAACGACTAAGGAAAGAGATAAAGGCAGACTTATGAACCCGAGAGAGATAAAACGCAGAGCAAACGCTATACGCAAAGCTATGACGGGTGAGCCACTATACGATAGGAAGTATAAGGACTTGAGGGTGGCGGACTTGCTTATCGTTCTAGAGGACGACAACTACCACGACGACGTGGCAACTATAATTAACCTAATAGAAAGAGAGGAATTATGAAATTTTACCAAGCAGAGATGGAAGCTTTTGATTTTATGAAAGGCTATCACACATTAAAGGAGTGGGCAAGCTATGGCTTTAACAAGGTAGTGTACAATGGGCATGAATTTTGGGACGGAGCGAACTTTGACGGCACACCAATTACGGACAAACAGAGCGACGAAGCAGGGCTACTCACATGGGACTATAAGGACTATGATGAGGACGGCTACATGTATGTAGTATTAAAACAGGTGAAAGGAGAATAATTATGAAAGTATATGAGGCAACAGTAATTGACAAGTGTGCAGGGGCAGAGCCTATCAGCTATGAAAGTTATGTGGCAGTTCTAAGACCTGAAGAAATACGAGAAGACCCTGATGACCTACCTGTCGCAGACGAGGACATACACTACTATTTTACTAAGGACGAATTCAAGCCTAAGGACGGTGAGATAGAGACAGAGGAGTTTAAGTATCTAATAGGAAAGAGGGTAGCATAAGTTATTGACAATATAATGCAATGTATGATACAATATAACTAAACAACTATAAGGAGATAATCATAAATGGAAATATCTAAACTGTCTTTCACGAAGAAGACACAAGACCAAATGAAGAAAGATATGTCAGTAAGGGAAAAAGGGAAAGTCTTGTTCGCTAGGCTACAAGAGCTAGAAGAAGATGGCACGCTATCAAAGGCTAAGACTAGAGCAGATGTAGCTAGGCTAGTGGGCTACTCTGAAGAGCGAGCTAAGGCTGGCTATGCGTGGATAAGCAATCTTATTAGGCGTGGGCACGTGAGAGAGACAATACTAGAGTGGACACCGAGTGGGAAGATGGTGGCTGAATACCACACGACAGGTAGTATGCCAGACTATGGCTATGAAGAAGTAGGCAGACGTAAAGCTATGAAAGAAAAGATGTCGTCTAGCGAGTGGAAGAAATGGCAGAACCACGAGATTGAGGCTCCGATTCATAAGGACACGACTATTGAGGCTCCAAATAAAAATGCGTCTATCAAAATGGAGATAGCCAAGGGAGATATCACAATTAAGGTGGAGCTTGCCGAGGTCGAGCAGGCAACAAACTTGATAACAACTATAATGAAAGGAGAATAACTATGGAACAAGAAATTGCAATGACTAAGTATGGGACTAAGGAAGAGTTAAAATTTGCTATGGAACATGGCGTTGACATAAACAAACACCGCATTGTGTCTTTACTGAACCGAAATGAAGTAGAAGATATTTGTAGAGACTTAAATCTAAAAGCAGAAATGTATGCAGTCGTTAGTCCACGTGGGGAATATTCCTCATACGAACATGCCTATTATATATTAAAGTTCTATAAGAAAAACGCCTCAACAGATTTTGCGACTTATTTTGGGGAAGACTTAGTATCTAGCTACGACAATTATACAATAGAAATAAATAACGAAGAGGAGAACGTGTATGAGTAAAATGTCGCAACTACATCTAACGCTTGATGAGCAGGCAGTAGAGCTGGGTTTTGAGGGATTAGGCGAAGCCTTGATGAAAGGGTATGATGTGGATTATGAAAAAGGCAAACTAGTAAAGCGTGGCTTAGGCTACTCAGAGACGGTCGAGTATCTTTCAAAAGAGCAGAAGAAAGCACACAAAGCGTGGCTAGAAGAACGAGAAGAAGTCTTTGAAATGATAGACAATATGGAGAAAGACATTATAGATAGTGTAGATAAAAAGGAAGGACACCCTCGTTATTGGGTGGACACACTGGAACGCATACGTGCGTTTGTTGAGAAAGGAGAGTGCTAATGAAACTGTATATGGTAGAAGATGTGGCTAGTGTGGACAGTCCGATTTACTATTGGGCTGAGAACGAGGGAGACGCACTAGACCAGCACGAGGCACAGGGCTACAAACAAGAACTAGAGTGGGTAGCAAGTCCAGTATGGGCAAACAATAAAGACCTCAAGTATAGAGGGTTTGTAACACAAGGAGGAGAGCAATGAAAGTTATAATAGACACCGAGAGTTTGTGGGGTATAGTGAGAACATTGAATGATAGGAGCCAACTATACTCTGATTTGGCTGATGAGATATCAAGAGCAATACAACAATTAGAAATGAAAAATAAGGAGGACGAAGATGAAGATTAAAGTTATTAAACATAGAGATTACGAAGAACTACAACGCTTTGGCAATAGGTTCTTTACTAAGGAACAGCTAAAAGCTATAAGAGAGGAGAACTAGGCATGGTATGCGAACATGAAGATATTGAGTGGGGTGATGATGACGAGCGTGGTGTGTGCCGAGACTGTAAGGCAACCTGCGACTGGCACTGGGAGAATGACGTAGTGGATAACTACCCAGACTATATCAAGGAAGTTAAGGTGCGTGTACCCCACGAGTGGCATGAGGCTGTATAATGGCTAAGACAAAAGTTTTTAAGTGCGTTGTGTGCGGTGGCGATATAGTGCAAACCTATGTAGTTAGTTGCCCTGTCAGGAAGTATTGCTCAAGAAAGTGCCAATGGACTTTTAGTAATAGGAATAGGGGGACACATACAAAGCCGAGAACAAAGACAAAAGAAATAGGTTATAAGCGCCAATATAACAAAAAATATTATGAGTTGAACAAAGAGGCTGAGTTAGGGAGAATGAAAAACTATAGAAGAACTCACCAGCAAAGTATCACAGAAAAAGGTAAAGAAAGGCGAAGGAATAATCCAGAACAACAAAAAAAGAATAGAGAAAGGGCAAGAGATTGGTATGCTAATAATAAAGACAAATTCTATGGCTATAAAATTAGATACCGTGCATTAAATGACGACAAAGTTTTGGCACAAAAAGAAGCACAGAAGGCTATTGCTAGAGGGGAATTAGTCAGAGAACCTTGCGAAATATGTGGAGCAGAAAAAACTGATGCACATCACGATGACTACAACAAGCCATTGGAAGTAAGGTGGCTTTGTAGGAGTTGCCACAAGGAGTGGCACGAACATAATATGCCAATTCGTGGGGGACAACTATGACTTGTTCTTTGTACCCGTATCAGAAGCAATGCGTAGCACAGCTACTTGCTGGGAAGCACTTTATAATTGCCGGGACTGGTCTTGGCAAGGGAGCAATCTCAATGGTTTACGCCGCTAAACGTTGTGAAGAAACCGGGAAGAGTAGAATACTCGTGGTAACTACGGCGAGTAAAGCCCACATGAGCCCGACAGATTATGAGCTAGACTTGAGGAAGTGGTGCCCGTCTTCTCCTCTCTTAAAATCACTATCATCTTCTCTCTCTGTCATTTCGTGGGCGAAGCTATCCGCCTGGGTGAACGCAAACTGGGACAGTTTGGCGAACTATGTAATTGTTTTCGATGAAGTTGCTGCAGTTAAGGCTGGGGTGAGTAGCCAAAGAGGCAAGGCTTTCTTAAAAATTGCTAAGAAAAATCCTGATTGGGCTGGGTTCACAGCAACACCTGGAGAAAGCTGGCTACACTTTTATCCGTATATGACAGCATGCGGGCTGGTGAGAAATAAAACTTCTTTTCTTGCGGAATATGCCAATGTGCAAACATTTAAGGGTTTTCCCGAAATTGTAGGGTGGAGACATGAGGCCAAGCTTAAAGATATGTGGAGTAGAATAAGTTATGCTCCAGATACGAATAAAGCCCTCTCAGAACTACCGGCAGAGACACATAAGGTAGTCTACTTCTCAAAGCCTAAAGCCTACGCAAAGACGCTTAAAACCCGTCTCACAATGGACGGTGAGTTTCTTGATACGACTATGGGGCTAATGCACTACATCAGACAACTATGCTTTACAAAAGATAAAGAGCAGTGGCTAAAAGATTTTCTCGAAAACTTAGGAGAGAGAGTAATTATTTTCTACTCTTATATTGCGGAGGGAGACAGGATAGAAGAAATAGCCACAAAGGCTGTCCCAGACGCTAAGATATGGAGAATTGACGGGAGACACCATGATATTCCCACGGTAGATACTGTTGGAGAGAAAGATGTTATAGTCTGCCAGTGGCAGAGTGGGAGTGAGGGGATAAATGCTCAATATGTGGACCACTGGATATCTACCACGCCAAACTATTCATATTCCACGAGCTTGCAGGCAAGAGGGCGCATACAGCGTATCGGTGCGCAGAACCCAAAGTTCTTCTGGTATTTGAAGTGCACAAATTGTGTGGAAGAAGACATTTATGATAAGCTACGAGATAAAAAAGATTTTTCAGAGGACGTTTGGGCTCAAAGTATGATATAGTATATAGACAGATGTTAAGTATGAAAGAGGAGAAAACAGTGCTAGAAAGCTGGAAAGAAGTCAAAGGCTATGATTATCCATATAAAGTTAGTAACATGGGCAATGTATATAGTTATAGGTTAAACCGTAACATGAAGCTACAAGATAGTACCTGGGGGTATTACAGAGTTAGTCTAGTTAAAAACGGAAAAAAGCAATGTGTCTGTGTACATAAACTAGTGGCTGAAGCTTTTATACCGAATCCCGAGAATAAAGAACAAGTTAATCATAAAAATGGGGATAGGAAAGATAATCGAGTAGAGAATCTTGAATGGGTAACTAGAAGCGAGAATGTTTTGCACAGATATAGAGTGCTCAACCACGGGAACGATGCAGGAATAAGGGCATTGCATAGGTCGGTAGAGCTAAGAAAGATCCCTGTTTTGTGTGTAGAGAAAAATAAGACATTTAATAGTATAGCTGAGGCATCAAAATGGTTAGCTAAATCGGATAGAAAATGGCAACGACAGAATATAAAAGCGTGTTGCGATGGTAAACCTTGGGCAAGAACAGTGGGTGGATACCATTGGATTTATACAAGAGATAAGAATGACACTTTGTTGCTGATGGCATTACAGTTGTGTTCGATTATGGACGATGTAACTAGGAAAAAACTTTATGAGGCGCTACACACTAAATCAGATTTCTCTGAGGATGTGTGGTGTATTGGTAAAGGAATAAATTAGAAAGGAGGAAAAATGATAGTTAGATGTTTGGCCTGTGGAAGAGTAATGATTGCCGACGCAAAGCACCCAGGGTTCCAGGTCTGTGGGTGCAAAAATGAAACTATGGTTGACTGGTGTGATGAGTATCTCTACCGACTGGGTGGAGTTGACCTGAGCAAGATAGAAGTCGATGGTAAGATAGCCGGGCCAAAAACAGATTACAAGAAAAAGAAAGACCACCCGAAACTCAAGAAGTTCTGGCATAAGACTTGGCATATCGCTTTATCGTTTCTGCTAGGTGTGGTGATCACTACGGTAGTGCATGTGATATTATCTAATCAGAGAGTTAGGACCACAGCTGAAGCAGTGTGCACGGTATTCGGGAGAAACGAGCAGGAGTGCAAGGATGGCATAGATGATGTGCTAGATATGGCTGATAATGTAACGCAAAATAATACTAATGTGAAAGGAGGCGAAGAATGAAAGGCAATATAATTTTCCAGAATAGAACTGGTGGTGAACTCGCTTTCAAGATAACCAACGAACACTTATGGGAGCGACTATACCATGACGTGGCTTTTTTAGCAGAGAGTGGCAGAGGGGTAAGTTATATCCGAGGGGGCCAAGAATGAAAATGTATAACTTAACCCTTGAACAAAATAAGATGGTGTCAGCAATTATAAATGATTTAACTAAGCCATATAAAGCGCACACCAACACGAAACAATACGAACTCTGGTGCAACGAAGGCATCTGCAAAGTTAGGCAACGTGCGTTAGAAAAAGGATTATTGCTTAACGACACAGATTACCAATTATCACTCGTAGATTTGAGAGCAATTATTAAAGGAGGTGAAAAATGAGACTGAAAACTAAATTCCAGGATGAAGACTTTGACCTCGGAGAAGTAGTAGAGGCAAATGTCTATTATGGCGGTAGTGGAAGAGTCAAGGTGATTGCCGAACCTGTCAAAGGTGGGATGATTACCTTCTATTTTGAAACTCTAAAAGGGATGAATGAGATGTTTGAGGATGCCGAAGAACCAAAAAAGTATTGGCATATAGCAGAGCTGTGTGGTGGTTTGCAGAGAAAACAAGATACCGATGATGGAGAAGATAGGTTTAATAAACAAATCGGCAACCACTTTGAAACCGAAAAACAAGCCGAGAAAGCAGTGGAGAAGCTTAAGGCACTTACCAAACTATGTAAAAAAGGATTTGAGTTTAATGGTGTAGAGATGTTTGGGAGTGGTCTTATAAGAATAGAAGCGTCTATCCCAATCAACGAAAAGACCACATTACAAGAACGCTCCAACATAACAGATAGTTTATACTTACTTTTCGGAGGTGAAGAATGAAAAACTTAAAGAAGATTGAACCATTGTTCTGGATATTCCTGATAACGGTAGCAATAATAACAGTGATAGCCGTGAAGGTGGCTTACGGAATATGAGGAGAAAGCATGGCGAACAGTAAAGAATACAGTGCAAAGTATTACCAAGAGCACAAACAAGAAATCGTAGAGAGGAAGAAGAAACATTACGAGGAACACAAGGAGGAGATTTTATCTCGTAATAGGAGGTGGGTGGAGAATAACAGAGAGCGTTGGAACGAGTATATGAGAGAGCGGAGGAAAAGGCTCAAGGCTATTGACGAAATGAACAAGGCTTGATATAATAAAGACGAGGCAATTTGCCCACCCAGTTGCCTCAATCATAACTTAATAAAAAATTAGAAAGGAGATGAGATGAAGGTTATCTCGGGCATTACGCCAACAGCGCCCAAGCTGATTATCCATGGGTTGCCTGGCGCTGGTAAGTCCACTTTAGCCTCGAAGCTAAAGAAGCCTATATTCCTAGACTTCGAAGGTGGTCTTAACTATATTGGGTGCGATAGAACGCCTCAGATTTTAGAGGACGAAACGTTTGCATCCTATATTGCTGAACTTATCCATAAAGGAAAGGAAGGTAAGAGAGAGTATGATACTGTGGTTGTAGACAGTATCGACTGGGCTGTTCGTAAATTCGAGGAGAAAGCAGCAGGAGTTTTAGAAAAAGACGAGAAAGGAGAATGGAAAGTAGACTATAAGGCTACGCTCAATAAGGCCAATGGTGGTTATGGTGGTGGTGGGTTCTACCTTGAAACATTAGTTAAAACCTATTTGATCCCACGGTTGTCTAAGCTTACTAGCTATGGCTATGGGGTTTGTCTTATTGCCCACTCCGAGCGAAAATCTTTGATGGATGCTGATGGCGTTGACACTGATAGGATTGCCCCAAAGATTCACAATAAAGTGGTTGACCCGTTTGTTGAATGGGCAGATGATATTTTCTACCTCAAGAATGTAGGGGGAGAAAGATATCTTGCGGTAGAGGGCGACGATAATGTCCTAGCCAAGAACAGGCAGAACCTTACTGGCGAAGTGAAGCTAGCCGACATAGATATTAACGAACTATTAACACCTAAGAAGGAGAAATAAAATGACCGATTGGAAGGCATTAAAGAGCGAAATGGGAGGCAACTTTAAGAACTACGCAGAGGATGGGGATTACAAAGTAAAGTGCGATAGCATTGAAATTAAAGAGGTAGGACAGAAGGGTTCTATCATAATGAAGTTTGGCTTTGAGGCTACCGATGTACAATTCCCCACTGCCGACCACTGGCTATCCTTTAAGAATGATAACTGGCGTAAGTGGCACAACCGCTGCTTGATGATTGTGCTCGGTGCTTCAGAGGAAGCTGCTGAGAAAGCTGTGGATATGTGCGAAGGCAAGTCTAGTAAAGAAAACATTGTGAAGGCCTACGAACAGGCTTATAAGAAACTCGTGGCGAAGAAGCCTGAGGTGGATATTGAAGTCTATACCGAGAACGATTATGCTCGTGCCGAATTCAAAGATCGCTCCGTGGCTATGCCTCATGGTAATGAGCCAGCAAAGGAAAACAAAGGCGACGATGTGTTAGCGGGAGCAGAAGAGATAGAGGACGACTCACTCCCATTTTAATGTTATATCTATTTATAACAAAATAATAACTTTAACAGGGATAGGCCGTGACAAAATGCTACGGCCTATTTAATATAAAATCCTAAATCGGTGATAAAATATGTAACATAATTTATATATATTATATAATATATAGTGTACAAAAAATAACCGATTCTTATATCTTGTTCAACATAAAATAATATTAAAAAACTCTTGACTTAAATACTTTTAATAATATAATTATATATATAAAATATATTAAATTGTTTATTCAAAATCATTTAACTCAGGAGGCTTAAGATGAAGTTAAAAGGAAAAAATAATAAAATGATTAGACCGAAGACTTGGGACTTCTGGCACCTAGACTTCATCCCAAAGGGGTGCATAGTCCTCTTAGTCGGAGCTGGTGGCTCTGGAAAATCTACATTTATGTCCTGGCTGGCAGAGCGTGTATGTAACGAACAATGCCGTGTGGCTATTTTATCGAACGAGGAAGAGGCAGGGGTTATCGCTGCACGATCCGACCCGTTTTCTCGTGTTACGATTGCATCTCGATTTGACAAAGACATCAACCGAAAAATTACCACGCAAGACATTGTAGATACTTTGGAAGATTACGAAGTCATATTTGTTGATAGCTTACGCACCGTTACTGATTTGGATTTACGATATTCACAGAATGTAGAAAAAGTGTTTGACCCATTCTTAAAAGCTGTATCTGGCACTAACAAAACTATCGTCTTCCTCCACCATCCGAACAAGGGGGGAGGTGACACACTACAAGATATTGTTTCAGGAAGTGAAAGATTAGTATCTGGGGTGAGGCATTGTGACCTTACTATTAAAGATGATGTTGGAGACCAGAGACTTATAACTGTAGCAAAGACCAACTGTCTCAAAGACGACCCAGTAGCTAACCACTCGTTCGTAATTGTACCAACAATCAGGACGTTAGAGGGTGGCGAAACAGTTGTAGTGGTGAGCAAGTTAGTCCCATTTCAAGGAGACATAGAAGAGATTATCTATCGTAATTCTCAAAAAGCTAAGCAAAAGAAATGGGACAAAAAACTTTTAAGTGAATTGAGAGAGCAAAATAAAGTAGTTGAAACACCACCCGCTGCTATACAAAGAGTATTGCTCAAATTTTCTGGAAAAAGTATTGTGCGCAATGATATCATAGCTATGGGTGAAGGGCAAAACTGGGACGGTGCTATCAGACGGACCGGTACGAAATGGGTGACGAAAACGAAAGAAGGAACCAGGGTGACTTATCACTTTACTGATTTAGCAAAGGAATGGCTAGATGGCAGTAACTAAAAAGATACTAAGCCAGTACGATGTGAAGCTGGTGACTAAGTGGACGCCACCTGAGGATGATGACCTACGCCCACTTATCGCTATGCCTAACATCCCAAAGCCTCTTCACGGCCCCGGATGCCAGCCAAGAACTATACTTGGTGCTGGCGCTTGGAACCGTATGCGTAATGCCTGTTATGCTTTAGCTGGGATGAAATGCGAAATATGTGGGGCTAAGGTCGGAGTGGATATCGAAAAGCGTCAGCTTCACGCCCACGAAGTTTATGATATAGATTATGCTAACGGCACTTCCACATTCGTGCGTTGCGTAGCTTTGTGCGCAGAATGTCATCTGGCCTGTATCCATACTGGTCGGGCTCTGACCTTATATCGTAGAGGGAACCCACTTTACCCAAAAGAATTTCTTCTTGGAGGAGCGAAAAAAGCTTTTGAGACTATCCATACTTATAATCTGCAACACCCAGATGCTGACCTCCGCGCTTATACGACCTATTTAGACTATCTAAAGGTAGACGATCTTAAAGAGCCGATGGAAGAACTAATAGAAAAATATGGCACCAAATTTTACATGGAAGATGAGAAGAAGATGGCTAAGTTCGGTGATTGGAAACTCATTGTATGGGGGAAAGAATACCCAACCCCATACGAGAATGAGAAGGCTTGGAAAGAAGCTATGGAGAAACAAGGAGAGAAAGATACAGCTCGCCTACTTCAAAAGAATATGGAAGAAAAATTCTCCGGTGGGGTATATGATGAGCTTAACGCAATACTTAAAGAGCCTGTTGAAAACTTAAGCAAAAAAGGTATTGACATAAGCAATAACGAGTGGTAACATAAGTATATATAAAACAACTAAACGAAAGGAGGAGAAATGGCAAGGCCTAAGGCTGGAACTAAAGAAGGAGATGCTGCTTCAGAAAAATGGAGGCAGACAATGATAAATAAATATGGAGTCGATGGAGTCCATAGAAAAATGCAAGAGATGGGGGCTAAAGGTGGTCGTAATGGAAAAGGGCCAGGATACAAAGGAGGCTTTGCGTCTGATGAAGTGGGAGAAGATGGACTTACTGGAAAACAACGAGCAAGAATAGCCGGAGCCAAGGGCGGAGCGATTTCCAGAAGAGGCCCCGCTAAGGACGACATCGAAAAAGCCGAGGAGATACTTAAACAGGAGTCCGAGAAAGATGGAAGAGATTGAGCAGCTCCATAACCTCAACCTAGAATGGGGGTGCATTACTAACTTGATGGATAGAATCTGCACACTTGAGGACAGTATAGAGGGGGGCTGGCAAGAGTTAGTGGATATGGTAGCTGATGCTGTGACCGAAGAGGGAGAGGCAAAAGACCCAGTGTCTGCATTCTTTAACCTCTATCAGTTCCTATGGAGATTATATTATAGGGTGAAAGCAAATCCAGAGAAGAGAAAGTTCAACGAGTATTCCAAACAGGGAGAAGAATACTGGATAACCAACTATGATTTCAAGGCGTTTAAGTGGGCTAAAAGAAAGGAGGCATTAGAGGGACTAGACAATCTTGTAATAAGAATACCAGAAGATAAACTAACTGCCGATGAGCGTAGAGTGCTTAACCGGCGATGTAAATAAAAGGAGACAATATGCTAACAAAAGGAGTTTTATTAGAATACATATCAGACTTATGGAGCGAGGTGACTATTCTCGAAGGCAGAATCGCTAAGCTAGAGGATAGTGCAAAGCCTAAGGCGGACAAAAAGCCTAAGGCAGAGGAAGAGGAAAAGAAACCAGGACGGCCAAAAGGTAGTACAAAGAAAAAATAAGAGAATGCCCTTCGGGGCATTTTTTTGTTTTGCGTAGTATTGTAAGTATAATAGAGTTATGATGAAAGATTGTAACCAATGCGGCAGGAGCTTTAAGCCTGTGAAACCAGGTTGTAACTTCTGCGATTCCTGCTTTGAGGAATACAAATATACTATGCCAGCTTGCATCCGGAACCAAGCTCCTGATTGCAAAGCAAAGGCCGTTATACCATCTGTGACTACTCAGACAGTAGATGGTTTAACAAATTTAGCAAACTGCTTTGTACACGTCACAGATATCAACACTACATTCTACGTAGACGACAAGCATCGCCCAATGATTATCTGGGCTGGTAATGTAGAAGTGGATTTGCCAAGTGATGTCCAGACAGACGAACAGTGGACAGAGTTTGTTAATAGTTTCAAACTAAGAGGCCAATTCTTGTATGTGAGGTCTTTCTCTCAAGACAGGGGCAAGGCCATAATCAACTCTTTCTACTATGACAAAAACGGAAAAGTCTATTTGGCCGGTGAGTTTGAAGAAATAGGAGAATTGGTATGACATGCACAGCCTGTGGAGAACATCCTAAAGAAAACACAGCCAAGGGGTTCCCTAAGGCTGTCGTTGAGATAAACAACCCAGAAACACTTGTCTTACTACGCAAAGTCGTTATCCCTGCTTCGATGGGAGACGAAACAGCGTTTCCCCCTGCGATAGGGAAGTACTTTAATGTATTGCTACATTACGAAGCTTCCGGGAACAGTTATCTTTATTCTTCCGATGGTATTCCAACAGAGATTGGCGCCAATATACCACAAGAATTGCTCGACAGAATCGAGGCTTTGGAAGATGGTTATGACGATTTAGCTGAAGATTATGAGCAACTTCAATCTGAGGTAGGAGATCTCTCTGAAGACCTTTCTGCTGAGACTTCAGCGAGAGAACTGGCAGATGGCAACCTGCAGTCTCAGGTAGGAGATGTCTCTGAGGCACTTTCTGCTGAGACTTCAGCGAGAAGAAATGCTGATATAGGTTTACAAGGGCAGATTGACGCTATTACAAGTTCTAGTGATGTTAAAGATATTGTAGGTACTTATACTGAATTGCAAAACTATGATACATCAACACTAGGGAATGATGATATTATTAAAGTTTTACAAGATAGCACACATAATAATGCTATGACTTATTACAGATGGATTATCTCTGGAGGAGCTGGTTCATGGCAGTATATAGGAGAAGAGGGACCTTATTATACAAAAAGTGAAACAGAAACGTTATTAAATAACAAGCAAGATGAAATTACATCATCAAACAAATTATTAAGTGATTTAGTAGATGACACAAATCAGACAAATAAATTCGTAACGGAAAATGAAAAAACAACATGGAATACGGAAATAGAAAATTTGCAAGAAGAAGATGAATTATTGAAAAGAAATTTGCAAACTACAACAGGTTCGGGAGAAGAAGTAACATTAGAAAAAACAGCAGAACTAGATTTTGTTAAGCCACCATTGCCAAGAGGAAACACAAAACAAGACACTACAACAGGTAAAAATTTATGGGATGATGGAATCGTTACTGTTGCCCCTTCTGATAAAGTAATAAAAAATAATAATGAATACTTATTCGGTTTAATGGGACAGTCTACTTCAGAAGTTATAACGCTACCATTTATATTAAATGAAGACCATACATACACAATTTCATTTGATGCATATGCAGATGAAGATGGTACACGTTTAATGATTGACGGTAACCCTGATAGCATATATAATGCTCAAGGAATACCGGATATAGCAATAAGTATATCATCGCAAAGCCAAAGAATTTCTAGAACAATAAGTTTGTTAAATGGAAATACAGCGGTAAGACTTTATAGAACTTCAGCTCATCCAAAAGCTGCTACATCAAGAATATATTTATCAAATATTCAACTTGAAGAAGGCTCAACAGCAACAGATTATGAGCCATATACAGGTGGAATACCATCACCTAATCCTAGTTATCCACAAGAAGTTGAAGTTGTAACAGGAAATGTAGGAGTAACAATATCAAATGAAAACAATACAGAAAGCAAAACATTACCTGTATCATTAGGAAATATCGAACTATGTAAAATAGGGAATTATCAAGACTACTTATATAAAGACAATGGTAAATGGTATAAGTATGGTGCTATTGGGAAACTAACTATTACAAGTATTTCTAGTGTAGGTACAGCTTCTACTGGTATCAAATATGCTTTAGTAGGAAGTGTTAGTATTGCTTCTGCTAGTAGTTTTATTTATTGTTCAAAATATATTAACTCAACAAGTGCAACTAAAAATAATTCCATAAGACTTAGTGGAGCAAATTTATATGTTTATGATAATAGATTAACCGATTATACAACTGCATTAAATTTATTAAATGGTTTAGAGTATTATTGTGTACTAGCAACACCAACAATAACTGAAATAACAGATACGACACTAATATCTCAATTAGAAGAAATATCAAAAACATTAAGCTATCAGGGGCAAACTAATATAACAAGTAATACTATTGCTTTATTTGATGTAGAAGCATATCAAAGTACAAAACTAATATTAGAAGATTTAGATTTGACAAAATTATCAACATTTGATAGCACAAAAACTCAAATATTAAAAAACATAAATGGGACCCTAACTTGGGTCGATGAGTAGGAAGCCCATTGTTTTTATCACCCCCTTCGGGGGATGATTTTTGTAGTATAATATAAACATGAATACAGAATGGCGAGATATTCCGGGCTATACCGGTTATCAAGCAAGCAGTGATGGCCAAATAAGGAGTATGCAGAGGGTGTTGCAAAGAAGTGATGGGGTAAAAAGATCCTATCCTAGCAAAGTATTATTACCGGGCATCTCCAAAGATGGTTACTTGCGGGTATATCCAGGGAAAACATTAGATGGCAAAGTACCTAAGACCGCTATGGTGCATATTTTAGTTGCCAAAACTTTTATCCCTAACCCAGAGAATAAGCCACAAGTAAATCATATAGATGGAGACAAGACAAATAACCGAGTAGAAAATCTAGAATGGGTGACATCGGAACAGAATATTCGCCATGCAAAATATAAACTGCACAGAAAGATTGGTACACCTTGTCAGCGGATACTTTGCGTTGAGACCAATGAGCAATTTCCTAGTATAAAAGAAGCCTGGAGAAGAACTGGGATACATTGGAGCTGCATAGCCAAGGTACTGAGCCATAAAGAAGGACGTAAGACAGCAGGTGGCTATCATTGGGAGCGAATATAATTTTTTTTATTTCGGCATTTTTTCTGTTATATATAAGATATAGCTTGGCTCTCTTTAAGAGTAAGCCCAGTCAATCCCCGATGACCTGCTAAGTCATAGAGGCAAGTGACAGAGCGAACCCGGACTGATAGAGCACTAATAGCCTAGCGATTAGCACTCGTGACGACTCTTAGAAGCAAAGACAATATAATATAAGATTTAATATAGGAAATAGATTTTATGAGTACTATTACAACCGGTTACACTCAGACGACTGTGACCACGCCAACCGCTCCTTCTACATCTTCCGTTTTCGACTACGATCTCAACTTCCCGTTGTATCGTGAAATCGTAAAG
>JAEEGI010001349.1_pt1 | contig 61356 bp, 44 predicted proteins | sample 8958751 | NCBI WGS metagenome assembly JAEEGI01 (sample SAMN16246545, study PRJNA631951) | gut metagenome | biome: gut microbiome; feature: rumen; material: KS-attached | host: Bos | place: Iran: Karaj | collected 2018-10
TTACGGGCTGAGTAGCCATATACGCTGCAATCTTTTGTGAAACTTCTTTAGTGCTCATTGTATTCTCGTTTTTATCAATGCAAAAATAATATTTTTTTCATACAGTAGGTCTTCCCGCAAAACAACGGCGGGGAGAACTTTCGTCCTCCCCGCTGTTCATTATCGTATCCAAAGAATCTCCTACTCGCTCAGCACGCAAACGAGATTTCTGTCGCCGTAAGCGTCGTCGATCTTACCGACGGTCGGCCAGTACTTCTCGGTGTGCGGCAGCGGGAAGGCAGCCTGCTGACGGGTGTAGGGACGATCCCACGTGTCGGCGCAAACCACATTCATGGTGTGCGGCGCATTCTTGATGAGGTTGTTGGCTTTGTCGGCTTTGCCCTCTTCGATGTCGCGGATCTCCTGACGGATGGCGATCATCGCGTCGCAGAAACGGTCGAGCTCGCTTAGCGGCTCGCTCTCGGTGGGTTCCACCATCAAGGTGCCGTGCACCGGGAAGGCCACTGTGGGAGCGTGGAAACCATAGTCCATGAGACGTTTTGCGATGTCGCCCACTTGCACGCCCGCATGACGATCAAACTCATTGCAGTCGAGAATCATCTCGTGGGCGCACATGCCTTGTGTACCCGTGTAGAGGATCTTGTAGTCCTTCTCCAAACGTGCGCGCATATAGTTGGCGTTCAGGATGGCGTTCTTAGTGACTTCCGTCAAACCCTTGCCGCCCAGCATCTTGAGGTATCCGTAGGTAATCGGAATCAGGTAGGCGCTGCCGTAAGGAGCCGTGGCCACCTGGCTGCCCTGTTCACCGCCGACCTTCACGGTAGCGTGGTTCGGGAGGAACGGGACGAGCTTCTCGCACACGCCAATCGGGCCAACACCAGGACCGCCACCGCCATGAGGCATGGCGAAGGTCTTGTGCAGGTTGAGGTGGCAGACGTCGGCGCCCATCGTGCCCGGGGAGGTGAGACCCACCTGGGCATTCATGTTGGCACCGTCCATATAGACCAGACCGCCGTTCTCGTGGATGATCTTGATGATTTCGAGGATGCCTTCCTCAAACACGCCGTGCGTGGAAGGATAAGTGATCATCAAGCAGGAAAGGTTGTCTTTGTATTGTTCTGCTTTCGCGCGCAGATCGTCGATATCGACCTCGCCGTGCTCCGTAGCCTTCACCACCACGATCTTGTTGCCGGCTTTCGCGGAAGAAGCGGGGTTGGTGCCGTGTGCGGAAGAGGGAATCAGGCAGATGTTTCGGTGACCCTCACCGCGGCTGAGGTGGTAGTTGCGGATGACTGTCATACCGGCATACTCACCCGCAGCACCTGAGTTCGGCTGTAGGGAGATGGCGGCGAAACCAGTGATCTTGCACAGCCAGTTGCAGACTTCGTCCAACATCTCTTTGAAGCCCTCGGCCTGGTCGGCGGGAGCGTACGGATGGATGTTGCAGACCTCGGCCCAGCTCAGCGGCAGCATCTCGGCGGCAGCGTTGAGCTTCATGGTGCAGGAGCCCAGCGGAATCATCGCGCGGTTCAGCGACAAATCCTTGACTTCCAACATCTTCATGTAGCGCATCATCTCGGTCTCGGAATGATACTGGCTGAAAATCTTGTGCTGCATGAACGGGCTCTTACGGGTCAGTTCGGCAGGGATGTGCAGGTCGGGAATACCGCATCTGCCGTCGCACACGTGCGGGGTGAACGGCTTGCCGGCGGCGACGGCCAGCACTTCGAGGATGTCGTTGACATCGTCGTGGGTGACGGTCTCGTCCAACGAAATCGTGAAGCAACGTTCGCAGTGGTAGCAGAGGTTGATCTCTTTCGACAGGGCCACCTTCTTCACATCCTCGCAGGTGATGCCTTCGGGCGTTTCGAGGCAGAGGGTGTCGAAGTAGTTTTCGTTATACTGTTTGAAGCCGTATTTGGCTGCTTCTTCGGCGAGAACGCCAGCCAACACGTTGATCTTGACAGCTTTGTTCTTCAGTCCCTCGGCACCATGCCACATGCCGTAGAAGCCGGCCATGATGGCGGTGAGGGCACTGGCGGTACAGATGTTGGAGGTTGCGCGCTCGCGTTTGATGTGCTGCTCGCGGGTCTGCAGGGCCATACGGACGGCGCGGTTGCCCTGTGCATCGACTGTGACGCCGATGATACGGCCGGGCATCTGGCGCAGGAAGCTCTCGCGGCAAGCGTAGAAGCCGGCGGCGGGGCTGCCGTAGCCCATCGGGATACCGAAACGCTGGGTGGAGCCGACCACGCAGTCAGCACCCCACTCGCCCGGAGGCGTGAGCAGCGTCAGAGCCAGCAGGTCAGTGGCAACGCCCACGAAGATGTTCTTGGCGTGCGCTTTCTCAACCCAAGCGTTGAAGTTATGGATGCCGCCCCAGTAGTTCGGGTATTGGATCATCGCACCGAAGAAGGTCTCGTCGAGTTCCACCTGATCGGGTTTGCCAATCACGAGCTCGATGCCGTGAGGAGCGGCGTTGGTCTTCATCACGCCGATGGAATGCGGGAAAACGCCCTCAGCGACGAAGTATTTTACCACGTTGTTCTTCTGTTGCTCGCGGCTGCGGCTGCGGAAGAACATCAGCATCATCTCGCCGGCGGCCGTGGCGTCATCCAGCATGGAAGCGTTGGCCAACGGCATGGCAGTCAGGCTGCTGATCATCGTCTGGTAGTTCAGCAAAGCCTCGATACGGCCTTGGGAAATCTCCGCCTGATACGGGGTGTAGGAGGTGTACCAGCCCGGATTCTCGAAAATATTGCGCAGAATCACCGCCGGGGTGTAGGTGTTGTAATGACCCATACCGATGTAGGAACGGTAAATCTTGTTCTTCGCCATCAGGGCGTGAATGTGGTTGAGGTATTCGCCCTCGGTCATGCCTTCCGGCAGGTCCAGCGGCTTGGGCAGGCGGATAGCGGCGGGAACCGTCTTCTCGATCAGTTCATCCATCGTCTTAACGCCAATCACTTCCAGCATCTTCTGCTGTTCGGCCTCGCTCGGACCATTGTGTCTGCTAACAAAGTTGTCTTTAATTATCATATTGATTTTAAATTAGTTATAAATATTTTTATCCAAAATAGAGGAAAGGCAAAAATACAATTTTTTAATGAATAGTGAACAGTGAATGGGGGTCAGGGGTTTATTATTTTTTTCTGAAAATATTTTACTTAAACATGCATTAAATAACTGCCAACTCCTAACGGCCAAAGAAAAACGATTTCAGAAACGATAATAGGCTAACATTACATGGTTTATAATTAATATAGTTTCACACTAAAAAAACGACACATCCGTTATATCTTTGCAAGTTAAAAAAATGCAATTATGCCGAAGAATTCCTCTCCTTCGTTAAAACATATCTTTTTGATTCTCATGATGGTACCTCTGCTATGGGCTCAATGTGCGTTTGCACAGACCAAGAGCAGCAGCCAGCTGAAAAAGGACAAACAGAAAATCGAAAACGAGATTGCCAACACGCAGAGTCTGCTCAAGAAAACGGAGAAAAACCAGAAGGCCTCCTTACAGCAGATTGCCGTTCTGCGCCAGCAGATCAGCAACCGTGAGAAGCTGATCACCGCCCTCAACAACGAGATCATGCAGATGGAGGAGCAGCAGGAGCTCAACCAGCAGATGATTGCCCAGCTCCAGAAAAAGCTGGAATACATGAAATCCGACTACGCCCAAGTGGTCTATATGGCCTACCGCAACCGGCGGCTGATGGACAAGGTGACTTTCATCCTGGCCTCCGACGACTTCTCGCAGATGTTCCGGCGCTTCCGTTTCTTCACTCTTTTTTCCAAACATGTGAAAGAGCAGGCCGACAAGATCGACCAAACCCAGCAGGAGTTGAAGCAGAAAAACGAGGAGATCATTGCGTTGAAGAACGAAAAGCTGAACCTGTTATCCGGCAAGGAGACGGAAATCAAGAAGTTGGAGAGCGACCGGCGGGAGAAGACCCGGAATGCGGAGCAGCTGAAGAAGCAGTCGCAGCAGTTAGCCGCCGACCTGAAGGCCAAGCAGAAGAAGCGCAAGGAGTTGGACGCCGCCATCAAGCGGGCCATTGAAGCGGAGATCGCCGCCGCCAACCAGCGGAAAGCCAACACAAAAGGCAGCAGCAAGTCCAGCACTTCCTCCACGGCCTCCAACAAGACCACCACATCTTCGCGCAGCACGGCCACCATCACCATGACTCCCGAGGAGAAGACCCTCAACACCTCTTTCATCAACAACAAGGGACGGCTGCCCTGGCCTGTGGCCAAAGGTGCCAAGGTGGGCGATTACGGCAACTACGCACATCCCGACGTACCTTCGGTGACCATTGAAAACCGCGGCATCGACATCCTCACCGACGCAGGCGCGCCCGTGCGTGCCGTCTTCGAAGGCGAAGTGACCAGCATCATGGACATCATGGGCACCAAAGTGGTGATGATCCGGCACGGCGAATATATCAGCGTCTATCAAAATCTGGCCAACGTGAATGTCTCCAAAGGCTCAAAAGTCTCCACCAAGCAGACCATCGGCACCGTGGCCAAAAACGTATCCTCCAACACCTACGAGCTGCATTTCGAAATCTGGCGCAACAGCTCCAACCTCAACCCCAACGACTGGCTCACCCGAAAATAACAGGATATGATCATCAAAAGCGCCACCTTCCTGCAAAGCGTCGCCGACTGGCGGCAATGCCCCGAGGCCCATCTGCCGGAATATGCCTTCATTGGCCGCTCCAATGTGGGAAAATCCTCCCTCATCAACATGCTGGTCAATAACAGCAAACTGGCCAAGACATCATCCAAGCCAGGTAAAACGCAGACCATCAACCATTTTCTCATCAATAAAAATTGGTACCTGGTGGATCTTCCCGGCTATGGGTATGCCAGCATCTCGAAAACCATGCGCGACAAATGGCAAAAGATGATCAGCGACTACCTGCTGTACCGCGGGAACCTGCAGATTGTATTCGTGCTGGTGGACTCACGCATCGAGCCGCAAACCATCGACCTCGACTTCATTGACAACCTCGGCGAGCAGGGCATCCCTTTCGCCATCATCTTCACCAAGGCCGACAAATTATCTTCCGGCAAGATACAGAGCCACGTGCAACGCTTCAAAAACCGGCTGTTGGAGACATGGGAATCGCTGCCGCCCACTTTTGTATCCTCCGCCGAAACCAAGAAAGGAAAAGAAGAAATTCTCCAATATATCGAACAAATCAATCAACAGTTTAATAAACCCAATTCCACTATTTAACATGAAAGTCCAACTATCCATTTTACTGTTCGTCCTTCTCTGTTTGGGCGGATGCAAGACAAACAAATCGGCAACCTCTAAGGACAATCTTCCCTTGCAAGGCACCCACTGGAACCTGGTCTCCATCGAAGGCCAGGAACTGGAAACAAACAAATATCCCGTTAACGTGAAGCCGTACATTTTTTTTGACACAGCGGGCACCTTCAACGGTAATTTAGGCTGCAACATCTTCTTCGGGACCTATTACCAGAAGAAACAGAAAATAGAGATTGAATACGGCAGTGCAACCAAACGTCTTTGCGGCAACATGGAGATTGAAAAAGCCATGATGGGAGCCATCAAAAAAGACATCAATAATTTCACTATCGAGGGCAAACAGCTCACGCTCTATTCCGGAAAAAAGGAGATTTTGAAATTCGAAGGCGTTGCCGAATAATTTCATTTTTGCCATACTTCACAAAAAAAAGAACCGCCATAAAGCGGTTCTTTTTTTTACCATAATATAATATATGTATGAGGATTATTTTCCTTTCACCTGAGAACCCACACGAGCCATAGCGCAACGGAAGCCGATATAGTCCGTAGCTTCGTCCTCGTCCATGTAGCGTCTTGAGCCGGGAGCGAAGTAATAGGGGATGTCCTTCCAAGAACCGCCTTTATAGACGCGGGCGTGGTCGCTGACCAGCGAGTAAGCGTAGTTGTCATTGAGCTTGCGGTACATCTGATCGGTAGCCTCTGTGTTCGAGGTGGCGTTGGTCCAGCTGTCGATGTCCTGCAAGGACTGCCAGTCGCCATCCAAGTAGTTCTTGTTGTCGGCGGCACGGTAGTTACGTCTTCTGTCGTTCTTGAAGTCGGAGACGGGCACCATGGGGATTTTACCCACGCTATCGCGTTCAGCCACGGTACCGTCTTCCAGCAGTTTCTTCGTCTCGAAATAGTTACCACGGAAGGGGTTGTATTCTGTCACGTCATCGTGGGAGCTTTGTCTATAGACATCCATCACCCATTCGGAGACGTTGCCGGCCATGTGATACAAGCCGTAGTCGTTGGGCCAGAATGATTTGACCTCAGCGGTCTTGAAGCTTGCATCGTTCAAAGAGCTTGCCACACCCATATAGTCGCCACGACCGCGGCGTCCGTTGGCCATGAAGTCACCATAATATTTCTTATCCTCGGTACGGAGTTGCTGGCCGGTCCACGGATAGACTTTGCGTTCGAGGACGCGCTCGTTGAGGGTGTTGCCCACCAAGCCAAGAGCGGCATACTCCCATTCGGCTTCGGTCGGCAGGCGGTATTTGGGCAGCAGGATACCGTCTTCCATCTTCACGTTGCGGTATTCGCCGGAGGAGATGTAGCGGAGACGTTTCTCGCCTTCAGCCTCGTAGGTTTCGTATGTCAGATAAGCATCGGTGTTGAAATAACCTTCTGCCGTCGGGGTTTCGGCAAATTCCACATAACCGCGGTCAACAAGGATCTGCTCATTCACACGGTCGGTACGCCAGGCGGCGTAATTGGTAGCCTGGAGCCAGTTGACACCCACAACAGGATACTTGGCGTAAGCGGGATGACGGAAATAGTATTCCACATCCGACTCATTATAACCAAGGCGGTCGCGCCAAACATTCTCATCGGGAAGAGCATTGTCATAGACCACTTTCAGATCCTGCGGCACGAAAACGCGTTCCAGCCAGTAAAGATATTCACGATAGTCCAGGTTGGAAATCTCACATTCGTCCATATAGAAGGAGGCGACGGAAACCCTGCGGGGGTTGTTGTTCCAATCCTTCATCACATCCTCTTCCATGGCACCCATCACGAAGGAACCACCTTCGATGAACACAAGGCCGGGACCTGTAGCCTGTTCTTCAAAAGCAGCCACCTCGAACCCGCCGTTCTTGGCATCGTTATAATTCCATCCTGTGGTCGGGGAGGTTTCCTTCTTACAGGAAGACATCGTCACAAGGAGAGCACAGAGGATAAACAGACCTGTTAATTTTGTTGACTTATTCATTGTTTTGATGTTTTATAATCTTGTTAAATGTAAAATTCAAATTAGAATGACGGACAATTCAGATCCTTGATAGCTTTGTGTTTCTCAGGGCACGGCAGGAGGAGCTGCAAGGAGACCTCGTGAGCACCGCCCGTGGCCACATTGGCAAGCTGTCCTACAGTGAAATCGTAGGAATAGGCGACTTTAAGCCACTTGTACTCCACACCGAACATCACGATAACGGCATCAGACAAGCCATATTTTTCGGTATGTACTGTCTCTTTTCCGTCTTCCACTATGGTGTAGGTATATTTGTACATCGGAGCGCAACGATACCAGGCACCCACCGTGAACGGGTAGAAATTCAGATAGAGACCCGTATTGAAATAGTTGAACGGTCTTTGGTGTTGCCAGATAAAGTTCGGGCTGATAGAGATATCGCCGAAGGTATGGTCGATTTTGCTTTTGCGTTTCAGGTCGAAATGGGCACCCACGTGAAGCGTATGCTTCACCGGGTTCATGTCATACATATCGTTTCCGTCATTGTCATTCAAAAAGCTGAAGCCCTCGACACCATCCAAGGAGGCGGTCACGATATGATGGGCTGCATAGCCGAAATAGAAGTGCGGCGTGTAACCCATGAGGCCTGCGGAAAGGCCGAAGTTCCAGCGACTGAGAGTGCCGTGTTGTTCTCTGGTCTGATAGACGACGCCATAGCGGGGGTCAATCATGTCTCCGAAAACGAGGTTGTCCCAGTTCAGCTGTTTGGTCTGGAAGTCCGCCTGCACGGCCAACCGGAGGGTGAATTTCTTGCTCACTTTCGCCTTGAACGCATACATGGGGCTGATGCCGTAGGTGTTGATGGAACCGCCATTCTCGCCGGCACGGTCCTGAAACAATAGCAAGCCCACACCGCCGGAAATCTTGTCGAAATGCTCGTCAAACGAGGCGGTGCTGGAGATGAACGTTCCTTGCATGCTCGGCCATTGATCCCTGAAATTCAACGAGATACGGGGACATACATTCGAACCTGCAAAGGCCGGATTCAAGTAAAGCGGATTGGCATAGAACTGCGAAAACATCGCGTCCTGCGCATTCACGCGCATGGTGAGCACGGAAATCACTGCTGTTAAAAGTATGATTATTCTCTTTTGCATATTCACTATCTTTTATAAGCGGGCAAAAATACAAAAATATTTGTCACAGCCTTGCTCCTAATTTATAATATTATCAACATTAAAATAATAACAACAAAACTTCCCTTCAATCTGCAATAATCACAACGTGCATTCGTTAACAAAATTGCATCGTCTTTGATTATTTAAATAAACGGCAAATGGAAAGAAAATCTTGGGTACCCTTGTTGATTTTTTTTATAATAATTTCACAACTATCTCATATTCAATCACAAACAATTGAAAAAAAAATTCAAATCAAGTGGACGGACAATGTGATTCAGCACTTTTCCGAGGAAAACGTGCAGGAGCACCTGCATTTTCAGGACGCCTCCTACGGACAGCCGTTCCCCTCTCTGCCCTGCTATCAGGAGCTGATTCCGGTGTCAGAAGCCTACAAAGAGTACAGCATCTCGATCGGGCAGGTGCAACACGAGCCCATGCGGGCACAGGACGGGGCGTTGATACCCGCCTCCTTCACCGTCCGCCAGCCTGACGTGCGCGTGAAGACCGTTCATCAGCGCAACAAAACATACGCCCTGCTGACGTTCATCCCCATCATCCAAACCGGCCAAGGCCAGTACAGCCGGGTCACCTCCATCAGCCTCCGCATCGAAGGCACAGGGGTGACCGCAGCCAAAGCGGCCAAAACACATCCATCCCAATCGGTATTAGCTGCTGGCAGCTGGTACTCTTTCACCCTCCAACAGGAAGGCATCTACCGGGTGACCGGGCAGGACCTCAGCTCTTTGGGCATGAGTCTGCCTGTTCCATCCTCCTCCTTAGCCCTTTTTGGGAACGGGGGGAAGATGCTGCCCGAAGCCAATGCCACCGCCCGCATTGAGGATTTGCGGGAGATACCCGTCCAGATGTTCGACGGCGGGGATGGTTCCTTTGACAAGAACGACTATTTTCTGTTTTTCGGGGAATCGCCGCACGGCTGGGCCTACGACACCCTCACCGGCTATTTCCGCCATGCCCTCAACATCTACTCCGACTCCACCCGCTATTTCATCACCAATTCGGCTGGTATCGGCGAGAAAAAGCGAATTACCACCGTGGACAACGGCAATCTGACGGCCACCGCAACGGTCAGTGAATACACGCATTACGCTTTTTACGAAGACGACCTTTACAATCCGTGGGAATCCGGTAAAGAGTGGTTTGGCGACCGTTTCGAGGCCACCCTGAACCGGGCTTACACCTTTGCCATTCCTGGGTATAAGTCGGGCAGCAGTTGTCGCGTTTCCGTGGCGGCGGCGGCCTCCTCCGTTTCCTATTCCCAATTTACAATAAGCACCAACGGAAGCGGCATCGGGACCTTGTCGTTCGGCCCCATCGGCAACCGGATCGCCACCCGCAACCGGCAGGATTTCTTCTGCAGCCCAAGCGGCAACAATCTCACGATCACCTTGGACTACAACCAGCCTACATCTTCTTCCTCCGCTTATTTGGACTGGATTGAAATCCAAGTGCCCTGCATGCTCACCATGCACTCGTCACAGCTACCCTTCTCCAATCCTTCCACTATCGGCCACGGTAATGTCACGCGGTTCGTCATCAGCGGGGCCACCTCCGGCACCCGCGTGTGGGACGTGACAGACCCGGGCCAAACATTCCAGCACACGCTCACCATCAACGGAGGCTCCGCCTCGTTCAACAGCCCGACGGAGACGCTTCGCCAGTTCATCGCCTTTAATGAGACGGGGTACTTGAGCATTACACCGGGCGGTCGGGTGGAGAACCAGAACCTGCACGGCAGTAGCGACATTGACATGGTCATCATCGCGCATCCCGACTTCATCAGTCAGGCGCATCGTTTGGCCAACTACCGTCGCATCAACCAAGGTCTGAAGGTAAAGGTAGTACCCATCCAGCAGGTTTACAACGAGTTCTCCGGCGGCACACAGGACCCCATCGCCATCCGTGACTACATGAAGACGATTTACGACAACAGCAACAAAGAGTATCCGAAATACCTGCTGCTCTTCGGGCGGCCCAGCTACGATTTCCGCGGGCGTTCCAACGACACGAAGATATTCGTGCCCAACTACCAGTATGCCGCAAGTCCGGACTACATTTCCGAATACGATTTCTACTCCAACGATGATAATTTCGGTTTGTTGGATGAGGATGAAAGTTGCGGCAGCGGTCTGTTTGACATAGCCATCGGGCGGTTCCCGGCCAGCACGCAGGCGCAGGCCACCGCCGCCGTGGACAAGAGCATCCGATATACGGAGAGTTTGGACTTGGTGACAGGCGCCTCCAACCAGATCAGCAACTTGGCCGACTGGCGAAACATCATAGCCTTTGTAGCCGATGACGAGGATTTCAACGATTTCATCGCCAGTGCTGACAACATGTCGAACATCCTCAAGGTGGCCAATCCGAACATCAATTTTGACAAAATCTATTTAGATGCCTACCAGCAGATCTCCAACGCAGGCGGGCAGCGTTATCCGGAGGTGAGCACGGCCATCAACAACCGCATGAGTCGTGGCTCGCTATTATTCACCTACATCGGGCACAGCGGAAAGGACGGCTGGTCGCACGAGCGCATCCTGGAGGCTTCCGACATCAACAAGTGGAGCAACAAGTTCAACATGCCGCTGATGTTGTCGTTGTCGTGTACCTTTGCCTACTACGACCGTCCGGTCCTTTCGCCGGCGGAGATGGTCCTGTTCAACAGCAACGGTGGTGGTTCCGCCATCATCGCGGCCACGCGGGAGGCCTGGTCCTCACCCAACAACAGTTTCGGGCGGCACATTGCGAGCCTCCTCTTCAACCAAGACGGGCAAGGGCGATACCCCACCATCGGGGAGATTGAGTACCGTGCCAAGAATGCCTACGGCGGCGCCGGCACCGCATTAGCCATGTTCGTGCTCTTAGGTGATCCATCCATGCCGTTGGCCATCCCCGCCTACCGGATTGTCACCGATTCCATCAACCACCACGTCCCAGGAATCACCAGCGACACCCTGCGTGCGTTGTCAAAAGTGACTGTTAGCGGGCATATTGCCGGAGCGGACAATCAGATTCTTCAGGATTTCAACGGAACGCTCTACCCTACCATTTTTGACAAAAAAAGCATTGTCACCACGTTAGCCAACGACCCCAACAGCCAGCCTTTCGATTTCGAAGTGCAGAAAAACATTCTCTTCAAGGGCAACAGCACCGTCCGTAACGGGCATTTCACCTTCTCGTTTTATATTCCAAAAGATATAGACTACACTTTTGGCAACGGCAAGATCAGCTATTACGCCAAGAGTGACCAGATAGATGGAGCGGGTGCCTTCTCCGATTTCATCATCGGCGGGAATGACACCAACGCCCTCAGCGACACCAAGGGTCCGGCCATCAATCTGTATCTGAACAACGAGAACTTCGTCAACGGCGGCATGGTGGACCCGTCGCCCATGCTCATCGCCAAGATCCGCGACGACTACGGCATCAACACCACGGGCAACGGCATCGGGCACGACATCACCGCCATTCTTGACAACCAGAACGACAAGACCATCATCCTCAACGACTATTACGAAACCGAGAAAGACAGTTTCAACTCAGGCACTGTGCGCTACCCGCTCGACGACCTGTCCGCAGGCACGCACACGCTGCGGGTACGCGCATGGGACATCAACAACAACCACGCGGAAAGTGAAATCTCGTTTGAGGTGGTCTCCCATGAAAAGCTCACCTTGAAACACGTGCTGAACTACCCCAACCCGTTCACCACCCACACGGAGTTCTTCTTCGAGCAGAACCAGAGCGGCGGCACCTTCGACATCCAAATCCAGATTTACACCATCTCCGGCAAACTGTTGAAGACCATCACGGAAACACAGTTCATCGAAGGCAACCGGTCGGCGGGCATCGTCTGGGACGGTCGCGACGACTACGGGGACAGAATCGGCAAAGGGGTGTATCTTTACCGGCTGCGGGTCCGCAACCAAAACCAGGAGACAGCAGAAGAAATAGAAAAAATCGTCATACTGTAAAATAAATCTGAAATAGTTGCGTTATTCCCTTTTGTTCTATTCAAAATAAAACGTTACAACATAATAAAAATATGAAAAAAACTACAACCATCCTTGCGCTTTTAGCGTTATTCTTCAGTTATCAAATCGCTTATTCTCAATCTAATATCAACCCGGGACAGCTGGGTGGCAAAGAGTTGAACACCATCACCACTGCCGTGCCCTTCCTGCTGATCTCGCCCGATTCGCGTGCCGGTGCCATGGGCGACATCGGATGTGCCACCTCCACGGATGTCAACTCCCAGGCCTACAACGCCGCCAAGTACGTGTACAGTCCGAACACTTTCGGTATCAGCGTTTCCTACAGTCCCTGGCTCCACAATCTGGTGAACGACATAAACTTGGCCTACTTGAGCGCCTACTGGAAAATCACCGAGATGGACGCCATCTCCATGTCGCTCCGTTATTTCTCTTTGGGTGACATTGAGTTTACGGACGATCAAGGTAACAAGATGAGCGACCAGAACCCCAACGAGTTCTCTTTGGATTTCGCCTATTCCCGCAAGCTGATTGACCAGTTGTCCATTGCCGTCACCCCGCGTTTCATCTACTCCAACCTCACTGCCAACCAGTTCGTGTCGGGAGAGGAGACCAAGGCCGGTTTGGCCGGTGCTGCCGACATCGCCTTGTTCTACGAGCAAAGTCTCAAAGCCAAACGCCTTAACAGCAGCGTGCTGCGTGCCGGCTTGGCCATTTCCAACATCGGCAACAAGATGTCTTATTCTTCCGGAACCCTGCGTCGTGACTTCCTGCCGACGAACCTCAAGATCGGTATCGGCTATGAACTTGGCTTCGACGAATACAACAAGCTTGCCATCAACGGCGAAATCAACAAGCTGCTGGTCCCGACCAACCCGGTGTATGCTCGGGACTCCAACGGACGCATCCTGTACAATCAAGAAACCAACAAGCCGATTATCGCCTACGGTAAGGATCCTGATGTTTCCGTGCCGCAGGGCATCATCCAATCCTTCTACGATGCGCCCGGTATCGGATACGGTCCCAAAGGCCGCAACAGCGTCTTCGGCGAGGAGATGGCTGAGATCAACTGGGCGTTGGGGTTGGAATACAGCTACCGTAACCTTTTCTTTGTACGGCTCGGTTACTTCCACGAAAACGGCTACAAGGGCGCGCGCCAGTTCATGACGGTGGGTGCCGGCATCAAATACAACATCTTCAACATCGATGTGGCCTACCTGTTCACCACCAACGGACAGAACCATCCGTTGGCCAACACCTTGCGTTTCACCCTGTCGTTCGACTTCGTCTCCTTCAACCGGGAGGCCATCAAAACGCAAGGGAAACTAAAATAGCGCTATGGATTTCCGCATCGGTTTCGGATATGATTCCCATCGCTTTGCCCCCGACAGGCCGCTTGTCCTCGGGGGCATTCGCGTTCCTTTTGAGCAAGGACTTGCCGCCCACTCGGACGGTGACGTGCTGATTCACGCCCTCTGCGACGCACTGCTCGGGGCCGCCGCCCTGAAAGACATTGGCACGCATTTCCCCGATCACGACCCAAACTACGAAAACATTGACAGCAAGATATTGTTATCCAAGGTTATAGAACTATTACACCAAGACCATTGGAGAGTTAATAACGCGGACTGCACGCTAATCTTGGAACAGCCGAAAATGAAACCCCACATCGACGCCATGACGCAGACCTTGGCCCAACTTCTGCACCTCGACCCGTCACGTTTGTCCATCAAAGCCAAGACCAACGAGAAGATGGGCTTTATCGGAAGAGGGGAAGGCATTGCCGCCACCGCCGTTGTCACCATAATCCAATCCGTATGAAAAAAATCATCCCAACCCTTTTTCTTATTCTCACCATTATGACGACCCAAGCCCAGATCAAGTTGCAGACCGCGCCGCCATACGGCGTTGCCAAGAATCCGTTATTGGAGAAATGGGACACGCCCTACCAGACGCCGCCCTTCAAGAGCATCAAGCCGGAGCATTATCTGCCAGCCTTCAAGGAGGCCATCCAAAAGGCCAAGGAGGACATCAACTCCATCAAACAGAACAGGATGGCGACGTTCCAGAACACCATTGTGGCGTTGGACCGTGCCGGCGAGCTGGTCACCCGCGCCTCGGGTATCTTCTTCAATCTGCTGGAATGTGATGCCACGCCGGAGATGCAGGACATCGCCACCAAGGTGCAACCCATGCTCACCGAGTACTCGAACAGCATCTATTTAGACACCGCCCTGTTTCAACGTGTGAAATATGTTTATGAGCACGAATACAAAAAATTAGAGGGCGCGGACCAGATGTTGTTGAAAAAAACATACGAGGCCTTCCTCGACAACGGGGCCAATCTCAATGATAAAGACAAAAAGCTGTTCAACAGTTTTTCCATGGAGTTGAGCAACCTCACGCTATTGTTCGGGCAGAATGCCCTGGCAGCCACCAACAGTTACCAGATGCACATCAAAGACAAGAAAGAGTTGGCCGGACTGCCGGACAACGAGCTGGCCATTGCGGCACAACGTGCCAAAGACAAAGGACTGGAAGGTTATCTTTTCGACCTGTCGCACCCCAGCGTGAACGCCATCCTGACGTATGCCGACAACCGCGAGTTGCGCAAGGAGATGTACATGCACTCCTGCAACAAAGCCTTCGGCGGTGACTACGACAACTGTTCCGTCATCCGGAAAATCCTGGCGTGCCGGGAGAAAATCGCTTCGTTGTTAGGATATCCGAACTATGCCGAATATGCTCTGCACAACCGGATGGCGAAAAACAGCAAACAGGTCTATAACCTGCTGGACCAGTTGCGGGATGCCGCCCTGCCTGTCGCCAACCGGGAAATGGAAACCCTCTCCAAATTCGCCCATGCCAACGGACTGAAGGGCGACCTGCAACGCTGGGACTTCGCCTACTATTCTGAAAAACAGAAAAACGAACTCTACGACCTGAACACGGAGATGTTGAAACCCTATTTCCCGTTGGAGAGTGTCATCAAAGGAGTCTTTGAGTTGGCAGCCACCTTATATGACCTGCGTTTTGAACCCGCTCTGAATGTGGATGTGTATCATCCGGATGTGACTGCCTACCACGTGTATCGGGGTGACCAATTCATGGCGGTGCTCTATCTGGACTTCCATCCGAGAGCCACCAAGCGGAGCGGGGCCTGGATGACCAACTTCCGTGAGCAGTACATTGATGACAACGGAGATGATGTGCGTCCGTTAATCAGTCTGGTGATGAACTTCACCCCCGCCTCGGACGGGCAGCCTTCGCTACTCTCTTTCAGCGAGGTCACCACATTCCTCCACGAGTTCGGCCATGCCTTGAACGGGATGCTGTCGGAGGTGCCGTATGCGTCCATTTCCGGCACGAACACTCCGCGCGACTTTGTGGAGCTTCCCTCACAGCTGAACGAGAACTGGGCCACGGAGCCGGAATTCCTGCAGACGTTCGCTTTCCATTACAAAACCGGCGAGCCGATTCCGGAGGAATACATCGAGCGTCTTAAGAAAATGCGCCAATATCTGGCGGGCTACAGCTGTTTGCGTCAGCTATCCTTCGGTTATTTGGATATGATGTACCACACCACACCCGCTCCGGAGATAAAGGACATTCAAGCCAAGGAATTTTCAGTGTTCAAGCCGTTGGATGTGATGCCCACTGTTTCGCAGGCGTGCATGAGTACCTCCTTCAGCCACATTTTCGCTGGAGGCTATGCTGCTGGCTATTACGGATATAAATGGGCCGAGATGCTGGAAGCCGATGCCTTCTCCGTTTTTCAGGAGAACGGCGTGATGGACCGCGAAACCGCCAACCGCTATGTGGAAACCATCCTCTCGAAAGGAGGGTCGGAAGACGCCATGGAGATGTTCGTCCGCTTCCGCGGACGCAAACCGGAAGTCAAAGCCCTGCTACTTCGCGACGGATTGAAATAAAAGCAGTGGAAACCCTGTTTTTGCGAACCGCGCATTCGCACTTTATTTGTATCTTTGCCGCCTTAATGGAATAAACTATGTTTAGCTTATATATCAAGGAGATAAAGTCGTTTTTGAGTTCGATTATAGGCTACATCTTCATTGGGGTTTTCCTGATTATTTCGGGATTGTTCCTCTGGGTGTTCCCGAACATCGACAACATCATGGAAGCCGGGCTGGCCGATTTGCAAGGTCTGTTCAGTCTTTCCCAGTTCCTCTTCCTGTTTCTTGTCCCGGCCATCACCATGCGGTCGTTTGCGGAGGAGAAGCGCACCGGCACCATGGACCTGCTGCTCACCAAACCCCTGACCGACATGCAGATCATCGGGGCCAAGTTCCTCTCCTGCTTGACGTTGCTTATCATCGCGCTGATACCCACTTTGGTGTATGTGATCTCCATCTATTTCTTGGGCAATCCTGTGGGCAACATTGACATGGGCAGCACATGGGGTTCCTACCTCGGACTGATATTCTTAGGGGCCTCGTTCATCTCCATCGGTCTGTTCGCCTCCTCCCTGACCAACAACCAGATTGTGGCTTTCATCATCGCCGCCCCGCTCTGCTTTATACTCTCGTTCGGCTTCGCCTTCATCTATTCTTTCGAATCACTCGGGGCTTTCGGCTACTATATCAAGACATTAGGCATTGAACATCATTACGCCTCCATCAGCAAGGGTGTCATCGACTCCCGCGACATCATCTACTTCTGCAGTGTCATCTTCCTATTCCTGTTCGGCACGAGAATCGTACTTCTGAAACGCAAATGGTAACCTTTAGAGACGCAGACTATGAAGTTATTCGGCAAAAAAAGCAATACCAAACAATACGCTGACGGAAGCAGACAGTTCAAACGGAACACGCTTCTCGGTCTGTTGGTGGCCATTCTCGTTGTGCTGGCCGTCAACATCCTCTCCTCGTTTCTTTTCTTCCGCATCGACCTGACCAAAGACAAACGGCATTCGCTGTCAAAAGGCACCATTGAGATGCTGGAAAACTTAGAGGACCGCATCTACGTCCGCGTCTATCTCAAAGGCAAGGATCAGCCAGCTGACTACCAGCTGTTTGCCAAGCAGGTGGAACAGATGTTGCAAGATTTCCGCAGTTATTCCAAAAAAGTCTATTTTGAGTTCATTGATCCATTGGAGGGGAAAACCAACGATGAGGTAAACGGCATTTTAGGGGAATTTGTAAAAAAAGGTCTGGACCCCATTCCTATCAGTCGTGAGGATGCCAACGGGTTTTCCACGCACATGGTCATCCCGGGGGCCATTGTTTCCTACCGTGACCATGAGTACCCCGCCAAGTTGGTGGTGGCCGACCCATCGGGAGCCGACTGGCTGCAATACTCCATTGAAGAGTTGGAATACAATCTGGTGTCGCCCATCCGCCGGCTTATGAAGACCGAGAAACCGAACGTCGCCTTCCTGGACGGTCACGGCGAGTTAGACTTCTGGAGCACCTGCTGGACGGCCATGCAGCTCCAGCGTTTCTATAACACCAGCCGCATCATATTGGACGGCAAGATCAACGCCCTACGCCATATCAGCGTGGCGGATTCCGCCAGCCAAACCTTGAAATTGGGCGACAACCGCTACGATGTACTCATTGTTGCGCAGCCTACAAAACCCTTCAACGAATACGACAAATACATCCTCGACCAGTTCATCATGCGTGGAGGCAAGGTACTGTGGCTCATCGACAACACCACGGCCTCGTTAGACAGCCTGCAGTCCACGCCCGAATTCTTCGCCACGCCACGCTCGCTGTACATCAACGACCTGTTTTTCACCTACGGAGTTCGGATCAACCCCAACCTGATTCAAGATCTGAGTTGCCTGCCCATCCCGCAACAGGTAGGCATGATTGGCGACCAGCCGCAGTTCAAATTCATGGCTTTCCCGTATAGTTTGGATGTCGTCAACTTCAGCGACCACCCTATTGTACGTAATATCAAAGAGATAAAATCCGACTTCGCCGGCAGCATTGACCTTGTGGGCAAAAATGCCAACCTTCAGAAAACCGTGTTGATGACCTCGTCGGAGCGTTCCAAATTAGTGCCTACGCCCTCCATTGTAACCTTGAAGGTGGGCATAGCCAAGCCCAACATCCAGGAGTTCGCCTTCCGAAACTTGCCAATGGCCGTGCTCGTCGAGGGCGAGTTCGAATCCGCCTTCAAGGGCATCCTGCCCGTGGAATTCGACACCCTCAAGGAGTTGGACTACCGGGCCAAGAGCGTGCCCACCCGCCAGATCTTCGTGGCGGACGGCGACATCATCCGCAACCCCTTCGACAAAAAACGCAACCAGCCCTACCCAGCCGGCTACGACATCTACACCCGCACCATGTTCGACAACACACAGTTCATCATCAACTGTGTGAACTACCTGTGTGCGGATGATGATTTGCTGCAATTGCGAGCCAAAAACTTCAAAATCGGAGCGTTGGCCCCCGACAAGATCCGCAGCCGCAAGACGCTGTTAGCCACACTCAACATCGTCATCCCGCTCCTGCTCATCTCCATCTTGGGCGTGGTGCTTATCCTGACCCGCAAACTGAAATACAGCCGCAGCGCGAAAACTGACACAAATATATCATCCCAACAACGACAATAAATTATTCATCAAATTATCCTAATTATGAAAAAACTGTTTTTTGCAATTGTCACGTTCTTCACCTTCATTGGCATGACCTGGGGGCAGGAACTTGATTTGAACAAAGCTATTCCGGCGGACGTGAAAGTCACCATCGGCAAGTTGGACAATGGAATGACCTACTACATCCGTCGCAACACGTATCCCAAAAACCGCGTGGAGTTTCGTCTCGCGGTGAATGCCGGCTCCAACCAGGAGAACGACAACCAGCAGGGTCTGGCCCACTTCACCGAGCACATGGCCTTCAACGGCATTGAAGGATTCCCGAGCAACAGCGTGGTCGATCATCTGCGCAGCAAGGGCGTGGTGTTCGGCGCTGACCTCAACGCCTACACCAGCTTCGACGAGACCGTCTATATGATTCCCATGCCGACGGACGATCCCGGCAATATTGACCTTGGCCTCAAGATTCTGAGAGGTTGGGCCGCCGGACTGCTTTACGACAACAAGGAAATTGACGAGGAACGCGGTGTCATCATCGAAGAATACCGTCTCGGCCTCGGTGCCGACGACCGTATGCGCAAGGAGTACTGGCCTGTCCTCATGAAGGATTCCCGCTACGCCGACCGTATGCCCATCGGCAAATTGGACATCCTCCAAACTTTCGACTATCAGGTTATCAAAGATTTCTACAAAGACTGGTATCGGCCTGATTTGCAAGCTGTTATCGTAGTCGGTGACATTGACGTGAAAGAGGTGGAAGCCAAAATCAAGACGATGTTCGGTAACATCCCCGCCAAGCAGAATCCCCGCAAGAAAGAAATTTACGGCATCGGTGCCAACAAGGAACCTCTCGTAGCCGTCTGTACCGACAAAGAAGCCACCGGCAACTCGGTGATGGTCATCCGCAAACATCAGCACACCCCGATGAAAACCATCGGCGACTTCCGCCAGCAACTCTGCATTGACCTCTACAACACCATGTTCGACGCCCGTTTTGAGGAGATGACCCAAGATGCCAAATGCCCGTTCTTAAGTGCCGGTGCCGGATACGGCGACTTCATCGGCAACACCGATGCGTATGCTTTGCAGACCACGGCCAAGGAAAACCACATCCCCGATGCGTTGCGCGTGCTTTTGCGTGAGGACTACCGCGTGCTGAAATACGGATTCCTGCAAACCGAACTTGACCGCGCCAAAGAAGAACTGTTAGAACAATACGATAAAGCCGAGAAAGAGGCTGACAAGACCGAATCGGCCCGTTTCGCCTCCCAATACATCAACAATTTCCTTCGCCAGGATCCTATCCCGGGTGCCAAACGCGAGAACAACTACGCCAAAAAACTGATTGCAGGCATCACGCTGGATGAAATCAATGCTTTGGCCAAGAATTGGGTGACGGAAGACAACATGGTGGCCATCGTCACCGCCCCCGAAAAGGAAGGCGTGACCGTCCCCACCAAAGAAGTAATCCTTTCCATCTTGAAAGACAAATCGTTAGCCAATGTTGAACCTTACGTTGACACTTATAAAGATCAGGAAATCCTTGAAAAAGAAACTCTTCACCCTGGCAAAATCACCAACGTGGAGAAAATCGATGCTGTGGGTGCCGAAAAGTGGACCCTCTCCAACGGCATCACCGTCTATCTGAAGAAAACAGACTATAAAAACGATGAAATCCTGTTCAGTGCCAGCAGCAAAGGTGGTAAATCGCTTTATCCTGTAAAAGACCTTGCTTCCGCCGATTTCGCCGCCGAGATTATCGACCGCGGCGGTATTGCCGGAATGGACTACAACTCCTTGATGAAAAAGATGAAAGGTAAAAATGTGGGTGTGTCCCCGAATATAAACCTGTTGTCAGAAGGTTTCGACGGTTCTTCTTCCCCGAAAGACCTGGAGTTCTTCTTCCAATACCTTAACGCTTTCTTCACCAACCCGCGCATCGACCCCAACGCTTACGATCTGGTGATGCAGGAGACAAAAGAAGGCCTCAAGATGATTCAGGTTCAGCCAATGTACAAATATTTGGGCAAATTCATTGATGCAGCCTACAATCATGATCCCTACATGAGACAAATGTTATCATTCGACGATGAGTATTTGAGCCAAGTCAACTTCGACCGTGCCGTGCAGATTTACAAAGAACGCTTCACCAACCCAGCCGATTTCACTTTCTACTTCGTGGGCAATTACGATGAGACAAAAATGAAAGAATTTGTGGAACTCTACCTCGGTTCCTTGAAAACCGACCTCAAGAATAAAGAGAACTACAATCTCAGCGTGTTGAAACCGCGTCCTGACAAAGCTTCCACACAGACGGTTTATGCCGGCTCCGAAGAGCAGGGCTATATGGGCATGTACATCACCAACCCCATAGACTGGAACTACCGCAACAGTATCATCGCCGATATGATTGGCGAGGCTCTGGACATTCAATTCGTGCGCATTGTGCGTGAGAAAATGGGCGATGTGTATTCCCCGATGGTGCAGATGGGTGCCAGCAAACTGCCTCATCCTGAAATGACTCTGATGATTCTCCTGGGCTGCGACCCCGTGAAGACCGACAAACTGGCCGATGCCAGCCTGAAAATCCTCAACGACTTCAAGGTCAAAGGTCCGGACAAGAAAACCATGGAGCTGGTGAAGAAGCAGATGATCAGCACCCGCGCCAAGAACATCCAGACCAACAGATTCTGGCTGAGCTACATCAGCGGCAAAGTCAACCAAAACGAACCGCTGATCAACCCGTCCGAATATGACAACATCGTCAACACCGTCACCAAGAAGGAGATGGTCGAGTTCATGAAGAAATATTTCAAGCCGGAGATTTACACCCGCGCCGACATGCACCCGACCACGATGCAGAAATAACAAAATAACAAAACGTGGATAAATAACCCTTTATCGAATATTGTAGAGACGCAGACTTGCGTCTCTACAATTATAAAACACAATCAAATAGTTAACGAACCATACACAGAAATGACTGATTACGAATTGAAGTACAAAATTGCCGATATGGCGTTGGCCGAATGGGGCCGCAAAGACATTGAAGTATCACAAAAAGAGATGCCGGGTCTGTTGGCTCTGCGCGAAAAATATGGCGACAGCAAGCCGCTGAAGGGTGTGCGCATCATGGGTTCCCTGCACATGACCATCCAGACCGCCGTGCTGATTGAGACGCTGGTACATTTGGGCGCGGAGGTGCGCTGGTGCAGCTGCAACATCTTCTCCACGCAGGACCACGCCGCTGCGGCCATCGCGGCCACGGGCGTGAACGTGTTCGCCTGGAAGGGCGAATCTTTAGAGGATTATTGGTGGTGTACCAATCAGGCTCTCTCCTTCCCCGGCGGCAAAGGCCCGCAACTCATCGTGGATGACGGCGGCGACGCCACCCTGCTCATCCACCTGGGCTACAAGGCGGAAGAAGACCCCACCGTTTTGGACAAAGAACCCTCTTCCCACGAGGAGGCTGTCATCTTCCAGACTTTGAAGGAGATACTGAAAGAAGACCCGCACAAATGGCACAATATGGTGAAAGAGATCAAGGGAGTGTCGGAGGAGACAACCACGGGCGTGCACCGTCTGTACCAGATGATGGAGCGCGGCGAGCTGCTCTTCCCGGCCATCAACGTGAATGACTCCGTCACCAAGTCCAAGTTCGACAACAAGTACGGCTGTCGCGAGTCGTTGGCCGACGGCATCAAGCGCGCCACCGACGTGATGGTGGCCGGCAAGGTGGTGGTGGTGTGCGGCTATGGCGACGTGGGCAAGGGCTGCGCCCAGTCCATGAAGTCCTACGGCGCACGCGTCATCGTGACGGAAGTCGATCCCATCTGCGCACTGCAGGCCGCCATGGAGGGCTTTGAGGTGAAAACCGTGGAAGATGCCCTCGAAGAAGGCAACATCTATGTCACTTGCACCGGCAACTGCGACGTCATCACCGTCGATCACCTCAACAAGATGAAAGACCAGGCTATCGTGTGCAACATCGGCCATTTCGACAATGAAATCCAGGTGGGTGCGTTCGAGGCCCAGCCCAACATCAAGAAACGCAACATCAAGCCGCAGGTGGATGAGTACATCTTCCCCGACGGACACTCCATCTTCATCCTGGCGGAAGGCCGCTTGGTGAACTTGGGTTGCGCCACGGGACATCCCTCCTTCGTGATGAGCAACTCCTTCACCAACCAGACAATGGCTCAACTCGACCTCTGGCAAAACGACTACAAAGTCGGTGTCTATAACCTGCCCAAGCACTTGGACGAGGAGGTGGCACGTCTGCATCTGAGCAAGATCGGCGTGAAACTGACGACACTCACCCAGAAGCAGGCCGACTATATCGGCGTGAAGGTGGAAGGACCGTTCAAGACGGATTCGTACCGTTACTAATGGGTGAATCACAAAAGAAAATCAATAGCAAAAGGAGAGAGGACTGATGACGGTCCTCTCTTTTTTATTTGGAAACAGCGACAAAGTGTAAATGCCATTTTTTTTGTATCTTTGCACATTCAATAATTAGAGCATTTTTTATTATGAAAGTCGTTATTTTGGCCGGAGGTTACGGAACCCGTATCAGTGAAGAAAGCCATCTGAAACCCAAACCGATGATTGAAATCGGTGACAAACCCATTTTGTGGCATATCATGAAAATCTATTCCCATTATGGGTACAACGACTTCATCATCTGCTGCGGATACAAACATTATATCATAAAGGAGTGGTTTGCTGACTATTATCTTCACAACAGCGACATATCCTTTGATTTCACCAACGACAATAAAATGACAGTGCTCAACACCTCCGCTGTGGAGCCTTGGAAGGTAACTCTGATAGACACCGGGCTCAACACCATGACCGGCGGGCGTGTGAAACGCATTCAGAAATATGTCGGCGATGAGCCTTTTATGCTCACATACGGTGACGGTGTGGCTGACATCAACATCGCAGAACTGGTGAAATTCCACCAAAGCCATGGCAAGATTGCCACCATCACGACCGTGAACGTGGGTCAGCGTTTCGGTATCATTGAAATGGACGACACCGACACCATCAAGGCCTTCCGCGAAAAATCCGACTCCGACGGCAGCGTTATCAATGGCGGATTCATGGTCTTTCAACCTGAAATATTCAATTATATTGACGACGACACCACTGTTTTTGAGAGAAAACCCCTTGAATCCATGGCCAAATTAGGAGAATTGAAGGCATACAAGCACGATGGTTTCTGGCAATGCATGGACACCCAACGCGACAAGATGAATCTGGAGGGACTATGGGCATCGGGCAAGGCACCGTGGAAAGTATGGTAATTAGAATTGCAAAGCGCCTATAACAACAAACATTCATTATAGAGACGGTGTGCACACCGTCTCTTATAACAAAAAAGAACATGCAGACATTCAAAGGCAAGAAGGTTTTTCTCACAGGCCACACCGGTTTCAAAGGTGCGTGGTTAACCTTGATGTTGCATCAGATGGGTGCAGAGGTGACGGGCTATTCGTTGGCACCGAACACCAACCCCAGCCTTTTCGAGGTTATTCAAGGTGAGGAAATGTGCCTTTCCGTCATCGGCGACCTCCGCGACACCCAGTTGCTGCATAAAACGATGACTGAGTGCCAGCCCGACGTGGTGTTCCACCTTGCCGCTCAACCGATTGTGAGAACCTCCTACCAGATTCCCGCCGAGACCTTCGAGATCAACGCCATCGGCACCGCCAATGTGCTCGACGGCATACGGATGTTAAAGAAACCTTGCGTGGGCGTGATGATCACCACCGACAAGGTCTATCAGAACAACGAAACGGGACAGGCCTACAAGGAGGACGACCGCTTCGGCGGCTACGACCCCTACAGCGCCAGCAAGGCGTGCGCCGAGTTGGTCATCGACTCGTATCGTAAATCGTTCTTTAATCCTGATGATTACGAACAGCATCACAAGACCATCGCTTCGGCCCGCGCCGGCAACGTTATCGGCGGGGGCGACTGGGCCGCCGACCGGCTGGTGCCCGACATCGTGCGGGCTTTGTCCAAAGGCGAGGCCATACAGATTCGAAACCCCAAAGCCGTGCGCCCGTGGCAACATGTGCTGGAACCGCTTTCCGGCTACATCCTGCTGGCGCAAAAGCTGATGGAAGATCCCGTCAAATACGCCGAGGGATTCAACTTCGGTCCGAACCCTGCCGACACGCTGACGGTGGAGGAGATGACGCAGATGGCCACGGAGATATGGGGCGGCGGCACATTTGTTTTCCCCCAGCTCACCAACCAACCGCACGAGGCGGGTCTGCTCTCGTTGGACATCACCAAAGCCGGCAAAGTGCTGGGCTGGAGACCACGCCTCAATGCACGACAGGCTCTGGAGATGACATTGGAGTGGTATAAAATGTTCTATCAGAAAGGAACTTCATCCATAGTGGAACTGATGAAGGAGCAGATAAACAGAAATTTTGTCATTTTATGATTTCCATAAAATGGAAATTTTGTATTTTTGCAAAATCAGATTTTGAAAAATGGCAACAAATAGGAACAGGGCAATATTCGACAATCCCTTTGTCACGACAGGATATGTGGGAGCTGCTTATTTCTGTGACAGAGAAAAGGAGACGGAAGACATTGTACGATTGCTGACTAATGGTAACAATGTGGCTCTGATATCTCCCCGTAGATATGGGAAAACTGACTTGCTCCGGCATTGTTTTGCACAAAAAGAGATTGCAGAACGGTACTATACCTTTATAGTTGACATATATTCAACCAAATCGGTCTCAGAAATGGTTGGTAAGCTGGGAAGTGTTATTTTGGAAACGCTCAAGCCTCACGGGAAAAAAATATGGGGGAAATTTCTAAAAATGCTCGCTTCAGTCAGGTCTGAAATCAGTTTCGACATTAATGGATTGCCTTCATGGACTATGAGTGTGGGTGATATAGAGGCTCCCGACACCACCCTGGGAGAAATATTCGCCTACTTGCAAAACGCAGATAAGCCCTGTATCGTAGCTATTGACGAGTTCCAGCAAATCACAAAATATGCCGACACGAACATCGAAGCTGCATTGCGGACGTATATTCAATATTGCAGCAATGCCAAATTTGTATTTTCCGGTTCACGTCAGCATTTGATGGGATCGATGTTCCTCTCTCCAGCACGTCCTTTTTATCAGAGCGTGACCATCTATGGATTGAACCGACTACCCTTGGACAAGTACACGTCTTTTTGCCAATATCATTTTCAAGATTATGGCAAACAAGTGGAAAATGAGGTCGTAGAACAATTATACAATCAATTTGAGGGTGTTACATACTACATCCAACGTGCCATGAACGAACTTTTCTTTCGAACCCCCATCAGTGGTGTATGTAAAACAAGAGATATTGACAGTGCAATACAAGCGATTATAGACATCTCATCCCCGATATATGAGGATTTACTCTATCAATTACCGGAAAAGCAAAGCCGAGTGTTGGTGGCAATTGGGAAAGAGCAAAAAGCTGTCAATATTACATCCGGAAAATTTGTGAAAAAACACGGGTTGCTTTCCCCGAATTCCGTTAAAGCAGCGGTCCCGGCTCTAATAGACAAGGGTTTGCTCACTATGGACAAAGGGGTATATCAAGTTTACGACAAATTTTTCAACCTTTGGTTAGAACAACATATATGATTGCCATTACGAAAAAAGTCGTCACGAAAAAACGCATAATAAAGAATAGCACAAAAGAATCATGACCAAACGGGAAGAGACACTGCAATAACGAAAATATATTACATTTGAATAACCAATAACATATTATGTTGAACCATAAAGAATTACGCAAACAGATCACGGCATTGACCGCCGAATACTACAAAGCCCGCTTTGAAGAGAAAGAGTTCGTGCCCGGCAAGACCAAAGTGAACTATGCCGGTCGTGTGTTTGACGAGGAGGAATTGCAGAATGCGGTGAACGCATCTCTGGATTTCTGGCTGACAGAAGGAAGATTCTCCGAAGAGTTCTCCAGCAAGATTTCAGAGTTTTTGGGGGTGGAGAATGTGCTGCTCACCAATTCCGGCTCTTCCGCCAACCTGTTGGCGTTCACAGCCCTGACTTCTGAAAAACTTGGTGACAAAAGGCTGAAGCCTGGTGACGAAGTGATCTCCGTGGCCGCCGGATTCCCCGCCACCGTGACACCTATCATCCAAAACGGACTTGTACCTGTCTTCGTGGATCTTAGCATTCCGACCTATAATATTGATGTCGAAATGTTGAAGAAAGCCATCACCCCAAAAGTGAAGTGCATCTTCCTGGCACACACCCTCGGCAACCCGTTTGACATTGATGCCATCATGGAGATAGCCAAAGAGCACGATCTGTGGGTGGTGGAAGACAACTGCGACGCTTTCGGTTCCGAATACAAGGGCCGAAAGACCGGCACATTCGGTCACATTTCCACCATATCGTTTTATCCCGCCCACCATATCACCACCGGCGAGGGCGGAGCCATCTGCACCAACGACCCGCAGCTGGCGAGAATCGTGCGTGCGTTCCGCGACTGGGGACGTGACTGTTACTGCGCCGGCGGCGACAACAACACCTGCGGCAAGCGCTTTTCCCAGCAGTTTGGCACGTTGCCCTTTGGCTTTGACCACAAGTATGTCTATTCGGAAATCGGCTACAACTTGAAGATGACCGACATACAAGCTGCTATCGGAGCCGCCCAAATGGACAAGCTGCCCGACTTTTGCGAGAGTCGCAAGGCACATTTTCAAGAGTGGAAGCGTATCTTCGGCAAGTATTCGCAGTATTTCATCACCCCTGAACCCACCGAGGGAGCCGACCCCGCATGGTTCGCGTTTATCGTAACGTTGAAGGAAAACTGCCCGTTCAAACGCGATGATTTGACCAAGTATCTGAACGATAACCTGATAGAAACCCGCAATTTCTTCGCCGGCAATATGACCAAGCAGCCTGCCTTCATCGGCAAAAACTGGCGTATTGCCGACCATCTGAACCGTACAGACTATATCATGAACAACACTTTCTTCTTGGGCACCTATCCCGGCCTTACCGATGAAATGTTCAAGTACGCAGAAGAGAAATTGGATGAATTCGTGAAACAATATTAACATTATGTTGGCAAAGAAATACTTATCAGAGGTCGTTTCCATAGCGAACCCATTCAAGGGTATCTATACCGTGGAATTCAAGTCACTGGAAAGGCCTTACAAATATGCCCCGGGGCAGTTCCTCCATATCGCCATTGACGAGGAATACGACGGCATCGGACAGTGGCCGGAATCGCGCTGCTTCTCCATGCAGAGCGACCCTGCCGAGGAGGTCATCCGCATCACCTACGCCGTGAAAGGAAACTTCACGCAAGAGATGGAAAAGACCTTGGCCGTGGGCAGGGAAGTGTGGCTGAAACTTCCGTTTGGCGAACTTTTCACACAGCCGCACAACAAAACCAATACCGTGTTCATTGCCGGCGGCACGGGCGTGACGCCCTTCCTTTCGCTCTTCACCCACGAATCCTTCAGGGACTATGCGGACCCGAAGATTTATCTGGGTTACAAAAACGAAGACTACTACATCTACCAAAAAGAGTTCGCCGCCATCCAGAACGACAATGCCCGAATCACCATCTTTTACGAAAACAAGGATGGCATAATCGACATTGCGAAGATTCACGAGCAGAACGGCAACGATAGCAGCTATTTCATCTCCGGCCCTCCCGTGATGATCAAAATTTTCAAGGAAAAGCTCATCGAACTCGGCGTGCCGAAGGAGCATGTGCTCACAGACGATTGGGAATAATTTGGAACGTTAATACAACTTTTTAATAAAATGAACTTACAAGAACGTCAAATGCTGGACTCCTTACTTGAATTAAAGGAAGTATATGGAGTTTATGGAATAAAAGCGGAATTTGAGGCCGAAGGGGCCCGCATGGATGAACTTATCCGTCTTCGGGAATTGATATTACGTGCCGATTTGAAATTCATCACCAAAATCGGCGGATGCGAAGCCGTGCACGACATGCAACAATGTAAATTGCTGGGCGCCACGGGCGTCATGGCACCGATGATTGAAACCCCTTTTGCGCTGAGCAAGTTCGTCGGCGCGGCAAAACGTGTTTATGGTGACGACATGGATTCTGTGGAATGGATCATCAATGCTGAAACGAAGACTTGCCATGCCAATTACAAAGAGATATTGGAAGTTGGCAGCGGGTTCTTGAAAACCGTCACCGTTGGTCGCAGTGATCTTTCTGCCTCTATGGGGATTGCGCGCAAGGATATTGAAACAGAACCTGTCTTTGAAGCCACACGAGATTTGTTGCAACAATCACGCCAGGCGGGAATCACCACCAATTTTGGTGGCAATATTGGTGTTGAAAGTATTCCGTTTATTGTCAGGATGAGTGACGTGGCCGATCGTTTTGAAACACGCAAAGTGGTGATTTCCATTGAAAAAGATGAAAACAAGTTAAAACAAACCATCCACAAAGCCTTGGATTTTGAACTTCAATGGCTTTTATATAAAAAATCCTACTATACCCGCCTCTCCTCCGAGGACGAGGCCCGCATAGAGCGTATGCGTTATCAATTAAACAAAGATTAAGTATGGACAAAGTCGTTACTTTTGGTGAATTGATGTTGAAACTCTCCCCGGAAGGATATGGGAGACTTATCCAAGCACATCAACTCAATGTGGAGTACAGCGGGGCGGAAGCCAACGTGGCCGTTTGTCTGGCCAATTTCGGACGGTCTGTTTCTTTTGTAACAGCTGTACCTGATAATGTTTTAGGCGATGCCGCGATTAATGCCATGCGACATTACGGGGTAGATGTCTCTAACATCATTCGGAATGACGGGCGCTTAGGCATCTATTTTTCAGAAAAAGGCGCAAGCCAACGCCCTTCGAAAGTGGTGTACGACCGGAAACATTCCGCCATCGCCTTGGCAGCGGCATCCGATTTTGACTGGGATGCCATCTTCCATAATGCCACATGGTTCCATTTCACGGGCATCACACCCGCTTTGAGCGACAATGCCGCTGCCAATTGCCTTGCCGCCTGCAAAATGGCAAAATCCAAAGGCATTACCATCAGTTGCGACCTTAATTATCGGTCAAAACTTTGGAGCAAGGAAAAAGCCAATACTGTAATGACCGAGTTGTGCCAATATGTGGATATTTGCATAGCCAATGAAGCAGATGCCGCTGACGTGTTCGGAATCAAAGCAGAACAGTGCGATGTGGACAAAGGCATCCTTAATGAACAATCCTACCTTTCTGTAGCCCAACAGTTACAAAAGAAGTTTGGCTTCAAACAAGTGGCCATCACATTACGGGAATCCATCTCTGCCAGCGACAATAACTGGTCGGCCATCCTGTTGGATGACAACATAATCCATACAAGCCACAAATATCCCATTCATATCGTTGACCGGATAGGCGGTGGCGACTCCTTTGGTGCAGGTCTCGTTTACGCCATATCAGCGGGTTATGACCCACAGCACGCTTTGGAGTTCGCAGTGGCAGCCAGTTGCCTGAAGCAAACCATTGAAGGGGATTTCAACCTCGTGACAATCGACGAGGTTGAATCTCTTGTTGACGGAAACCAATCGGGTAGAATATCAAGATAGACCATATAAATGCCTTTTTATGATTAAAGTTAGTGATTTTATTTTCCAATATCTGGTTGAAAAATACAATATCCATCATTGTTTTATGGTGACAGGCGGTGGAGCCATGCACCTGAACGACTCCATAGGTCACACTAAAGGCCTGACGTACATCTGCAACCATCATGAACAGGCATCTGCCATTGCAGGAGAGGGCTATTACCGGGCTTGCGGCCAACTGGCCGTCACCTGCGTCACGACCGGACCCGGCGGCACCAATGCCGTTACCGGAGTTTTGGGACAATATCTTGATTCCATTCCCGGATTGTATATTTCCGGACAGATAAAGACTTCCACCTACAAGCATACTTATCCGTATTTGAATCTGCGTCAACTGGGCGATCAAGAAGCGGATATCGTTTCCATCGTTACACCCATTACAAAGTATGCCAAAACCATTTACAATCCTTTGGATGTGAAATACGAGCTGGACAAGGCTATTGCCATCGCTTTGGACGGCAGACCCGGTCCTGTTTGGCTGGATGTTCCGCTGGACGTGCAAGGCGCCACCGTTGACGAAAGCCTGTTCCGTGAATTCAACCCCTCCGCTGAAATAATTGACCCTGTGAAACACTCCTTGGTGGATGAACAAATCAAACAACTTATCGAAAAAATCAGAGGTTCGAAAAGTCCTGTCATCTATGTGGGCAATGGCGTTCGGCTGGCCAAACGGGAAAAGGAGTTCATCCAACTGGCAGAAACCCTGAATATTCCCGTGGTCACGGCTATCAGCGGCTCCGACATCATCTGGCACAACCACCCGCTGTGTTTCGGAAAGCCCGGCATTTGCGGCGACCGCATCGGGAACATCATGGTACAAAATGCCGACCTGTTGATTGTAATGGGTACACGCTTGAGCATCCGACAAGTAAGTTATGCCTACGACCTGCTGGCCCCCAAAGCATTCAAAGTGATGGTGGACATTGACCTTGCCGAGATGCAAAAACCCACATTGAACATCGACATGCCCATCCATGTTAATCTTTCAGAGTTTATAGACAAGATGCTTGTCGCCCTTGTGAACGAGAAAACGCTGCCCGGTTTTATGGAGTGGAAAAATTGGGGAAGGGCCATTGAAAGCAAACTCCCCACCCTTTTTGATGACAATCCGGATTGTGAAGGATATGCCAACTCGTACAAGTTCGCCGACGAACTTTTCAAGCAACTTAAGGATGGCGATGTAGTTGTGACGGGCAACGGCACGGCTTACACCTGCACCTATCAAGCCATGAACGTCAACAAAGGGGTAAGAGTGTTTGCCAACCAAGGCTGTGCCGCCATGGGTTACGGATTGCCCGCTGCCATCGGTGCCTGCGTCAGCAATGAAAAAGGGAAAACAATCTGCGTGACGGGTGACGGTTCCATCCAAATGAACATTCAGGAACTTCAAACCATTGTCACAAACAAACTGCCACTGAAAATCTTCGTGTTAGAGAATGAAAGCTACCTGGCTATCAAAACAACCCAAAAAGCTTTCTTTAACGGGAATTTCACGGGAAGCAACCCAACAAGCGGAGTGATATGCCCTGATTTGAAACGAATTGCGGAAGCATACGGAATTCCCTTCACACGAGTGTCAAGCAATGATGAATTACACGATGCCATTGCTCAAACACTGAACGCCGAAGGTGCCATGATTTGTGAAGTGAAAATGCATCCCGAACAGACTCTTTTTCCTAAATCCGCATCTTTTATGGATAAGGAGACAGGGAAAATGACATCCGCGCCACTTGACAAAATGGCCCCTTTCATGCCTGAGGAACTACAATCACAATGTGTATTCACAAGCAAATAAAGCCTTCTTTCATCATGCATAACCTCATCGTCACAGGAGCTACCGGATGTGTCGGAAGCGCGGTCGTCAGACAGGCGCTCGCACGAGGTATGAACGTGACATGCATCGTCCACAACGATTCCAAAAGGCTATCGAATCTTCCTCAAAGTGAACGCGTTCATGTTGTAGAATGCAATCTGTCGGATTACTCCTCACTGGAATTAGCAGGCCAATATGATGCCTTCATACACCTGTCATGGGAGAAAACCTTCGGTACCTCCCGCGATGATGCCGAGACCCAAACCCGCAACATCCAATACACCCTTGATGCCGTCAGATTAGCACATCGTTGCGGCTGCAGCGTGTTTGTAGGTGCAGGATCGCAGGCAGAATATGGTGTGCAATCGCAAGACCTTACCCCCACCCTGCCTGTCAGCCCCGAAAGCGGATACGGCATCGCCAAGTATGCGGCAGGGAAGTTGTCGGCTATGCTGTGCAAAAGTTTAGGCCTCCGTCACAACTGGGTGCGCATTCTCAGCGTTTATGGCCCGAACGATGGAGAAAACACGCTCATCAGTTACGCCATTCGCGAGCTGAAAGCCGGACGTTCCCCCGAGCTCACCAAATGCGAGCAGATTTGGGACTACCTTTATGCCGACGATGCCGGCGACGCCATTCTGTCAGTTGCCGCCAACGGCGTTGACGGCAAAACATACCCTTTGGGGTCAGGACAAGGAAGAAAGTTGTCAGAATACATTGAGGAGATCCGCCAGATCATCAATCCTTCCGTTAAAGTCCAATATGGTGTTAAAGACTATTATCCGCATCAGCCGATGCACCTGGTGGCCGACATCAGCGAGCTGACGAAGGATACCGGATGGAAACCAAAATTTACTTTTATAAAAGGGATCCTTTCATTTGTTTGTAACGATAATGATTGATATTAAATAATTATGAAAAAAATAAGCATCCTGATACCCTGTTATAACGAAGAAGAAAACGTGGTGCCCATAAGCAAAGCCGTGGTGGAAGAGTTACAAAACAACCTTCCAAACTACGACTACGAGATTGTTTTCATCGACAATGACTCACAGGACAACACCCGCCCCTTGTTGCGGGAAATCTGCAAGCAGAATCCTAAAATCAAGGCCATCTTCAATGCCAAGAATTTTGGGCAGTTCAACAGTCCATACTATGGAATGCTCCAAACCTCAGGCGATTGCACCATCAGTATGTGCTGTGACTTCCAAGATCCTGTGGAGATGATTCCCCGTTTGGTGGAAACCTGGGAAAACGGTGCCAAAATCGTCTCCTGTATCAAGACCAAGAGCAAGGAGAATCCCATCATGCGTTTTTTGCGCACCATTTATTATAAAATCATCAAGAAAATGTCTTCTGTGGACCAGATTGAGCATTTTACCGGCTTTGGTCTTTATGACAAAAGCTTTATCGAGGTGTTGCGCAATCTGAAAGACCCCACCCCGTTCATTCGCGGCATTGTGGCCGAACTGGGTTATAAACGGGTGGACATTGAATACACCCAGGCAAAGCGACGTGCCGGGAAAACGCACAACAATTTCTTCACCCTGTTTGATGCGGCCATGCTCAGCTTCACCAGCTACACCAAGGTAGGCCTGCATCTCGTCACTTTTGCCGGATTGATATTGTCAGGCTTGTCGATTCTGGCCGCATTGGTTTACCTTGTACTGAAGCTGATTTATTGGGATTCCTTCTCCGCCGGCTTGGCTCCATTGATCATCGGCCTGTTCTTCATCAATGCGGTGGAATTGCTCTTTATCGGCTTCGTGGGAGAGTACGTGATGAGCATCAACACGCGGGTGATGAACCGCCCACTGGTGATTGAAGAGGAACGCATTAATTTTGATACAGAAGATAAAGAAAATCCCTGTTTCGAATCAGAATAATCTCCAAATGTTCCGATTATGAATAGAATTTTTGTGGTTTTGCAACGCATAAATCATTACGCTTTAAAGCATAACGCCACAAAGCATAATAACGGACAGCGATTTCTGCCAACCCTATCGATACAGAATCCATATTGTAAATATGGATTTTTTTAAAAAAATTTCGATTGTGAATATGGATTTTTTGTACATTTGCAACCCGAAAATATGAATTATGGTCACAAAGGATTTGTTACGGCAGGTGATTTATGAGCAGCGCGAACAACACGAAGACCTCGGTGTGCAGAGGCTATTGCCGCTAACACAAATCTCTAATCCTGAAATACTTGTCATTTCTGGTGTGCGAAGGTGCGGCAAGTCTGTCCTGATGCAGCAAATCAAGTCCCGCCTATCGGAACAGGACTATTACTTAAGTTTTGACGATGACCGTCTGCTTTATTTCACCGTAGAAGATTTCCAAACCCTATATGATGTGTTTGCCGAAGACTTCGGCCTGCAACACACTTTCTACCTTGACGAAGTGCAGTTGATACCCGGCTGGGAACGGTTTGTCGGCAGACTGTACCGTCAGAACAACAAAGTGTTTGTGACGGGCAGCAATGCCTTTATGCTGAGCAAGGAACTCGGGACACTTCTGACAGGAAGGCATTTGAAGCAGGAGCTATTCCCGATGTCATTCCCCGAATACATGTCCATGAAAGGTATCGAATGGGGAAGGCCTGACTTCTATACCACAGAAGGTCGCGCCAAAATGCTGAACATACAGAACAAATACTTGACAGACGGAGGCTTTCCACAATATCTGTCCACCAGCAATCCACGCTATTTGAAAGAATTATATAACGATATCATTTATCGGGACATTGTTGTCAGGCACAAACTCCCATCAGACAGGCAACTACGGGAAGTTGCTTATTATTTAGCCAGCAACTATACGCACCGTTTTACCTATAAATCTGTAAGCAAGGCAACAAATGTGAAAAGTTCAGATACAGTGAGTGACTATATCAGTTATATGGAAGAAGCATATCTGGTTGGCGTACTAACCAAATACGACTACAAGGTGGGGGAACAACTCAAAAGTCCCAAAAAGATATATTTCATTGACAATGGGCTCGTAGCCCAAATCGGGTTCGGGTTCAGCGACAACTGGGGTTCCCGATTAGAAAACGCTGTTTATCTCGAATTGCGCCGAAGAGAACAGGAACCCTATTATTTCAGTGACAAAGGGGAATGTGACTTTATTGTAAAGCAAGGAGGGAGCATTGTTGCTGCCTATCAAGTTACAACTTCCATGCACACGACAAGTAATCGTGAACGCGAAGAAGCGGGGCTGATGGCCGCGATGAACGCCTTCAACCTAAAGGAAGGCTTCATTATCACGCAGGAGCAATCAGAAGAAAAAGTGCTGCCAGATGGTAGAAGAATCCATATACTTCCCTATTATCGCTGGATTCTCGAATGATATGTCTCTCCCATTTCAGAATAATCAAACATAAAATAAAGATTACGAAAAAAGTCTTAACAAAAAATGCATAACAAAGAGATATAAATATTATGAGTTCTAAAAAATCAAAAAAGCAGGTTAAAAGCAATGGCACAGTATTAGGGAAACAATACCCGAGCGATTTGAAAAATGCCAACAACGAGCTTGTCTCCAACATTGTTCAATGGTCATTTTGTATTATCGGGACCATTTTCCTGTTTTCATGTTTAGGTTTACTAATCTCCAAAATATACCATCCGGAAACAGAAAGCATTGTAAAGGCCGCGTTAGAAAAATGTATCGTAACGGACTTCCAACCAGAACCCGTGGAGGCCTTGTTGTTCCGAACAGGACTGCTCTTTATCCCATGCTGTCTTCTTGGCCTTTACTTTCTCACCACTCGTTCATTTTTCAAAAAAATCGCACAAAACAAATGGTTAGCTTATTCCTTGGTTGTTTTGGCTTCAGCTGGCATTGCCTTCTTGGGATATTATGTGTTTGCCCAAGACAACCCCACCTATCTTGAGACACTTGGAAGATTACATAACGAGCGGGACCGACTGGCGGTCACCAATTATGATTTTTTCTTCAAGGACACTTTCCTTGACACTCATCTGGCTCAATATTTCCTGCTATGGGTATCCTTGTTACTTTTATTCTATCTGTTTGTGGTCAAGTTTATTCGTGGAATCGGATCCAAAGTATATAAAATATTATCTTCCGCCGTGCTTTTTGTGTTTGCCGCAATCATCCTGATTCAGATCTTCAACATGATGCACTTCGACATGCCTTTGAACTGGGAAAACCAATTTGACTTCAATGCCGTCTTCTATTCTGCCACTCAGGTAAATGCCGGCAGTCAACTGCTGAATGACGGGTTCACGAACACGTATGGCTTATATCCTCATTTTCTACAGCCTTTCTTTAATCTATTTGGATTTTCGGTTTCCAGTTTCACCTTCGCGATGAGTTTATTGATTGTTTTTACTTTTGCCTCCATCCTGCTCTTTTTATACACTACGGTACAAGACAAGATCATCGCACTGCTCGGTTTTGGCACCAGTTTATATTTCTCCTATTTGCTGAACCGTTTGATCATGAATTTTGATTCTGCTTTTGCCATTTTCCCCATCCGAACCACACCGGTGGCTCTCCTGCTTTTAACTGTTTCCCTTTTCTTAATAGCGGTAAAAAAGGACAAACAGCGCTTTCAGCGCATTGTCTATTACGTCGGAACAGTCCTTATGGCGTTCGGTGTTATTTGGAATTTCGAGTTCGGATTAGTTTCCTATCTTTCATGGTTGGCATTCCTCTGCTATTATGATTTCTTTTCCCCTGAAAAGAAATTCAATTGGAAGAAAATCCTGTTCCATTTTGGAGTATGGATTGTCACATTATTGCTGGCTTTTGCATGTTATGGAATAATCCAACGAATACATTACGGTCATTTCCCCGATTTCAGCTTACTCACATCCACACTCTCTGTTTTTGGATCCATGGGGTTTTTCATGTTGCCCATGCCGTTGTTCCACCCGTGGATGTTGCTCGTTCTTGTCCATATCTTATGCTTGGTTTATGCCATCAGCCGACTTTTCAAAAAGGACATCACACCCAAATCTGCCGCCATATTCCTGATGGCCATTTTAGGATGCGGTCTTTTCGCATACTATCAGGGCAGAAGCCACAACTGGAATTTCACCACAAGCTTGCTTCCAGGTCTCATTGAACTCACACTGCTCACTGACGAATTATGGGCAACCTTCAAACGCACCAACAACTTCATCTTAACGCCATTCCTTTATTTGTGCTTTGCCTGTCTGTTACTTTCAACCATTAGTCTTGGCGCCGCATCTTCCGACATTAGCAACTTGGCCAATCAAACCGTCCGCAAAGAATTGAAGCCTGCCTATGCCAAAGAGAAAAAATATATCAACAGCGTCAACCATTTCATCGATTCCTGCGATATCTCCTCCGACCGTGTCATATTGCTGTGTTCCAACAAGTACCAAGGGTTGTTCATGCAGGACAAGCGGATGCGCTCCGCCGTCAATCCGGGTATTCTGGACTTGTTTTATAAAACAGATGCCGAGCGATATGTGACTACCCTTGCCGATTCCGCCTACGATGTGTTTTTAGGCAACAATTTCTACTATCCATATCTTTCCGACATTCGTACTGTTTTAACTGCGGAATATCAAGTTGTAGATCGTCTTTACGACACCACCGCTTTGATTTTCGCTCATTTGCAGAAACGGAACACTCCTTCTCCAGCAACCGTATTTTTCCAAAAAAGAAATACAACCCTGCTGCATGAAAAATTCACCAAAGACTCCACATATTACCGTCAACTGTGCAATCTGTCGAAAAACGGACGGGACAGTTTGGACATCCCGTCCACCTTTACTGTGGAAATCCTCTTCCGCGCCGACAGCATGCAATTCTACCAATACCCCGTGCTATGTGCCAATAACACTGATAGCTCGGGCTTTGCAATATTCAACACGGGGAACAAGGCAAAACCTGACGAATATTACATCAATATTGGTGGCATCGGATTCCCTATCCAGCTGAAATCCAATCAATGGCACTACCTTACCGTAGTGTTTTCCGGACAACAAGTCTATGCCTTTGATAACGGGCAAATGAAAGCTGCTGTCATGTTCCCCTCCTCGTACAAGAAATCCGAGAACAAACTATATGTTGGGAACAATGGTTCCCTGCGGCATTTCTCTGGCATTATCAATGAGGTTGCCATATCCTCCGGCGCACTATCTGCTCAAGAGATTTCAAACACTTGGCAGAATATCAATTCCAGCATACAGAAACTACGCCCCCGATAGGACAATACATTTTTTCGTATCTTTGCCGCTGATTATATTGCAGACAATTTGAGCCAACTTGTTTTGCCTATTAAAATACAGACACACAACAAGGTGTGAGAAAAAAGAGGGGACCTGCCGATATATTTTAAATTTGCAGTTATGGGAATTTACATCAATCCGGGTAATGAGAACTTCCGTAAGGCACGGAATGAGGAGTATGTGGACAAATCCGGACTGAATACAATGGATAAACTGATACAACTGATCAAAACACTTTACGCCAAATACCGCAACTTCATCCTCTATTGCGTTATTGGCGTGATCAACACGGGAGTGGATCTGGGCGTGTTTTCGCTGCTCTGCCACTGGGGTGTGCATTATCTGGTTGCCAACATCGTCAGCTACCACTGCGGCATCGTGTGCAGTTTCCTCCTCAACCGGAAAGTCAACTTCAAAGTCAAGGACAAGGTTTTCCGCCGCTTCCTCTCCTTCTACGGTATCAGCCTGGTGGCCGTGGCCGCCAGCGAAGGCATGCTATACCTGTTTGTATCCGTCATGGGGCTCCACAGCATTGTGGCCAAGCTCATTTCCATGGTCATCATTGCCATCTGCCAGTTTCTATTTGTCAAACGCTTTACTTTCAGAAAATAATCGCCTATGCAAACCACCATCATAATTCCCTGTTACAACGAAGCCAACCGCCTGAACAAGGAGGCTTTTCTGCAATTCCTCGGCAATCACGAAGATGTGTCCTTCCTCTTTGTCAATGATGGTAGCAAGGACAACACCTTAGAGATGCTCGCGGCCTTCGCGAACGAGCACCAACGAATCCATTATCTGGACGTGCAGCCCAATGGCGGCAAGGCAGAGGCCGTGCGCCGAGGCATGCTTCACGCTGCAGAACACATCCCCAGCGATTATATCGGCTTCTGGGATGCGGATCTGGCAACGCCGCTATGGGAAATCGACAACTTCCTCACACAAATACAACGCGGTGATTTTGAAATGGTTACCGGATTACGTCTCATGCGCTTGGGTGCTGGCGTGAAACGCAAACAACTGCGCCATTATTTAGGACGCTGCTTTGCCACCACGGCCTCCATCCTGCTGAAACTGCCCGTTTATGACACCCAATGTGGGGCCAAACTATACAAGACCTCCATCGTACCGACTCTCTTCTCCGATTCCTTCGTCACCCGCTGGCTGTTTGATGTGGAACTGCTGGCCCGCTTTATAAACGCCTACGGACGCGACAAAGCCATCCAGAACGTTTACGAATACCCACTCCTCGAATGGGTGGACGTAGGTGGCTCACAACTGAAATTCAAGGACTTCTTCAAAGCCCCCTACGAACTCTGGCAGATTAAAAGACGCTACAAATTGTAGGCATCCTTTTAAAGTCTCATAACAATCTAAAATCATTTTTCACACTGATTATAACATAAAACCATTATATGAAAGAATTTTGGACAAAAAACAAGAAAAACGCCTGGTTTTGGGCTTTTATCATCGTAGCGGCGGCACTGCTTTTCATCATGCCCATTTTAAGTTTAGATGCCGGTAACACGGGGGATGAAGACGGTTTTCAGATTCCTCAAGGACAGAATGTCGTCAACTACTATAAAACCCATGGAGAAGACACCACCTGTCTCAACTTCAAAGACAACCTCCAATACTACGGTTCTTCTTTCGATGTCATTACAGAATACATCAATCAAACATTTCATATCAAGGACATAAATATCTCACGCCATATCTGCAATTCCCTTTTGGGGTGGCTGGCTATCCTTATGGTGGGACTGATAGCCTACCAATTGGGCGGCTTCCGTGCCGGCGCGATTGCCATGATCCTGCTGTTCTTGTCGCCACGATTCCTCGGCCATTCGTTCAACAACCCTAAAGACTTGCCATTCGCCACGGCGGTCATATCTGCCATTTTCGGCATGGTGCTCTTTTTCAAGCAATTCCCGAAAGTAAAATGGTACACCTTTGTCATCCTCATTCTCTCCATCGCCTTCTCTATCAGCGTCCGTATCGGCGGATTGATACTCTTTGGCTACTTCGGGCTTTTGGGTCTGATTTACCTTTTCTTCCATCTTTCCAATAAAAAGAAAAACGGCAACAAACTTCAAGGTAACGGGTCCGCAGACACATATCATATTACCCTCAAGGATTTCTTCAAGTTGCTGGTTATGGGCCTGCTCATCTGCATCGTCGGGTATTTTGCCGGGCTTCTGTTGTGGCCGTTCGCGCTACAGGCACCGATCAAGAATCCCATGGAAGCGTTCAAACTGATGTCCTCCTTTGACATCTCGCTCCGCCAGCTCTTCGAGGGCACGATGCAGTGGTCTGACCGGCTGCCATGGTACTATACGCCCAAATACATCCTTATCTCAATTCCCATTGCCGTCATCATCGGCATGATTCTCTTCTTCATCTTCTGCTGGCGGAAAAAAGAGGACCGCTTCTGGGCATTCTTCGTCTTCTTCACCTTCTTCTTCCCCGTATTCTGGATTGTCTATACCCGCGCCAATGTGTATGGCGGCTGGCGTCACGCCATGTTCGCCTACCCGCCTATGGTAGTCGCTGCCGGATGGGGATTTGACGGTCTCGTGCGGTGGGTGGAATCAAAATTGGGAATTAACAATGAAACAACAACAAATAACGATGATACAGACGTGGCACGCCACGTCTCTACGAAGGGTATTATCGTGAACGTGGCCAGCGTGGTGATTCTGTTGGCGCTGCTCATCGGGCCCATTCGCCATATCGTGGCCAACCACCCGTACGAATATGTCTATTTCAACGAGTTTGCCGGTGGGGCCAAGAAAGCCTTCGGCAACTACGAGATGGACTACTACTACCACTCCACCCGCGAGGCTTCCGAATGGATTATCGCCAATGCCGAGCCCAAAGCCGATGGCTCCAAAATCCGCGTGGGCACCTGGCACACCGCCTCGGTGAACTACTTCTTCCGCAACGACACCGCCCGCTTCCAGCCCACATTCATCCGCTGGTACGAAAAGGAGAACTCCGACTGGGATTACGCCATCTTCACCGTTACAGGCATCAACCCGGAATACCTCCGCAGCCCGAAGTTCCCGCCCAAAAACACGGTCAAAACCATTGAGGTGGATGGCAAACCCATCTGCATCATCCTCAAACGGAACGACAAATCCGACTGCCAAGCCTTCAAATACAAGAACGAGGGACGGCTCGACTCCGCCTTCATCCTCTATAAACAAGCCCTGCAAAAGGATCCCGAGAACCTTGGTGCCCTGCTCAATATCGGAGAACTCTACGTACGCATCAACCGTCCCGACAGTGCCTTGATGTTCCTCAACCGTTACACCGCCATCGACCCGTATGCAGAAGTGGCCAACTACATGACGGCTTACGCCCATATCTACAAAGGCGAAAACGACAAAGCTTTGGATATTGTCCGCAAGATCCAGAAACACAACATCAAATACACGGGCGCCTATTATCTTGCCATCCAGATTTATCTGCAGAAGAAAGATTTCGTGGCTGCTAACAAGGAGTTCATGAAGCTGATTGACATTGACCGCGTGGACGACCAATTTGTGCAGATGTGGCTACAATTCAACCAGATGCAGAACATCGATGCGCAACACGCCTACATCAAGCTCTATAAGGCGATGGCCAAGAGCTTCGAAAAACGGGGTAAGAAAAAAGAGGCCGAACAATACCAAAAACTGGCCACCGGCAGATAATCGCTCCCGACCTATTTACGGAACAATCCATACACAGCGGTGCCACTTCCCGACATAGAGGCGTAGGTGGCACCGTTTTCATAAAACGAGCGCTTGATTTCCGCCAACTCGGGATGCTGTTCGAAGATGCTGTCCTCGAAATCGTTATGCAGAAGGTCGCGCCATTGCAGCACCGGGGTGCGGATGATGTCGCACACATGCACAGTGGGCATTTTAGGCGTCACGCCCGCGTAGGCTTCGCGTGTGGAAACCGACACATCTGGTTTTTCAATGCGTATTTCGTAATCTGACAAATCCAGCGGAATAGGCTGCAGAATCTCACCCCGTCCTGTGGCATACGCAGGTGTGTTGAGGATAAAGAAGGGCACATCGCTGCCCAATTGCGCTGCGTATGAAAGCAACGCCGTGTTATCCAACGGCAGACTGAAAAAGTCGGCCAGCATTTTCAGGGTGAACGCCGCATCGGCGGAACCGCCGCCAAGACCGGCCCCTGTGGGGATGTGCTTCTCCAAACGCAGTCGCACGCCCCGAATGCCGAAATCGCGCTGCAACAGCCGGAAAGCTTTCACACAAAGGTTTTTATCATCCGGACCCACATCCTGAACACTCTCGCAAACAAACTCAAAATCGATGTCCGTTTCCTCCAACGTGAGACTGTCCCTATAATAATCCGTAGGATAAAACACCGTCTCCAAGTCGTGGTACCCGTCCGGGCGTTTGCGCACGATGTTCAGACCGAGGTTGATTTTGCAATTGACTGGCATCATAAGTTTCACTATAAGTTGTTATCAGCACTGCAAAGGTATGATTTTTTTCGGACTATCGGAAGGGAGCCTTGTATTTTAAAACAGGGAACTTCATATTGTAAAAGACGGCGGAACAGTACACGCGATCGGATTCTGCCGTGTGTGCAAAAAAGTCGTACTTTTGCGGCTGCAATAATAATCTACGAATCATCCGAATATGAATACATTTACGGACACGCTTACCAGCACTCCTGACCACCGCGCCGGCTTTGTCAACATCATAGGGAACCCCAATGTGGGCAAAAGTACGCTTATGAACCAGCTGGTGGGCGAGAAAATCTCCATTATGACCTCCAAGGCGCAGACCACGCGCCACCGCATCAAGGGCATTGTGAACGGCGACAACTACCAGATTGTCTATTCCGACCTTCCCGGCGTGCTCGAGCCCGCCTACATGATGCAGAAAATGATGATGCGCTTCGTGGTGGACTCGCTGCAAGATGCTGACATTATCCTTTATATGGTGGATTGCGGCGAAATGAAATACCACGCGGAACTTGTAGAGAAAATCAAATCCTTGGGAAGGCCTATTGTTTTAACTATTAATAAAATAGACAAATACACCGAAGAGCAGGTCGCGGAGACGGAGCAATTCTGGAAACAACTGTTCCCAGATGCCGATGTGCTGACAGTTTCCGCCCTCAAAGGCGTGCATATCAACGAATTGAGGGAGAAAATCATCGAATTGCTGCCGCTTTGTCCTCCCTATTTCCCCAAGGATGCCCTGACCGACCGTCCGATGCGCTTTTTTGTGTCGGAGCTAATCCGCGAACAGATTCTCCTACAATACAAGAAGGAAATACCCTATAGTGTGGAGGTGGTTGTGGAAAGCTACAAGGAGGAAGAGGACATTATCCGCATCGGGGCCATCCTGTATGTGGAACGCGACACCCAAAAGGCCATCATCATCGGCAGCAAGGGAGCGGCCATCAAGAAACTCGGCTCCGACGCACGCCTGTCCATCGAGGATTTCCTGCAAAAGCACGTCTATTTGGATCTGTCGGTAAAAGTACTCAAAGACTGGCGTAACAGCGAGTTGCTGATGAGACGCTTCGGATACGACGAGGGGGAGAGGTAAAAGTATAGAGTTTAGAGTTGATAGTTTAGAGTTTGTAAAAATTGGGAATTCCCAAAATCAAATAATCCCTATTAATTTTTTAATATGGCAATATTAGTAAAAAACATCAAACAGTTGGTTCAGGCCGAACCGAAAAAAATAAAATTCCGCGCAGGAAAAGAGATGCAACAACTTCCTGTCATTGACAACGCTTATCTTTTGACGGTGGGCGAAAAGATCAAGGATTTCGGTCCCATGGAGGAGCTCCCCAAGATTGACCTGAACAAAATCAAAGAACCGATAGAGGTGGTTGACGCCTCCGGGCGGATGGTTTTCCCCTCTTTTTGTGACTCGCACACGCATATCGTCTATGCCGGCAGCCGCGAGGTGGAGTACATCGACAAGATCAAGGGCCTCAGCTACGAGGAGATAGCCAAGCGTGGTGGCGGAATCCTCAACTCCGCGCAACGTCTGCACAATACATCGGAAGAGGCGTTGTACGAGCAAGCATGGCAACGTCTGGAAGAGATGGCATCCTACGGTACAGGGGCGGTGGAAATCAAGAGCGGCTATGGTCTCTCCACGGAGGATGAGCTAAAGATGCTCCGCGTCATTCGCCACCTCAAGGAGACCTCCCCGTTGACCATCAAGGCCAATTTCCTCGGTGCACACGCGGTGCCATTGGCCTATAAGAACAATCCCGACGAGTATGTGGATTTGATTATCAATGAGATGATTCCGATGGTAGCCGCGGAAGATTTAGCCGACTACATCGATGTATTCTGCGACAAAGGTTTCTTCACCTGCGAGCAGACAGAGCGAATGCTGATGCAGGGCATCAAATACGGGCTGCGGCCCAAAATCCATGCCAATGAGATGGCCTGCTCGGGCGGCATCCAAGTGGGCGTGAAGTACAACGCCCTCTCGGTGGATCATCTGGAATACACAGGCGACGAGGAAATCGCCGTCCTCAGAGGCAGCGAGACCATGCCGACCATCCTGCCGGGAGCCGCCTTTTTCTTAGGTATGGTGTGCGCCCCCGCACGCAAGATGATGGAGGGCGGACTGCCGGTGGCCTTAGCCTCCGACTACAACCCGGGATCCTGCCCGTCGGGCAATATGCAGTTAGTGCTGGCGATGGGCTCCATCATGTACAAAATGCTCACAGAAGAGGCCATCAACGCCACCACCATCAATACAGCGTATGCATTAGGCGAACATGAGACCGTTGGCACCATCACGAAGGGAAAGAAGGCCAACTTCTTTATCACCAAGCCAATGGATACCATCTACTATATGAGTTATGGCTTCGGCAGTAACAAGGTGGAACAATATTTCCTCAATGGAAAACGCATGTAGAAGATAAGACAGAGGGCGATGCCGAAAAGCATCGCCCTCTATTTTTTTGTCTTTTCATCATTATTACTGCACAATCTTGATTTCCTGCATCAGATTCTGTGCATTGGCCATCTTGTCGATGATGAATAGCAAGTAGCGCATGTCCATGCAGATGGTGCGTTGCACTTCGTTCTCAAACGCGATATCGCCACTCATGGCCTCCCAGTTGCCATCGAAGGCCAAACCGATGAGATTGCCATTGGCGTCAATGACCGGACTGCCGGAGTTACCACCCGTAATGTCGTTGGTGGTGATGAAGTTGACCACGAGGTCACCATTCTCGTTGGCGTAGCGACCATAGTCATGGTTCTCCCACAGCCGGATGAGGTCCTTGGGCACGTCAAACTCCCAGTCGCCGGGTTTGTACTTGGCCATCACACCATCCAACGTGGTAATGTAGTTGTATGTGACGGCATCCGCCGGTTGACAATCCTGCACGCTGCCGTAGGTGAGTCGCATGGTGAAGTTGGCATCCGGATAGAAATTGCGGTTTTTCTGCATTTCCCTCAAACCCTGCATGTACAAACGATTGGCACGATCACAATTCACCTTGTCGGCTTCATCTCCCAATTTCCAGTACGATTGCAAGATATCGTACATCAAAGCATAAATGGGATCCTTTGCCAGCGATTTGGGCTTCTCAATCCACGCATTCAGCTTATCGGGATCCACCAGAATAGATTTGGCGAAGGCGTTATCTACGAAAGCGGTGAAATCGCCATGGTTCTTGTCACCCACCTTTTTGATGGTGGCGGGCAACTGGTCGTGTTTCACATCTTTGTAGAACAGGTTCAGCAGGGCGATAGTGACGTCGCGATCCAACGCCTTGTTATAATCCTTGAAGAAATTATCGAATTCCGGTTTCAGCTTTTTCGCATACGCGATGATTTTGTCTTGCGGGGCCGCTTTTGACTCTATGGCATTATTCAGCGATCTGAATTTCAAAGCAAACGTCACGGCTTCGCCGCCGCGCCAACCTGCCTCGCGGTGGTAGATGAGAGCCTTGGTGTAGTTTTTCTGGTGTTTCCAATATTTGTCAAGCTCATCCAAGACATTGAGATACTTATTTATCCGGTCTTCGCTGCGATACGTCCAGTTGCGGAAATCCTGTTCCTGGGTCACACGTTTGTCATACACTTTGTTCTGCTTGAGTTGTTTCACCTGTCCGATATAATATTTCCAGTAGTTGCTCACACTGGCCTGCTTGGAGGCATATTGGATGAAGACAGCAGGGTCGGCATCCATGTGCTTGCGGTACTGCTCCAGTTTGGTGGTACGGCAGTCCACAATGGCGGGGCCTTCCAATTCGATGATATTCTTCACGGCACCGGAGTAGGAGTAGCGGTCAGTGGAACCGGGATAGCCTAAAATCATAGTGTAATCACCTGGTTGTACGCCTTTTAATGATATAGGCAGATAGTGCTTCGATTTCATGGGCACGTTGTTCTTACTGTACGCGGCAGGTTTGCCATCGGGAGATGTATAAACACGGAAGATACAGAAGTCGCCTTTGTGGCGCGGCCATGTCCAGTTGTCAGTGTCGGCGCCATATTTGCCGATGCCCCAAGGCGGACAGGCCACGAGGCGCACATCTTTGTACACATCGTACTCAAACAGGATGTACTGGTTGCCGTGGTAGAAGGGTACGATTTCCACTTTCACATCGCGCTTGCCCTTTCGTTCTTCTGCAAGCATCTTGCCGTTCTCCTCTATTTTCTTGGCGCGTTCCTCTTCCGACATATTATCGGTAATACCTTTTAAAACGGCTGCTGTAACATCTTCTATATAAGAAAGGAACGACACAGTAAGGCCTTCGTTGGGCAGTTCCTGGTCTTTGCTGCGGGCCCAGAAGCCGTCCTGCAGGTAATCGTGTTCCACGGAGGCGTGTGCCTGCACGTAGGAGAGGCCGCAGTGATGGTTGGTGAGCAGCAAACCCTCAGGTGAGATCAGCTCGCCAGTGCAGCCGCCGCCGAATTGCACGATGGCATCCTTGAGGCTGGGTTGGTTGAAGCTGAAGATCTGCTCAGCGGTAAGCTTGCAGCCAAGTCGCTGCATGTCAGCCAGATTCTGTCCGTTGATGGAATACGGGAGCCACATGCCCTCGTCAGCGCGGGCACCCAACACAAGCATCATCAAAGCGATGCACAATAGGTTGATTCTATGTTTCATCTTGTCTGTAATTTGAAAGTGCAAAGGTATGAAAAATTTGGCAAATCCTATCTGGAATCCGACGGTTTGATTTTCGGACAAAAAAAACTCTCCCCTTGCGGAGAGAGTTTCGTATAGGTAAGAGCGTAAACACTACTCTTGCTCGGCCACCACGTGAAGCTTGAGGCTCACCTTGTTGAAATCCTTGTGCAGGTTGACCATGGCGGTGTATTCGCCCAGTTCTTTGATGTGGTCTTCGTGCATGATGATTTTTCTGCGGTCGATGTCGATGTCGTGTTGCTCTTTCAGTGCGTTGGCCACGGCGATGGACGTGACGGAGCCGAAGATGGTACCCTTTTCGGAAGCCTTGGTCGGAATCGTGACCTCAAGACCCTCGATTTTACCGGCGAGGAACTCGGCCTCTTTTCTGATCTTTTCGGCTTTGAAAGCACGCTGTTTCAGCGTCTCTGCCAGCATTTTCTTCTTCGCGGGGGTGGCAAGCTCGGCCAGACCGTTCGGAATGAGATAATTACGAGCATAACCGTCTTTAACCTTTACGAGGTCATCGGCATAGCCTAAATTCTGTACGTCTTGTTTTAATATAATTTCCATGTCAATTCCTCCTATTAGTTAGATTTTAAATTGTCGGTTACGAACGGCAGAAGGGCCAAATGACGGGCTCTTTTGACAGCCTGGGCCACTTTCTTCTGATATTTCAGGGAAGTACCGGTGAGACGGCGGGGCAGAATCTTGCCTTGCTCGTTCACGAACTTCTTGAGAAATTCGCCATCCTTGTAGTCAATGTACTTGATACCGCTCTTTTTGAAACGGCAGTATTTTTTCTTCTTAATATCAACTGCTACGGGAGCAATGTATTTGATGTCGGATTGTTGTGCCATAATTATTCTGCTTGTTCTGTTTGATTAGACTCGTTGTTAACTTCCTGAGGTTGTTCAGCTACGGGAGCTTCCTCTTTCACCTCTTCCTTGACTTCCTCGGCAGCGGCTGCTTTGGCGTTGCGGTTCGCACGTCTTTTCTCTGCGTAGGCGATAGCGTACTTGTCCATGCTCACGGTGAGGAAACGCATGATGCGCTCGTCACGACGGTATTGCAGCTCCAATGCTTCTACGACGGCACCGTCTTCTGCCTTGAATTCAAAAAGGTGGTAGAATCCGGAGGATTTCTTCTGGATGGGATACTCCAGCTTACGGAGGCCCCAGTTCTCCTGATGGACGATCTCAGCACCGTTGTCGGTGAGGATCTTCTCAAACTTTTGTACCGTTTCCTTCATCTGATCTTCAGACAAAACGGGCGTCATAATGAAAACGGTTTCATACTGATTTGCCATAATTTGTTAAAGTTTGTTTGTTAAAAAATGTGTTTAAAATTTTGGGCGGCAAAAGTACAAAAATTTTCTTATCATCCAACAGGTTAGCAAGATTTATTTTCAACAGGCAGAAAAACCCGCATCCATCCCGCCGGCAGACACACCCGCCGGCGGGATTTCGGATGGGTCCCGGGTGTCAGAGTCGTGCTCAATCGGCAAAATAGAGGCACAACTCCACGCACCCCAGCACACAGGGGGCATACAATTCCAGCGTGGACATGCAGGCCAACGAGCAGACGAACCAGCAGTCGCGGCGGGCAAACCAAGCCTTCTGCGCGGACACGGCGCCCGCGTGACGGGCCTCCGCCTTGGCGATGCGCTTCAAGGCATCCTGCGAGCACTCCGTGCAAGGCGACTCCGCATACCGCTCCGTGATACCGGGATGGTCCGCCTCCACCCGAACCCGAGCATCCAAAAGCAACTGCTTGAACTGCTCGAAAAAGGCGGCATCCAACTGCGTGACCCGCTGGAACTCCTGGAAATCCCCCGATTCGCACACCGCAAGGAATTGCGTGCGGTCAGCATTGTATGCTTGGTCACAAGCCGCCCAGAATTTGACGGCAAGCTGCTCAACCTCCTGATAGTAAATACTGAAATCCACAGTGTCGCCCGCCAATTCATCTGGGAAGGTGGCGGCGACGTCTTTTTTCACATCTTCTTTATTACAACTGACAACAATAACGGCTGTAGCCACAGCCAAACTAGCGATACCTGCTATACTTAATAGGATTCTTTTTTTCATAATTTTCATAATAAACCTGGTTATACAATAAAATAATATTAGCACAGTTCTGTCCCGCGGCAGGAAATGTATCCTTTCCGCCAAGAATGGTGTCACGTGCCCCGCGGATAGAACCATGCCGCGAGGTTGAGTCATACAACGCCTTACAGTGCTTTGTTGGCCGGGACTCCGTTGTCTCCCCCTAAAAAAGGATAATCTCCCCCACACCGGCACCTGCCTCCCCACCACCGGCGCACGTCATAGTGGCAGGGAGCAGCGCCTGAGCACCCGACAGCCGTCTGCTCTTCCTCCCCCGCAGACCCTCTTCACTATTCCGAACAAACGATCTCTTATCATAAACAATAGTTATTTCGATATTAATTTTATAATAAAAATCAACATCGCAAATATACATCAAAACAACCCATTGCACAAGGGTTTTGATGAAAAATTAACAAATTTTAAATATTACACATTATCTAACAAGAAATCAAACGGTTACAAAACCGCATCAATACTCGCTTATACGCTGGTCGATCTCTTTTATCTGGTCACGGAGGATAATGGCCATATCAAAATCCAAATCCTTGACGGCCTTATCCATCTCTTTTCGGAGTTTTTTCTTCTTTTGCTCCAATTGCTCAATATTGAGCAGATGGATGTCCGGCTCGGCGGCCAACGCTCTTGGGGCCTCAAAGGTCTTGTATTCTTTGACCTTCTTGTCGCCCGACTGCGTGACGGCATCATTAATATTTCCTGCCAAATAGACCTCCTCCGACTTGATCACCCCCTTTGGCGTGATGTGATGAGCCTCGTTGTAAGCCATCTGTTTGGCCCGGCGGCGCGCGGTCTCGTCCATCGTGGCCTGCATAGACTTGGTGATTTTGTTGGCATAGAAGATGACGCGTCCGTTCACATGGCGCGCCGCACGGCCTGCCGTCTGCGTAAGCGACCGCTCATTGCGCAGGAAGCCCTCTTTGTCGGCATCCATGATGGCCACCAACGACACTTCCGGCAAATCAAGGCCTTCGCGCAACAGATTCACTCCCACCAGCACGTCAATAGCCCCAAATCGCAAGTCTTTGAGAATTTCAACGCGGTCCAAGGTCTCCACATCCGAATGTATGTAGCAGGATTTTATCCCGATATTGATCAAATACGTGTTCAGTTCCTCGGCCATACGCTTGGTCAGCGTGGTCACCAGCACACGTTCGCCCCTGTCAACGGTGTCTTCAATCTCGTTCAGCAGGTCGTCCACCTGATTGGTGGCGGGACGCACCTCGATGGGCGGGTCTAACAGACCTGTAGGACGCACCACCTGCTCCACCACCACCCCACCGGAGCGCTGCAACTCGAAATCGGCCGGCGTGGCGCTCATGAAGATGGTCTGCCCGATCAAGTTCTCGAATTCCGCGAACTTCAACGGACGGTTATCCAGGGCCGCAGGCAAACGGAAACCATAGTCCACCAGATTGATCTTCCGCGAACGGTCGCCCCCGTACATGGCCCCGATTTGCGGCACCGTGACGTGGCTCTCGTCAATCACCAGCACGAAATCATCCGGGAAAAAGTCCAAGATGCAGAAGGGCCGCTCCCCGGGCTTGCGTTTGTCGAAATAGCGCGAATAATTCTCAATGCCAGAGCAATAGCCCAGCTCCTTCATCATCTCCACATCATAATTCACACGGTCATCCAACCGTTTGGCCTCCAAGTGCTTGCCAATGGATTTCAAGTAGGCAATCTGCTCACCGAGGTCCAATTTGATCTGATCGATGGCTTCATTCATCGACTGTTGGGTGGTAACGAAGATGCTGGCCGGATAGATGGTGACCTTCTCCACTTTGCCAATCACCCCGCCGGTGGCGGCCTCCAACTCGGCGATGGACTCTATTTCATCGTCAAAAAAGACGATACGGTAGGCGCAATCGCTGTATGGAGGATAAATGTCCACCGTGTCGCCCTTCACGCGGAACTGCGACGGCTGCAGGTCCAGCTCCGTGCGCGAATAGAGGCTGTTGACGAACGTTAGCAACAGCTTGTTACGGTCAATCAGCATTCCTGTATGCAGATGGATGACGTTCTTGGCAAAATCATCGGGATTGCCGATGCCGTATATGCAGGACACCGAAGCAACGACAATCACATCGCGGCGCCCTGACAGCAGCGAGGCTGTCGTGTGCAAGCGCAGTTTTTCGATCTCATCGTTGATGGCCAAATCCTTCTCTATGTACGTGTTGGTCGTCGGGATGTAGGCTTCCGGCTGGTAATAGTCGTAGTAGGAAACGTAGTACTCCACCGCGTTGTCCGGAAAGAACTGCTTGAACTCCCCATAGAGCTGCGCCGCCAAGGTCTTATTATGACTGAGCACCAGGGCGGGACGGTTCACCTGCTGGAGAACATTGGCGATAGTGAACGTCTTGCCCGACCCGGTGACACCGAGCAGGGTTTGCGCTTGGTCACCGCGGTTAAGACCGTCCACCAGTTGGCGGATGGCGGTAGGCTGGTCGCCGGAGGGTTTATATGAGGAGGAGAGTTTGAAATCCATAGGTGTCATTAAAAAGGGCGCAAAAATACGATTTAATTCCTGAATCCGGCGGTTGTTTGTTTTAAGGAAAATGATGTATCTTTGCAATTTTTAAAAATGGATATAATAAAGAGAAAGATATTGGACAACGGCCTGCGTGTGCTGGTTCACGAGGACCACACCACACCGCTGGCAACGTGCAACATAGTGTATAATGTAGGCTCCCGCGACGAGCATCCCGACCACACCGGACTGGCCCATCTGATGGAGCATTTCATGTTCACCGGCTCCGTTCATGTGCCGAACTACGACGAAGCCCTGCAGAAGGTCGGAGCCATCAACAACGCCTACACCTCGCAGGACATCACCCATTATTATATTGTACTGCCCGCCAACAATATAGAAACCGCCCTCTGGATCGAGTCCGACAGAATGCTCGAACTGGCCTTCCGCCAGCAGTCGCTTGACATCCAGAAACAGGTGGTGATCGAAGAGTTCAAGGAGACTTACCTCAACCGGCCATACGGTGACCTTATGATGCTGTTCAACCAGATGGCCTACCAAAGACATCCGTACCAGTGGCTGCCCATCGGGAAAAAAACCGAGCATATCGCCGAAGTCGATATGGCAATCATCAAGGATTTCTACTACCGCTTCTACCGTCCGAACAACGCCGTGTTAGTGGTGGCTGGCAATGTGCGTTATGAGGAGGTTATTCCGCTGGTAGAAAAGTGGTTCTGCGACATTCCACCCGGCGATGCACCTAAGAAGAACTACCCTGAAGAATTACCGCAAAAGGAGTTGCGACTCCAAATGGTGGAACGCCCTGTACCCTCGGACATTCTGGTGAAGGGCTGGCACATGTGCGAGCGCATGCACCCCGACTACTATGCCTGCGACCTGTTGTCGGACATGTTCGGCACGGGACAATCGTCCTATCTATATCAGCATTTAGTGACGGAGAAGAAACTCTTCACCGACATCTCCGCCTCCATCATGGGCACCACGGACGAGGGGCTGTTTCTCATCAGCGGACGGCCTGTGGAGGGCGTCTCCATTGAAGAAGCAGATGCCGCCTTGTGTAATTATCTCTATGGTTTCAAAGCAGATAAAAACTTCCCGCACGATTTGCGGAAAGTGCAGAACCGCGCCGAGGCCGTGTTATTGCACAACGACATCAAAATCGATGACCGGGCCTCCAACTTGGCCGTGGGCGAGACCATCTCCAACGTGGAGTATTTCCTTGACGAGCGCCAGCACTATTTCGATGTGACAGAAGAACAAATGTGCCGACTGATTTCGGAGATGCTGACAGAAAAAGAGAGTAACACATTGTTTTATAAGGCAATGCAATCTAATAACAGCTGATTATTATCGCAACATCAATAAGGCGAAAAGAACTGACTATCCAATCATTTAGTGGCCCCGTCCAAGACCAGACGGAATCCGACATAATTGTATTGGGCGTTAGGGATACTTTGGCTGCGGGCGGAAACGCGACAAACATCCGAATAGCTGGTCATACAGCCGCCTCGATAGACTTTGGTTTCGCCCAAATTGTACCCGGTGGGATTCTCAAGAACCTTGCTTGAATTCCATTCATACATATCAAAACCATCGAAACACCATTCATACACGTTGCCAGTCATATCATAAACACCCAGCTCGTTCGGATGTTTTGTGCCGACGGCGTGGATTGTTTTCCCACTGTTTTTCTTGCACCAGGCCACCTCTTCCAAATTGTCGGAACCGCTAAACTTGTAGTTTTGGGAAAATTGGCCTCCGCGGGCGGCATATTCCCATTCGGCCTCTGTGGGCAGGCGGTATTTCTTCCCCGTAAGTTCATTTAGCTTGGCAATGAAGGTCTGAGCGTCATACCAACTGACACGTGTAACCGGCAAACTGTCACCAGAGACCTTGGAGGGGTTCTTGCCGCCCATCACCGACATCCAAAGTCCTTGAGTCACTTCGTATTTGGCGATATAAAAACCGTCAAGTTTTACCGGATGGGCTGGAGCCTCATTCACGAAACAGTCGGAATGCCGGCCGGTGCAACCCATCATAAACTCGCCGCCTTCTACATAAACCATTTCAATGGCGGGAATTTGAGCGTAAACCGAAGACGCCAGCAGAACAGCGATTATGGTGATGAATAGAGATTTGTTTTTCATATTCATGTTGTTTTATTATTATTGTTTACAACAATAACATTTGATGATTATCAAATAAACAATGGCAAAAGTACAAAAATTACTGGTATTACGATTTGTTAAACTACTGGAAAAAATTATACGGATATTTGGAATATAGTTTTCATGGGTTGGAAATAATGTCTATTTTTGCGCATTATTTGCAGTTCTTGGTTTCTCACATCCAAAATGATTGTTTTATGAAAAAGATTTTTTCAAAAATTGCTTTGGTCACATTGTTGCTGGTGTTGTGCGGAAGTTCCGCTTTTGCCCAGCAGAGCAAATACACGAAAAAAGGCAACAAGGCGCTGGCCCAAAACGATGAGGAAAAGGCCGCCCACTATTTCTATTGCGGCGCTATGTTCGACCAGTCGAAAGCCGCGTTCGACAAGCTTGAAGCGATGGCGGATCGAGGCTCCCAAGATGCAAATATGCTGTTGGGGGCTTTCTATCAGCGGGGAGTGATGGTGGAGAAGGATTTGGCAAAGGCAATCTCCCTTTACCAAAAGGCTGAGAAATTCAACTTGAAATACCTCATAAAGGCGTTGGAGAACGAACTCAACAACGTATATGAAAACGATCCCGATTCTTTGGACAGAAAAAACATCTATACTTCCACAAAAAAATTACCAGAGTTTCCCGGAGGCATGGAGGCGTTGATGACAACACTATCGCGAAACACCATTTATCCGGAATATGCCCGCAATTTGAAGTTAGCAGGCACCGTTTTGGTGAAATTTGTCGTGGAAAAAGACGGCAGAATGGATGGGTTTACGATTGTGGTGTCCCTGCATCCCATTCTTGACAACGAAACCATCAGGGTCCTCGGCACGCTTCCCAAGTGGGAACCGGGCCTCCTGAACGGGAAACCCGTGCGCTGCTACTATCAGATACCGATGACGTTTCGGATGTGATTTTTGCGCCTCCTCTCTCCCCGCCATTCCCCGTCCATTTTTTTGACACTTCCGTCTTATTTTTGGACACAATGCGACTTTTCGTTTCCTGGCAACACTCTGTTATGGATATATTTCCTACTTTTGGCGCGATATTTGAAACTGCTTCCTTGAGCAGCCCATTCCCCTTCTTTTAGAAGGGGTGCTCGCAGGGCGGAGTAGTATTAGAGACAAAACGCGCGAAGCGCTAATAACCCCACACAAGCGACGAAATCGCGCAATGCGGGGGGCGAAAACCTAAAAAGAAATGAAAAACACCATCCTCATCGTCGATGACAACCGCAACGTCCTTGCGGCGCTGAAACTGCTGCTCGAGCGCGAGTTCCAGCAGGTGGTCGCGCTGCCGTCGCCCAACACCCTGCTACGGCAGATCGAGCAGTGCCGCCCTGACGTCGTGCTGCTCGACATGAACTTCTCCGCCGGACTCAACACCGGCAACGAAGGCCTCTTCTGGCTCCGCGAGATCAAACGGCTCTTCCCACAGCTTCCTGTGGTGCTCTTCACCGCCTACGCCGACATCGAGCTGGCCGTGGCGGGCATGAAGGAGGGCGCCGCCGACTTTGTGGTGAAGCCGTGGGACAACGACCGCCTCATCGCCACCCTCATCCGCGCCTGTACTCCCGAAAAGAACAGTCCGAAACGGAAATCACAGGACGAATGCACCCTGTTCTGGAGCGATAGCCCGTCGATGCGGGAACTGCGACTGATGGTGGAGAAAATCGCCCCCACAGACGCCGCCATCCTCATCACGGGTGAAAACGGCACGGGCAAGACGCTATTGGCCAAAGAGATACATCGTTTGTCCGCCCGCAACAACAAATCCTTCATGACCGTGGATTTGGGCGCGCTCACCGAAACGCTTTTCGAGAGCGAGCTGTTCGGGCACGTGAAGGGTGCATTCACCGATGCGAAAACCGACCGCGCGGGCAAAATCGAAGAGGCCGCGGGCGGCACCCTTTTCCTCGACGAGATCGGCAACCTCGCCTTCCCGCAGCAGGCCAAGCTGTTGACGGTCATCCAGCAGCGCACGGTCACGCGGGTGGGCAGCAACAAAGCCCTCCCCGTCGATTTCCGGCTCATCTGCGCCACCAACCAGAAACTTGGCGAGAAGGTACTGCGCGGCGAGTTCCGCGAGGACCTCTACTACCGCGTTAACACCATCCATCTGGAAATCCCGCCCCTGCGCGACCGTCGCGAGGACATCCTGCCTTTCGCAAAACATTTCCTGACGGTTTTTGCGGATAAATACCACAAAGACGGTCTCAAAATGAGTCCTGAAGCCGCCCGCAAGCTGACCGACCACCCGTGGTATGGCAACATCCGCGAACTAGAACACGCCGTGGAGCACGCGGTCATCGTCAGCGACAGCCCCGAACTTTGCGAACAAGACTTCAAGCTCACAACCCCGATACAAAAGGATAACGTGCAGGAAGTCACTACCTTGGATGAAATGGAAGCCGAGATGATCCGCAAGTGCATCGCCAAATGCGCCGGCAACCTCACCACCGTGGCCGCCACCCTCGGCATCACCCGACAGACTCTCTATAACAAGATGAAAAAGTATGGGATATAAGACGAATAGTGAATAGTGAACAGTGAACAGAGATTAGTGATTAGTAATCAGATATAACGAAAGAGCCCAATATATTGAAACTACTTCCTTGAGCAGCTCATTCCCCTTCTTTTAGAAGGGGTGCCCGAAGGGCGGGGTAGTATTAGGGGGCAAAACGCGCGAAGCGCTAATAACCCCACACTGCGCTTCGCTTGTGTGGGGCTTGAAGAGACAGAAAGTACGGACTGCGGGAGCAGCGATAAGGTCGAAGCGAAGCGCAGTGTGAGCTAGTAACGAACAGATATGGTAATAATAACGATAACAGTAATAATCGCGTGGCTCCTCACCACGTTTCTGCTGATCCAGCGTAACCGATGGATTAACAACCGCATCAAGTTCCTGTCGGAGGCGGTGGCGGGCGGCGATTTCAGCTTCACCTTCCCCGAGCAGAACCGACGGCACAGCGACCGCGTGCTGGCCGAGTCGCTGAACCGCATCCGCGACATGCTCAGCCGCACCCGCCAGGAGACCATTGACAAAGAACGCTACTATGCCTTGATTCTTGAGAATGTGCGCACCGGTATCGTGGCTTACGACGAACAGGGGTTCGTGATGCAGACCAACAGCGCGGCAGCATCGCTTTTCGGACTGCCCGTGCTAACCCACATCCGTCAGCTCGACCGCGTGAGTGGCGGTCTGGCGGACATGCTGCTCGTGGCAGCGGCCGGTGATACCCGCACGCTCACCCTCCATGACGGCGAAAGCACCCACCAACTCTCCATCCAAGTCTCGCAAAGCCGCATCCGCGACCGCAACATCCGTATCTTGGTCGTCAACGATATACACAACGAATTGGATAACAAGGAGATTGACTCGTGGATCTCGCTCACCCGCGTACTCACGCACGAGATTATGAACACCGTAAGTCCCATCACCTCGCTGAGCGAAAGTCTGCGTACGCTGGTTTCCGATACTTCGTCGGAACTCTACAAGGGACTGGATGTTATCCACTCCACGGGCAAGGGCATCGAAGGGTTTGTGGAGTCGTACCGGCAGTTCACGCACATCCCAACGCCCGCGCCGACCCTGTTTTACGTGCGGGAGTTGGTGACCCGCACTGTGCAGTTGGTGCAGTCCGTGCCGGAGAACGCCCGCATCGACTTCCGTTGGTCGGTGAAGCCCGGCGACATGCTGTTGCACGCCGACGAGAACCTTGTCGGGCGGGTGCTCAACAACCTGCTGAAGAACGCTGTGGAGGCGATAGTCGAGGGGGATAATGGCTGGGTGGAAGTCCGCGCCTTCCTCAACGAACGCGAGGATGTGGTCATTGAGGTTGGCGACAGCGGCAACCCGATTCCACCCGATGTGGAGGAGCGTATCTTCATCCCGTTCTTCACCACCAAGAAGGAGGGTTCCGGCATCGGGCTGAGCATCTCCCGTCAGATCATGCGGCTTTCGGGCGGCACCCTCACGTTGCATACTACCCCGAACACCACATTCGTGATGACGTTCGGCGGGTAGATTCATAAGATTGTCTATTATTCATACACCGCTGTCCGAATGTTTGACGTTTGGCGAATGTTGTGATATCCGTAATAATTTGATAGTCAGTAGCGTTTCCCTTTTGGCACGGTTTTGGAAACATATTCCTTGAGCCGTCCCTCCCCCTTCTTGTAGAAAGGGTGCCCGAAGGGCGGGGTAATTAGAACGAAACAATGATACGATTAGAGAACATCAGCAAAAGCTTTCGCTCCGAAACGGTGGAGACGAAAGCGCTACAGCAAGTAAATATGGAGGTCCGGAAGGGCGAGTTCATAGCCATAATGGGCCCTTCCGGTTGCGGCAAGACCACCTTGCTCAACATCCTCGGTCTCCTCAACACCCCCGACTCGGGTCGTTATTTCCTCGATGGCCGCGACGTGAGCGGTTTGAAAGAGCGCGACCGGTTGAAGCTGCGGCGCGGGGTCATCGGCTTCGTGTTCCAGAGCTTCAACCTCATCGACGACATGAACGTCTTCGAGAACGTAGAGCTGCCGTTGCGCTACCTCGGTCTCAGCAAGTCGGAGCGGCGGGCGAAGGTCAACGAGGTGCTGGAACGCATGAGCATCATCCACCGGGCGAGCCACTACCCGCAGCAGCTCTCCGGTGGGCAGCAGCAGCGTGTCGCCGTGGCCCGTGCGGTCGTCTCCAACCCGCAGCTCATCCTCTGCGACGAGCCCACCGGCAACCTCGACAGCCACAACGGTCTCGACGTCATGCACCTCCTCTGCGACCTCAACGCCGCCGGCACCACCATCGTCATGGTCACCCACAGCGCCCACGACGCCGGCTTCGCGCACAGGATCGTACACCTCCTCGACGGCACCATCAATGATGAATGCTGAATGATGAATGATGAATGTTGAATGTTGAATGCTGAATGATGAATGCTGAATGATGAATGTAGAATGAAGAATGAAGAATGATGGTGCGAAAGAGCCCCAATTCCCCCCTTTAGGGGGGATGCCCGCAGGGCAGGGGGGTGAAACCACTTCCTTAAGCAGCCCCTGAGGGGCAAGACGCGCGAAGCGCTAATAACCCCACACAAGCGAAGCGCAGTGTGGGGCTGGAAGAAGCAGAAGGTTCCGAACTGCGGAGACAGCGATGACGACGAAGCGCAGCCTCAGTGTATGGGCCTGACAAGAACGAAAAAACCAAATCAGATATGAAAACCCCAAAAATCCTCAACATCCTCGGCCTCGCCACCGCCCTGGCCGTCTTCATGATCCTAATGGCGCAGGTCCGCTACGACCGCCGCTACAACCGCTGCCTCGCGGACTCCGAACGGATGTACCGCATGGAGGAGAACACCCATAATCAGGGATTCTCCTATAGGATGTCCGACGATGAAGTTGCCGACTTCCTCGACAGCCTCGACGGCGTGGAAGCGGTCTATCAGGTAAACATCACCAATTGGGCCACTTATCGTTTGGCAGACTCAGAGACAAGTGACGGTGAACCGATCCTCTCTGTGGAGGGTGTCGGCGAACTGAACTCCGCCGACATCTGTAACACACAATTCTTCGACTTCTTCGGCTACAAATGCGTGGAAGGTTCGTTCGGCGACTTGGACAACGGCGAGGAGGTCGTGGTGCCGGCATCATTGGCACGCAAACTCTTCCCCAAAGGACAAGCCGTCGGAAAAACAATCTCGTTACATAATAAATACCGAAGCGAGGACACGATACTGAATCGGAAGATCGTGGCGGTGTATCGGGACATGCCGGCAAACAACTCTTTCGGCAATCCGCTGGTTTTCATTGAGGCTCCCTATTGGTTTTACGAAGTGGTGAAAATCAACCAAGATTCGATCCAAGCGCTCTGGGACGGACCGGAGAAGTGTTATGCGGATGTTTGGGAATATGGAAGAAGGGGCGATTTTGACACGATGTATTTTCAAGCCCGTCTCTTCAGCAAGACAAACGAGAATTCAGACTCAACGAAAAAAAGTAAGTCGAAGTTTGTGTTTCTCAGGGCCACAATGGATTCGCTCGAACCTGCGCCTGTGTTAGTGAAGCGTACGTTAAGGGAAGTGACCCCATCAGGCTCCATCTATTGCAAACTGAAGCCCGGCACCAACCCTGACACATTGGCTGCTATGTTGAAGGCTAAGTTCTACACCGAAAAAATGTGGAATTCTGCCCCGTCGGAAGTGCGGTTGGTGGCCGCCAAAGACATCCATTTCGAGCCCGATGCCGAACGTGGTGGAAATCCCGATGCAGTGAGCCGTTTCGTGACCAACTGTCTGGCCGGCATCGCATGGGCGGTCCTCATCATCGCGTTCCTCAACTTCGCCAACTTCGCCATCGCGGAGGCGCCCCTGCGGATGCGCCGTGTGAACACCCGCAAGGTGCTCGGTGAGTCGGATGGCAGAATATGGTGGTCGATGGCGAAAGGCTACGTCATCCTTTCGCTCGTGGCTTTCCTCATCGCCTTCCTCGTCTTTCTGCTCTGCACCCGCTTGCCGGAAATCCCGATGCTGACCGCCCCCGTCACCTTGTCTGGCAATCTCTCTATCATCTTAACTACCTTGTTGTTGTCCATTGTTGTTGGCGTTGTCGTTTCCATCTACCCGACGCGAATGGTCACCGTTGTCTCCCCGGATGTCGCGCTGAAGGGCAACTACGGCTTCTCGAAGACGGGGATCCGGTTGCGCACGCTCTTCATCGGGCTGCAATTCTTTCTCGCC
>JAEEGI010001350.1_pt1 | contig 61255 bp, 50 predicted proteins | sample 8958751 | NCBI WGS metagenome assembly JAEEGI01 (sample SAMN16246545, study PRJNA631951) | gut metagenome | biome: gut microbiome; feature: rumen; material: KS-attached | host: Bos | place: Iran: Karaj | collected 2018-10
GGTAACAATGTAAACGTTCTTTGTGTTCACTACCTTGATAGTGGTGTTAACCGTTTTTCCTTCAGCTGCGAAAATCTCTTTGGCTGCATCAAGATCTTTGTTGGGATTAGTATCAAAAGCGCCTTCCTTGACAGCAAAATAATGTGTCTCGTCAGCTTGAATAATAAGATCGCCGGCTACTTCTTCTTTAGCCTGAGCAGCTTCAACGATATACTGTTCATAAACGGTTCTTGCGTCTGCAAGAGCAGCCGCTTCTTTAGCGTCGTTAATCAAATTGCTGAACACCGGGATAAGCACGGCGGCGAGGATGGCGATGACTGCGATAACGATAACGAGTTCTACGAGCGTGAAGCCCTTTTTGTTGGTCTTTTTCATTGTTGTTTTTACTCCTGTTTTTTTATTTTTTATTTTTTATTTTTGGTTTTTTGTTTTTTAAGTTTTCGGTTTGTATCCCGCGCGGCGGGGCGCATGCCCTTTACGGGGAACGCGGGCGCCGCAGGCGCGGAAGGACACGCGGGCGAAGGATCAGCAGAGCCAGCTGCAAAGGGTGACATAACGCCTTTCGGCGCTCAAACGGCGGTACGACTGCGCTGCCGCGCGGCACGAAACGCCGGCGGGAGACGCGGCGGTATGCTCTTTTGCGAGCTTGAGCACCATTGCGCCGAGCTTTTGCGCGGCGGAGACCGCGAGGAACGCGCTTTGCAGCGCGGTGAGCGAAGCCAGCGCGCAAATCACCGTTACGGCGGCGGCGCCTCCGGCGGGAAAGCCGTAAAGCACGTCGCTTACCGCACGGGCGGTCTGCTCGCCGAGCACGCGGCTCCACAGTCCCGAGAACGCGCCGAGCCCGGGCATGAACGATATATACATCAGCGCAACGGTGAACGCCGCCGAATGGCACGCCAGCGCCACGCGGTAATTCATTTTTTTAAGGTAACGGGCGGCGACAGCCCCCGTGAACATGAACAGTATCACGAACGCCATACCTGCGGACCTCCTTTCGCGTTCCTTTTTACAAGCGCGTTCCGCGCAAAATGCGGACACTTGCCCTTATAATCTTTTTTATTATATACCGCAATGCGGTTTTTGTCAAGTATTTTGTTTTTTGTGCGCACGCGTGCGCAACGGGCGGGGCGGCGCTACGATTCGAGCGGCGGTAACTTTTATTGCCCAAAAGGTGCGTTCCGCGCCAAAAGGCGGCAGTAAAAGAAAAAATAATCGGCGACGGTTCGACATACATTACGTAAACCCGGAGTTATAATATGCGCACCCTGTTCGATGACCGGAGGACGTGCGTTATGGATGCGAAAAGACAAAAATACACATCATATCTTGCAAAGGGGGCGAGGTTTGCGTTCGGGCTGCTCCTTGCGCTTTCGGAAGCGCGGTGCGGAGTGTTCCCGTTCGGGCTGGCGCTGTGCTGCGGAGCGCCTGATTTGGGATTCCCGGAATTTGCCGGAGTGCTTGCGGCGTCGCTTGCCGGCGGGGGATCCGGGTACGTGCGCGCCGCGGCGGCGATGGCGGTCTTCGCCGTGCGGTATATACGGAAACGGCGCAAAAAGGAGCACACGGTATTCGTTTCGCTGCGCCTCGCTCTGGGGGCGACGGCGTTTTGCGCGCTGTGCGGGAGCTTTGACGAAAGCGTGTTTTTGGGCTCGGCGTTCCGCGCCGCGTGCACGGTGTCGATCCTGCCGCTGTTTGCGTGTCTGCTGGCGCTGCACCAACCGTTTTCGGCGAATCCCCGCAACAGGAGCCGCAGGCAGATATCCCTTCTCGCGTGGGCGTTTTGCGTCGTACGCGCGCTGGGAGTCATAAGTTCTTCCGCCGTTTCGCCTTCGCTTGCCGCGGGGTTCTTCCTCGCGCTGTGCGCCGGGCGCGAAAGCCCGTTTTTCGGCGGGATGTGCGGTTTCGCCTGCGGGCTCGCCGCGGGTGAAGTCTATATCCCCGTGATGTGCACGGCGGGTATGGCGTACGGCGTTTTCCACCCGGATTCAAAGTGGTTTTCTCTCGTCTTTTCGACCCTGCTTTCGCTCACGTCCGGGGTGTATCTCGCCTCCGCGGAAGGCGCGTTCCCGCAATTTTTCAATCTGATAGCGGGCGCGGTCCTTTACGCCGCGGCGGAAAAGAAGCTCCCCAAACCGAAGCGCGAAAGCTTGCCGGTATCATCCGGCGCCGGGGAGGAACTGAAAAAAATGTCGGCGGCGTTCGCCGCCATATCCGAAGCGTTCTGCACGCAGTCCGGCGTGCATATCCCGCGCGACGAGATAAGCGCAAAGGTCAAGGAAGCGCTGTTTTCGACGTGCGGCAAATGCCGCCGCTGCGCGGAATGCCGCATTGATAAATTTGATTATGTAAACCACCTGACCGGGTTCGCGGCGCAGAATATCCCCCTGCCGGGGCACATATACGAACGGTGTCCGCACGCGCAGACGCTCGCCAAAAACGCGCTCGCGCACGCGGCGGCGCTGGGCAGAAAAGAAGCAAAAGCCGCGGACGAAAGGGCCGAAAGCTATATGTCGTTTGCGCGCGTGCTGTGTTCGGCGGGCGAACGCGCCGAAACGCGCACGGTGCGCGACCTTTCCGCCGCCGCGGCGCTGAAGACCGCGCTGGAAAAACAGGGGCTCGTATTTTCCGGCGTGTGCGTGCGCGGGAAAAAGTCGCCGCAGGTGGTGATAAAAAACGCGGTGATGGAAAAATGCGGCATGACTCCCGAAGACCTGCGCTTTACCGTGGCGCGCGCCGTGAACGCGCGCGTTTCCGCACCGGAGATGGTAAAGACGCCGCAGGGCTGGGACGTGACGCTGCGCGCGCTGCCGCGCATACGGATCGAATACGGCAAGGCGTGCGCCGGCAAGACCGGCGAAGAAATGAGCGGCGACACCGCCGTGGCGTTTGAAAGCGACGAATGCGTGTTCTATTCCCTGCTCGCCGACGGGATGGGATCCGGCGCGGACGCGGCGGCGTGTTCGCGCCTGGCGGCGCTGTTTATGGAAAAGCTCATACTCGCCGGCGGCGACAAGAAAGAGGCGCTCGCCATGCTCAACCGCATGCTGCTTTCGCGCCGGGACGAGGTGTTCACCACCGTCGATCTGCTGGAGGTGGACCGCGTTTCGGGCGAGGCGTGCATAATCAAGGCGGGGGCGGCGCCTTCGTTCCTGTTCCGCGCCGGCAGGTGCTGGAAGATAGCCACCGACACGCCGCCCGCCGGGGTGCTGGGCGGCATGAAGGTGACGCAGACCATGCTTTCGTTCCGCCGCGGCGACGTGCTGGTAATGCTTTCGGACGGCGCCTGCCCCGCCCGCGGCGTTCCGCCCGCTCCGGAAAAGAAAAAGACCGCTTCGGCGTACGCTTCGGCGATACTGGAATCGCGGCGCGGCGGCGAGGCGAGCGACGATATGTCGGTATGCGTGATAAAGGCGGTGTAGCTATTGACTTTTTGCGCGAGGGGTGGTAAAATACATTCAAAATAAAGCAAAAGGAGCGTTTTATATGATTCGCATCGGCACCGTAAACATCGACACCTCGCACGCGCCCTCGTTCGCCGAAATACTGCTTAAAGAAGACCGCGCGCGGTACACCGCCATCTACAACGACGGGTTCCGCACCGACGAAGAAGTGGATTCGTTCATCAAAAAATTCGGGCTGGAAAAGCGCTATACCGATCTTTACGAAATGGCGGAAAACATAGACGTCGCGTTCATCCAGTCGTGCGACTGGGACCGCCACATAGAGCTTTGCACACCGTTTGTGGAAAAAAACGTGCCGGTGTTCATAGACAAGCCCATAGTCGGCAACCTGCGCGACGCGCGGATAATTGAAAAATGGGCGGCGGAAGGCAAGGTCATACTCGGCACTTCCGCGATGCGCTATACCTACGAGCACGACGATTTCTTCAAAAACGCCGCCGCCGAAGATATCATTTCGGTCACGGCGACCGTGGGCGTGGACGAATTCAACTACGCCATCCACGCCGTGGAGGAGATACTGGGATTCGTTAAGAACAGCGCGCCCGTTTCGACCGAATTCGTCGGCGCCAACGACGCAAACGGTGTGGAGGTCGATTCCTACCGCGTGATATTCGCGAACGGCGTTTCGGCGTACTACCACATCTGCAAAAAGGGTTGGCAGCCTTCCACCGCCGTGGTTATGACAAAAAAGACCACGTTCGTGTATAAAATAGATTCGAACAAGGTCTACGAAGCCATGCTCAAGCAGGTCTGCAATTATTTCGAAGGCAAGGAAAACAGTATGGCGAGCGTGAAAAGCATGCTCGACGCCGTGAAGATAATGCTCGCGGGGATAAAATCGCGCAAGTACGGCGGCGCGCAGCCGCTCTGCGGCCTGACCGAAGACGATCCCTGCTTTGACGGATACAAATTCTATCTGGGCTACAAAGCGGCTAACGGACATTGAGGTAAGATATGGACAAATGCGAGCTTGAACGCGCACGCGGACTTGAAAATATTCAAAATTTCATATGGGATTTCGACGGCACGCTGTTCGACACCTACAGCTACACCATACCGTGCTTCTGCGCGGCGGTGCGCGCGGTCGGCGGCGAGCCCGACGAAGCGAAGGTCTACGAGTTGATGATGGAAAACATCGGCGCCGCGTTCGCGTGGTACAACACCGAAAAAGGGCTGGATTACGAAGCGCTCCGCGCCGAATACCACCGCATCCACCGGTGGGATCCCGTATCTCAGGGGGGGCCGTTCCCATACGCGCGCGAGCTTTTGCGCATCATATGCGAAAGCGGGCGGAAGAATTTTATGTTCACGCACCGCAACACCGACGTCTACACGCTGATGGGTTACTGGGAAACGCTTGAGTATTTCACCGATATCGTGACTCTCGCCGACGGCGTGGCGCCCAAACCTTCGCCCGAGGCGGTGGAGCTGATCGTGGCGCGCAACGGACTTGACAAATCAAAGACCGTCATGGTGGGCGACAGGGAGCTCGACATACTTTCGGGCGCGCGCGCCGGGGTGCTGACCTGCCACGTCACCAACGGCAAGCCGTACAAAAACTGCAGCTGCGACTTCCGCATATCCTCGCTGCGCGCGATCTACGCCGTTCTGGGAGGCAAATGCGTATGAAGATAAATATGACCACGCTTTGCTACATAGAAAAAGACGGCGCGTATCTTATGCTGCACCGCGTAAAGAAGCAAAACGACGAAAACGGCGGCAAGTGGATAGGCGTGGGCGGTCACTTTGAATACGGCGAATCGCCCGAGGACTGCATGAAACGCGAGATATCCGAAGAAACGGGGCTCGCCGCGCGCGAATGGCGCTACCGCGGCGTGGTGACGTTCGTTTCGGACGAGTTCGGCACGGAATATATGCATCTGTTCACGGTGCACGGGTTCGAAGGGACTATACGCGACTGCGACGAGGGCGTGCTGGAATGGGTGGAAAAAGACCGGCTGAGCGCGCTGCCCGCGTGGGAGGGCGACCGCATATTCCTTGAACTGCTGCAGAAAGACGCGCCGTTCTTTTCGCTCAAGCTCGTCTATTCGGGCGAAAAACTCGTGTGCGCCGAGCTCGACGGCGAGAGAATAAAATAAGGCGTAATTTTAGCCGGCGGAGCGTTTTTCCGCCGGCTTTTTTGCGTTTTGCGCTTTTTTTGAAAAAAGTCCTTGACAAACGGGTTTGTTTATGATAAACCATAAGTGAGGTTTATCGCAATAAACCAACGGAAGGAGCGATTTGGTATGAAAGACGAAAATAAAGACGGCGCGGCTGCCGAGCTGGGAGACCTTCAGGCGCGGTTTGCCGAACTGATATGGGAAAACGAGCCGGCGCCTTCCGGCAGGCTCGTGGAGCTTTGCCGCGAAAAGTTCGGCTGGAAAAAGCCGACGACCTACACGGTGCTGCGCAAGCTTTGCGAAAAAGGTCTGTTTGTGAACGAAAACGGGACGGTGCGCTCGCTGGTATCGGCGGAAGAGTTCCATTCCGAAAAGAGCGAACGCTTCGTGCGCGAAACTTTCGGGGGCTCGCTGCCTTCGTTCATTTCGGCGTTCGCTTCGCGCCGCACGCTTTCGAAGGCCGAAGTGGACGAGATCCAGCGCATGATCGACGAGTACAGAAAGGAGCTGTAAAATGGCAAACGCGTTCCTTAAACTGCTGAACATAAGCGTCGCCGCGGGATGGCTCGTCATCGCCGTTTCTCTGCTGCGCCTTATTTTCAAAAAAGCGCCCAGGCGGTTGTTCTGCGTGCTGTGGGCGATGGTCGCGCTGAGGCTTCTGCTGCCGTTTTCGTTCCAGAGCGTGCTCAGCGTGATACCCAGCGTAAACACCGTGAGCGTGGTGGAAGAAACGCCCGCACCCGCGGATATATCCGTTCCCGGGCAGCCGTCGGGCGACGTGCATCAGCCGGCGAGCGACGAAGAAAGGGCGCAGCGCGCGAGCGGCAGAAGCCGCATAATCATAAGCACCGGGTTCCCGGCGCTGGATAACGCGCTGGCTCCCGCCGAGCCCGGACCCGCCGCGGAAACCGGACAAACGGCGGCAGAGACCGAAGTCGGCGCATCGGCGTTCACGGTAACCGAGATCGCCGCGATAATATGGATATCCGGCGCGGGGCTGATGCTTGTCTACGCGGCGTTCGCGTACGTACGGCTGTGGCGAAAAGTCCGCTCGAGCAAGCGCGCCGGCGAATATTATGAATGCGAAAACATAGACACGCCGTTCGTTTTCGGGCTTTTCAGGCCGCGCATATATCTGATCCCGGATATGAACGGACAAACGCGCGAACACGTGCTTGCGCACGAAAGGGTGCATATAAAGCGACTGGACCATATATGGAAGCCGCTGGGATATCTGCTGCTTTCGGCGTACTGGTTCAATCCGCTGGCGTGGCTGGCGTATATCCTCTTCTGCCGCGACGTCGAGTTCGCGTGCGACGAGCGCGTGATAGCGAATATGAGCGGCGGAGAACGCGCCGATTATTCGCAGACGCTTTTAGACCTGAACCACGCGCGGCGCGTGATTTCGGCGTGCCCGGTGGCGTTCGGCGAGACGGGCGTGAAAGAGCGCGTGAAGAGGATATTCGGTTACAAAAAGCCCACGCTGTGGATAGTGATAACGTCAGTCGTCCTGTGCGTGACGCTCGCCGCGTGTATGATGACCGACCCCAAAGACAAAAGCGGCGAAGAAGAGAGCTCGGCCGAAGAGAGTTCGCTTGACGAAAGCGCGGAAGAAAGCTCGGCGCCCGAGATACTTTCTTACGCAGATATGCAGTTCACCGACGAAGCCTGGCCCGGCAAAACGCTGTACCGTTCGGCGGACGCCGCCGGAAAATACCCGTTCGTCGCAGCGGAACGCGAGGTGTTCACGTTCGTGTGGGGCGGCAAGACCGGCGTGCTTGTCGAAGGCAAATACGTCACAGGCACAGATTCCGCGCAGGACGCTTACGCGTACGCGTGGGACGGCGAAATGCGCTACGTTTGCGGTTCCGGCGACGGAGAGCCAAAGCTTTTGGGCAAGCTGATAGTGACCGGAGGCGGCGAGCGTTCGATACTGTGCAGGAACACCGATAAATACAGGGTGCTTTACTACGACGAGCTGCGCACGGACGAAAACAGCAAGTTCGTCATAATCGACGCCGACGTCAACGCCGATCTGCCCCAGTGGTTCATACTCGATAACGAAGGCGAAGTCTACGCGCTGCCCGTGCCGAGCGAATACAAATGGGACGTCACCGGAGTCGCGTTCGACGCATCCACCGAAGACCCCGACGACGTTATTGCGGAATACCTTAAAAACGGCGAAAAGGTAAGCAAAAGCGGAAATTTGCGCGACCTGTACAAAACGAAGATAGACAGCTATTATTACAGAAAAACGAATACGGGGTCCTCTGTCGTTCTGCGGCTCACCAAAGACGAAGACTACCCCGGCAGGCAGGTGATCACGGGCTGGCGTATGGCGTATCCCGCGGTGTTCGTGATAGATTCCGAAGTGTTCACCATAGAAGACTCCTCCGGCGCCAAGGCGACGGTCTACAAAGGCGAATACGTTTTGAGCAAAGATACCGGCAAAGAGATAACGCAGGAGTATGTCCTGTTGTGCGGCAACAGCGGCAGCCGCAGCCAAATACCTTTTGAAAAGCTCGGCGATAACTTGGTAAAACAGCCTTCGCAGTACGAAGAAACGCCGGAAGCCTGTTTGCTTCATTACGTTGAAGACGGTCAACTGCGATCGGTTTCCGTGGAAGGCGGTCTGAGCTGCCGCGAAGACAGCGACTTTGTATTCTTCAGATCGACCGAATCGTACGCTTACGAGTTCGACGAATGGGCCGTTATGACAAAAAGCGGCGCGTTCCGCGCGCTGCCCGAATACGAAGGCGGGCGGAAGCCGGTATTCAGCATAGAGTTCGACGAAAACGGCGAGACCCCCGATACCGTGATAGTCGCGGCGTATATATGGGACGAAAGCGAAAAGAGATATGACATCAAAGAGTTTTCCGCCGATCTCGACGATCTGCGCGAAGTCAGGCGCAGCGAGTATTATGCGGACCTGGAGCAGAACGAGATCCCCGAGATCACGGACGTCGTGCCGGCGGGGGATGGCGGACCGTTCTTTACGTGCGGCACTTTCCCGGGAGTTACGCTGGCGAGGATGAACTCGGAGGGCGACGATATATATCCGTGCTGCGTGCTGGGCAAAGCGCTGTGGAAGACCGAATGGAACGGGCAGCCGGCGTATTGCTATTATACCGATATGCTTTACCGCTATAACGGCGAAATGATAGTGCGCAGCAACGGCAGCGCCGTGATATGCGGCGACACGGTCGTTTTCGCCGATTATTACTTCCCTTACCGGCTGCACAATATATACGTGAGCGGGATACTCGCCGAAGATCCGGTCATATTCTACGCCTGCGGCAATGGCGCCGACCCGGAAGAAAATGTAGCGATAATGCGCACTTATCCGACCACGCGCGACGGCTGTGAATATATCTTGCTGAGTCCGCCGGGCGAAGACGCGGAACCGCTCGTAATGGATATGCTCGGCAACGTCTACACGCTGCCGTATTCCGAAGAGATGGGCGATTATTACAGCACGGAGATAGAGTTCGATATCAGCAGCGACGATCCGTACGCCGTGGTGATGCACGGCCGCGCGGAAGTAAAAGCCAGCCTGAAAGATATACGGCTTGACTATGAAAGTAAGTATTTCAAATCACCCGAGACGGGCGTATACCTTACGCAGGAGATATCCGTACGGCCGGCGGGCGGCGATCAAACTGAGATGACGAGCGACGCTTTCCCCGGCAGGAAACTTATATACACCGGCCGCAAAAGCGACGCGGACGTTTATCCGTATCCGTTCTGCGTGATCGACAAAGAGCTTTTCACGCTCGACTGGGACGGCAAAAAAGCCACGGGATTTGAAGGCAGGTTCGTGGAGCTGCGCGCCGGAAAGCCGTACGTTACGGAATGTCTGGGTATCGTCTGCGGCGGCGAGATATGCCACTACCCCAAGCAGAACGCCTCGCTTTACGCGCTTGGCAAGCTTGCGATATACGAAAACAAGGCGCAGAATTACGGTATGGTCTTCACCGGCTGCGACGGGTATTTCAAAAAGCACACCTTCGATTCCATATCCACCCGCGAAGGCTCGCACTTCGTTCTGCTTTACGAAAGCGCAAAGATAAAGAACGGCCGCCCGTACTGGACCGTTCTGGACGCCGACGGCAACGTGAGGACGCTGCCGCTTTCGAGCTCCGACAAGCGCTGGGCGCTCAGATCCATAGAGTTCGACCTTTCGAGCGACGACCCCGACAAAGTGATCGTGCACGAGCTGAAGCACTGGGTGCTGTTCGTCTTTCCCGAAAGCCCGATGTACGTCGACGCCGAGCCGTTTGAAGCGAATTTGAACGACACGCGCGTCACCGCGTATTACGATTATTACACGCCCGATCCCGTCGACCACTGGGACTATTAAAAAACGATGAGTTTCACATTATGAGCGCTGCGCGCATTATGATCGGCTGCGCCGAATTATGAGCGCCTTCGGGCGCATAGAAGGAACTCGTCTCATCGTTTTGCGGTCATACCGCAAATCATCATTGCGACCGCAGGGAGCGTCGTCGTTGATAATTGACGTTTAACGCGCAAAAGTGCCGCTTGCGGCGCGCGAAAAAACCGGCTGACGTAAGGAATCAGATCCTTATTTCAGCCGGCGTTTTTGTCTGTCCTTCAAAGCGCCTCGCTGACGCTTTGGACTTTTTTGTATGCAAAATCAGCTATCCCATATACGCCCTGGTGAATTTTACGTCCGGGGCGGAGCGCGTTTTCAGCGAAACGAGTATTTCGTCCTGGCGGGCGGCGGTTTCGTCGGTGAATATCAGCTCCGGCGAAGCGGCGACCGCTTTATCGAGCAGCCACACCGGCACGGAATTGTAGATGATATTTCCGTGAGAAAACGCGCAGGATACCGGGAACTGCGCGCCGGTGCGGTCGCGCAACGTCCCTCCGGCGCCGCCGGTGCAGCGGCCCAGATTCTTTATAATGCAGTTGCGCGTCTGCATAACGCGCACCCTGCCGTAAACCACGGCGAAATCGCAGAACGACGCGTTTTTCGATTCCGGCGAGGCGCACACGGAATCGAATCCCAGGTCGTACAGCGTGCGCGCGGTCTGCGGACTTATGCAGTTGAGCTCGTACCCGCCTTCGCACACGAATCCTTCGCAAAGCGGCAGGAACGAGGCGTTGGGCAGCATGACGCGCGTTATCCCCGCGCTTTTGGCTTTGTTTAGCAGTTCTTTTATTCCCGGGACGTCTTCTTCGAATATGAACCCCGGCAGCAGCAGCGATATCTTCTGCGCGCAGAGACGCGCGAATTTTTGCCACGTCTTTTCGTTTTCCAGCGGGAATACGGCGGTGTCTGCCGCATCAAACGCGTTTTCGCCGACCTGTCTGCCTTCGAACCGTATGCGCAGACCGCCCGGCGCGCGGTCGGCTTTTCTTGGCGGAAGCGGCGTTTTTGCCTTACGGACCGGCGCGTGCGCAGATATCAGCGCCTGCTGCAATTCTGCCGCTGCGTCGCGGCGCAGGGCGTTGAGCGCCGATACCGGATAAAACCCGCCCGGAGCGATATCCACGCTCACGTCCGCGGCGTAAAACGGAGTCCCGCCCAGCTTCGCGAGCTGTTTTTCCGCGTCTCGCGCCGCGGTCTCGCGGTTCTGCGCCGGTTCGCGTATCGCCGCGGTCTTTTCGACGCGCACGCCGCCCGACGTTAAAGCGAGCGAAAACGGCGCGCCTTCTTTTGAAAACGCTTCTATCTTTACGGGCAGCATACGGGGGACGATCTCCACCTTCGCCGCCCGCGTTTTTTCTTTATCTTCTTCGGTGCGCACGCCGAACATCGCGCTGCCGCGGCTGCCGGTGAAATAGCCGCTGGTGAATCCGCTGCGCGAAAACAGGTCGGCGAGATATTTCATTTCGTTTTCGGTGGCGGCGCGGCGTTCGTCGACCAACCTGCGGTAGACCGAGGTGACGCCGTAAACGTATTCGGGCGAACGCATACGGCCTTCTATCTTGAGCGCGTCCACGCCCATACCGAGCAGGCGCGGGATCTGCCGCGCAAGGCACATATCCTTGAGCGAAAGCGGATACGCGCCGTTGTATTCCATACGGCAGGGGTAGGCGCATTCGCCGCGGTTGCCCGACCGTTTGCCTATCATCGAAGACATAAGGCAGGCGCCCGAGCGGCACACGCATATGGCGCCGTGGATGAAGACTTCGGTCTCGAGCCCGCATTTCGCGAACGCGGCTATTTCGTTTTCGTCCATCTCGCGCGCGAGCACCGCGCGCGAAAAGCCCAGCTTTTTGAGCACCGGCGCGGCGTACGAGCCGTGGATCTGCATCTGGGTGGAGGCGTGCAGGGTCAGCCCCGGGAATTCGCATAACAGTTCGCGCGCAAGTCCGGGGTCCTGTATTATATACGCGTCGGGCGGGGCGGCTTTTTCGAGCTCGCGCACCATTTCGAGCGCGCGCGGGAATTCGCGCCCGTACAGCAGCGTGTTGAGCGTGATATCCACGCCCACGCCGTAAACGCGGCAGAATTCTATTGCTTTTGCGGCGGCGGAGATATCGAAATTGACGGCGCCGGCGCGCGCATTGAAAGACGAAAGCCCGAAATACACCTCGTCGGCGCCGGCGTACACCGCCGCCTTGAGTGATTCGGGGTCGCCCGCGGGTGAAAGGATATGCGTCATATTCGCTCCTTGTTTTTCAGTCCAGCTTCATCGCTTCGGCTATGTCGCCGTGGATGACGAGGTCGGCGAGTTTATCGGCGGGCGTGGGGGTCTTGTTGATGAGTACGAGATGCTGGCCCGAAAAATAGTTGACGAACGACGCCGCCGGGTAGACTGTGAGCGACGTTCCGCCTATGATGAGCACGTTGGCGTTCGCGATGGCGCGGCAGGCGGAAGCTATGCAGTCGGGATCGAGCTGTTCTTCGTAAAGCACCACGTCGGGCTTGATCACGCCGCCGCAACGTTCGCAGCGCGGCACGCCTTCGGTATTCAAAATATGATCGAGCCCGTATTTTTTGCCGCACCGCGTGCAGCGGTTGCGGTAGACCGAGCCGTGAAGTTCGTACACCGTCTTGCTCCCCGCCTCCTGGTGGAGGTTATCTATGTTCTGCGTCACCACGGCGCTCACCCTGCCTTCTTTTTCCAGCTTGGCGAGCGCGATATGGCAGGCGTTGGGACGCGCGTCGGGATAGATCATCTTTTCGCGGTAAAATTTATAGAATTCCGCCGTGCGTTCAATAAAAAAGGTGTGCGAAAGTATTTCTTCCGGCGGGACCACGCCGCCCTGGGAATAGATACCGTCGGCGGACCGGAAATCCGGTATGCCGCTGGCGGTGGAAACGCCCGCGCCGCCGAAAAACACAGTGTTTTTGTGGGAAAATATTATCTCTTTGAGCCGTTCGTCCATGATGCCGCCTCCATTTTTCGTTTTTTACGGATCCACCACCGCGGTGAAATATTTATCGTAAGTGACGTACCCCGGCTTGGCGCCCGCCGGCTTGCGGACGTTGCGCACGCGGGTGTAATCGACTTCCACGTTCCTGCCGCCGCGCACCGAGGAATTCGCCGCGGCGAGCCGCGCCGCCTCGGTATAGTCTTCGTCGCCGGGCTCGCGGCCTTCGGTATAAAGAATAACGTGGCTGCCGCTGAACTTTTTGACGTGGAACCAGATATCGTCTTTTGCCGCCGATTTGGTGAGCTGATCGTTCATTATGTTGTTCCTGCCCACGCGCACCTTGAAACCGCCCGGAGTGACGTATTCGGCGGGGCGCGCGGGTTTTAAGAACTGCTTTTTGTTCTGCTTGCGGATATATCCGCCCAGAACGAGTTCTTCCTTTATATGCTCGGCGTCGTCGCCGCTTTCGCAGCGCTCTATGGAATCCATGACCGATTCGAGATATTTCTTTTCTTCGTCGCTTTCGGCGAGCTGTTCGGCGAGCATCTGCTCGGCGGTCTTGAGCTTGCGGTATTTTTTGAACAGCTTAGCCGCGTTCGCCGAAGGCGAAAGGCGCGGGTCGAGCTTTATTTTCACTTCGTTCCCGGTATTCCAGTCGGTGCAGACGCATTCCGCGTCGCCGGGCCTGATGCGGTACATATTTGAAGTTATGAGTTCGCCCGATTCGCGGTATTCGTCCTTTTTGGCGCATTCGGCGAGTTCTTCGCGCTGGGCGGAAGATTTCTTTTCCAACCGCTTTATGCGCTGCGACACCACAGAAGCGAGGTCGGAGGTGCGTTCCCGAAGCAGCGCGCGCGCGCCCTTTTGCGCGAAAAACACGCGGGTGAGTTCGCAAAGCGTGGGATAAACGCGTTTTTCCTTGCCGCCGTAGCGCGTGATGTCGGTGAAATAGAATTCCACGCCGTTTTCGCCGTCGTAGACCGCGGTGGGGGCGAATACGCCGTTCTGCGGCGCGGAACTTATGCGCTTTACCGCGTCAAAAAGCTTTTTCACGTCGGCGTATTTTACGCACAGCGAAGCGTCGCCCGCGGCGGCACGCGCCGTTTCGTAAGCCGAAAGCGGCGAAAAGCACAAGAACGTTTCGAGCAAAAACTTTTCGCAGCTCTTTTCGGCGTCGGTTTCGCAAAGCTTGGAAAATTCTTCGTACGTGACCGCGCGGGCGGATATTTTTTCCTGCTTGGGCGGCAGCTCGTACGGAAGCCCCGGCATGAGCGCGCGCCTGTACGAGACCAGGTCGCCCGAATAAAGGCTGCCCAGCACTTTTCCGTCCGACGTTATGACGAGATTGGAATATCTGCCCATTATTTCGGCGTAGAGCGTTTTTTCGGAAATATGCCCCAATTCGTCGGGCGAATCGAAAACGAACGCGATTATGCGCTCGTCTTCCACCGCCGAAACAGACACGAGCTTTGCCGACTGCAGGTGCTTGCGCAGAAGCAGGCAGAACGCGTTGGGGATATCGTTGGCAAGCGACGGCTCTTTTGCCACAGTTATGAAATTTGCCGCCGCGGAAAGCGACAGCAAAAGGTATTTTTTGGTCTTTTCGCCGTAAAGCGCGAGCTCGGCGGAAGAGCCGCGGTAATTGACTTTTTCCACGCGGCAGCCGGTTATGCTTTCGTTCAGCTCGTGCGCAAGCGCGGCGCAGAAAAATCCGTCAAACGCCATAAAAAGCGACCTCCGGCACGAACCGTTTTACCTGCTCCGCCAAAAACGGCAGCACCACGTTTTCGGTGGCGAAATGGGTGAGGCACAGCAGATTCATACCGTATTCGCGGCAGTCGATCATGGCGTCGTGGGTGACTTCGCCGGTGACGAAAGTGTCGGCGCCGGCTTCGTGAGCCGATTTGACTTCGCTTTTGCCCGAGCCCGAAACGAGCGCGATCTTTTGCACGGGGACGCCGCAGTCGAGCGCGGTCTGCGCCCGCACGCCCAGCGCTTTTTCGCATTTGCGCGCAAAGGCCGCGAACGCGGTCTGCCGCACGGTCCCGATCCTGCCGTAGGGCACGAATGGGCGCGCGTTCTTAATGCCGAGCGCCAGAGCGAGGCTGTCGTTGACGCCGCCCGCTGCGATATCGAGGCATGTGTGGTAAGCGGCGACAGATATGCCGGCGCGGCAGGCGGCGAGCGCTCTGCCTCCCACGGAATCCGAAACGCGAATGCTTGAAAGCGGGCGGAAAATGAGCGGATGATGCGTGACGATAAGGTCTGCGCCGATCTCTTTTGCGCGTTCGAGCGCGCCTGAAGTGCAGTCGAGCGCGACGAGCGCTTTTTTGATGTCGCCGCCGCAGTCGATCTGTACGCCGTCGGCGTCCCAGGGTTCGCTTTCGCCCAGCAGCGCGCGCATATTTTTATCGAATTCAGTAACGTTCATTTTTGTGCTCCGTCTTTATTCTTCACGCTGTTTCTTATCGCGTCGGCTATGCCGTCGACGGACAGACCGTAATAATCCAAAAGCTCGCCCGCCTTGCCCGAAACGCCGAAAACGTCGTTTATCCCCAGGCGCGTTACGGGGGTAGGGAGTTTTTGTGAAAGCAGTTCGCATATCGCGCCGCCAAGGCCGCCTATGACGGAATGCTCTTCCACGACCACGACGTTACGGGTGCGCGCGGCGTATTCGAGCACGGTCTTTTCGTCGAGCGGCTTTATGGTATGCGTATCTATGACCGAAATGTTTATGCCTTTGGTTTTCAAAAGCTCGCAGGCTTTGAGCGCGCGGTCTATCATTACGCCGTGCGCGAACACCGCGCAGTCGTCGCCCTGCGTGAGCGGGACGGCTTTGAAAAGTTCGAACTTATACGTCGCCGGGTCAAACACCACGGGCACCGCCTGCCTGCCCAGACGGCAGTAAACGGGACCGTCGTATTTGAGTATGGCTTCTATCGCGGCGTACGCTTCGGTGTCGTCGGCGGGAGAGATGACCACCATCCCGGGGATGGAACGCATTATGGCGATATCCTCGCAGAACTGATGGGTGGCGCCGTCTTCGCCCACGGTGACGCCCGCGTGCGACGCGCAGATCTTTACGTTGAGCTTTGTGTGTCCCACGGAATTGCGTATCTGCTCGTACGCCCTGCCCGAAGCGAACATTGCGAACGAAGAAGCGAACACGGGCATGCCGGTCGCCGCGATACCGGCGGCGACGCCGATCATGTTCTGTTCGGCTATGCCGCAGTTTATAAAGCGTTCCGGGAATTTATCGGCAAATTTCTTGGTCTGGGTGGAGCCGGAAAGGTCGGCGTCCATGACCGCGAACATGTATTTTTCGCCTAAGTCTGCGAGCGCCCTGCCGTAAGAAGCTCTGGTAGCTATATCCGCCATTTCATTCCACCTCCGCAAATTCTTGAAGCGCGGCGTCGAGTTCTTTTACCGCCTGCTCGTATTCGGGCTGTTTGGGCGCCTTGCCGTGCCAGCCGACGGCGTTTTCCATAAACGACACGCCTTTGCCTTTGACTGTGTCGCAGATTATCATAAGCGGTTTGTCCTTTACGCCCGAATCCACAGCCGCTTCGATCTGCCGGAAGTCGTGGCCGTCGATGAAGCGGACTTCCCAGCCGAAAGCGCGGAACTTTTCGTCGAGCGGGTCGGGGTTCATCACCTTGCGCACGTCGCCGTCGATCTGCAGCTTGTTGTAATCCAGAAAAGCGGTGAGATTGTCGAGCTTGTAATGCGCGGCGAACATCGCCGCCTCCCACACCTCGCCTTCCTGCGATTCGCCGTCGCCGAGCAGCGTGTAGACGTGATACTTTGCGCCGGTCATCTTTGCGGCTTTCGCCATTCCGCAGGCGGCGGAAAAGCCCTGACCCAGCGAACCCGTGGACATATCCACGCCGGGGACGGTGTGCATATCGGGATGTCCCTGCAGCCGCGAGCCCAGCTTGCGGAGCGTCTTTATTTCTTCCACAGGAAAATACCCCTTGAGCGCCAGCGCCGCGTAGAGCGCGGGCGAAGCGTGGCCTTTGGAAAGCACGAACCTGTCGCGTTCGGGATCGTTTGCCCTTTGGGGCGAAACGTTCATTTTTTCAAAATACAGATACGCCATCACGTCGGCGCACGAAAGCGATCCGCCGGGATGGCCGCTGCCGGCGTTGTATACGCCCTCTATTATGAGACGGCGTATCTGCGCGGCTTTTTTACGAAGATACAAAAGCTTGCTTTGTTCCATTTGCTTTTCCTTTCGTAACCGTTTTGTTTTTTTATTCGAGTGAGTACGCGGATTTCAGCTTTTCGAGCGTCTTTGCGAAATATTCGGGGTACGGCGCCTCGAACGCGAGCGTTTCGCCCGTAACGGGGTGCGTGAACGAGATAAAGCGCGCGAACAAGCACTGGCCTTCCAGCCCGAAGGGGTTCTTGGCTTTGCCGTAAACGGCGTCGCCGGTGACGGGGTGGCCGATATGCGCCATATGGACGCGTATCTGGTGGGTCCTGCCGGTATAGAGCGTGAGCCGCAGATGCGTGTAGCCGCGGTACCGCGCGAGCACTTCCCAGTCGGTGCGCGCTTCGCGGGAATTCTTATACGTCACCGCCATCTTTTTACGGTCTTTTTCGCTTCGGCCTATGGGGAAATCGCAAGTGCCGCGGTCTTCGGCAAAGCCGCCGTCGCACACGGCTTCGTATTTGCGGATGAACGAATGCGAGGCGATCTGCTCCGCGAGCCCGTTGTGCGCCTCGTCGGTCTTGGCGACGATGAGCAGCCCGGAGGTGTCTTTGTCGATGCGGTGGACTATTCCCGGGCGGACCACGCCGTTGATGGAAGAAAGTCTTCCGCGGCAGTGGTAGAGCAGCGCGTTGACAAGCGTGCCGGATTCGTTGCCGTTCGCGGGGTGGACGACCATACCTTTGGGTTTGTCGACCACCAGCAGATGTTCGTCTTCGTAGACGATATCCACCGGCAGGTCTTCGGGCGCGGCGGCGAGCTCGCGCACGGGCGGGAGCTTTACTTCGACGGTATCGCCTTCCTTTAACTTGCAGCTTTTCATACAAACACAGCCGTTGACCTTGACGAACCCGTCTTTGATGACGGACTGGGCAAGGGAACGGCTGACGGAGCACTGCTCCGAGACGAAAACGTCGAGCCGCGTCAGCGCGTCGATATCAGATACCGTTATCGTCATTGTCTCCATCCTGCGTGCCAGCTCCGTCTTCGTTTTGATATTCTTCAGCGTCTTGCTGCTGCTCTTTTTGCGCTTTGAGCCGTTTTTCGACCTTTGGTTCGATAAAGATCAGATAAACGCCGAGCATTACCGCGCCGACCGTTATGAACGAATCGGCGGCGTTGAACACCGCGAACTTGACGAAAGCGGGTTCGATGAAATCGGTCACGACGTGCCTGCCCGCTTCGTCGGTGACGAACAGGCGGTCGATCATATTGCCTATGCCTCCGCCCAGCACGAACGACACCGCGAGCGTGAGCAGGATATGGCGTTTGGAATACCTTTTGAGGAACCACACCATGCCCGCTATGGCGGCGACGGAGACGATTATGAACACCCATCTCGCGTCGCCCAGCATACCGAAAGCGGCGCCGTCGTTCTGCACGTAGGTGATATTCACCACCCCCGGGATAAGCCGGAACGAATCGCCGACTTCCATAGAGAGGCGGATAATAAGTTTTGTGAGCTGGTCGATCAGGACCACGCCCAGCGTGACGAAAAACGTCAGCATACGGCGTTTTTGCAGCGGCCGCAGAGGTGCTGGCCGTCTTCGTCGACGGTGTATTCTTCGACGGAGCGCCAGCAGCGCACGCATTTTTCGCCCGAAGCGGGCTTGACGACTACCGATATGCCCGAAAGTTCGTCTTTGAACGCGCCTTCGGGGGCTTCGCCGCGGACGAGTTCGACCTTGCTGGTGATGAACACCGTGTCGAGACAGTCGGCGTGAGACGCGAATATCTTCAGCGCCTCGTTGTCTGCGGGCGCGTAGATGACGAGATCGGCGTCGAGCGATTTGCCGATGACTCTGGCGGCGCGCGCTTCCTCGAGCGCTTTGAGCACGGTGTCGCGGTATTCGAACAGCTTGTCGTAGCTTTCCTCGAGTTCGTCGAAGCAGATATTTTCGTCGTACGCGGGCATATCGTTGAGGAACACGCTGCGCGTATCGTCGCTCTTCTTATGCGGCAGATATCCCCACGCCTCCTCGGCGGTGAACGAAAGCACCGGCGAAAGCATGCGGATGATCGCCGAAGCGGCGGCGTACATAACGGTCTGCGCGGCGCGGCGCGAAACGGAATCTTTCTTTTCGCAGTACATACGGTCTTTGGTTATATCGACGTAGATCTTGGAAAGATCGATAGAGCAGAAATTGTGGATCTCGTGGTAGACCATATGGAATTCATACGCGGAGTACGCTTCGTTCACGGTCTTTACGAGCTTGTTCAGGCGCGAAAGGATCCATTTGTCGAGCGGTTCGAGCTTGTCGTACGGAACGCAGTCGGTATCGGGGTCGAAATCGCTCTCGCCCAGGTTGGCGAGCAGTATGCGCAGCGTGTTGCGGATCTTGCGGTAGGATTCCGAAAGCTGTTTGAATATCTCTTCCGAAGCGCGCACGTCCACACGGTAATCCGAAGCCGCGACCCACAGTCTGAGCATATCGCCGCCGTATTTTTTGATTATCTCCTCGGGCGCGATGGCGTTGCCCAGCGATTTGTGCATAGCCTTGCCTTCGCCGTCGACCACCCAGCCGTGAGTGAGCACCTGTCTGTACGGCGCGCCGCCGCCCAGAGCGCCCACCGCCGTGAGCAGCGAGGCCTGGAACCAGCCGCGGTACTGATCCGCGCCTTCCAGATACAGATCGGCGGGCCAGCCGATACCGCGCCCCTGCATCACCGCGTAATGGGTGGAGCCGCTGTCGAACCAGCCGTCGAGCGTGTCGGTCTCTTTGGTAAAGTGCCTGCCTCCGCACTTGGGGCATACGAACCCTTCGGGCAGCAGATCGGCGGCTTCTTTTTCGAACCACACGTTGGAGCCGTGCTTTGCAAACAGGGCGGATATCTTGGCTATGGTGTCATCGTTGCATATGACTTCGCCGCAGTCGGCGCAGTAGAACGCGGGGATGGGGAGCCCCCAGTGACGCTGACGCGAAATGCACCAGTCGGCGCGTTCGCGTATCATGGAAGCCATCCTGTCGCCGCCCCAGGCGGGGAGCCAGTCGACGTCCGCGCAGGCGGCGATGGCTTCGTCGCGGAACGCTTCGACCGAGCAGAACCACTGCGGGGTGGCGCGGAAGATTATGGGCGATTTGCACCGCCAGCAATGCGGATACTGGTGGATTATCTCTTTGGAGGCGAACAGCGCGCCGCTTGCGCGCATATCGTCGAGTATGGCTTTGTTGGATTCTTCGTAGAACATACCGGCGAACTTGCCGGCGTCGGCGGTCTGATATCCGCGGTCGTCCACCGGGACGACTATCTTTATACCGTATCTCATTCCGGTGAAATAGTCGTCGGCGCCGAAACCGGGCGCGGTGTGGACGCAGCCGGTGCCGCTTTCCATGGTGACGTATTCGGCGCAGCAGACCAGGCTTTCGCGGTCCAGGAACGGATGATACGCCGTCATATATTCAAAGAAACTGCCGGGCTGTTCGAGCACGGTCTCGTATTCGGTTATACCCGCCTGGGCGAGAGTCTGCTCGACGAGCGGCTTTGCGAGTATATAGTACGCGCCGCCGGCTTTGACCACGCAGTAGGTATCACGCGGGTGGACGGCGATAGCCATATTGCCGGGGAGGGTCCACGGCGTGGTGGTCCAGATTATGAAATAGGTGTCTTCGAGCGGGCAGACGCCGCGAAGCTTGCCTTTATCGTCTTTTATCTTGAAACGGACGTAGATGGAAGTGCATTTCGCGTCCTTGTATTCGATCTCCGCCTCGGCGAGCGCGGTCTCGTCCTTGGGGCACCAGTAAACGGGCTTGAGCCCCTTGTAAATATACCCCTTGCGGAACATTTCGCCGAAAACTTTCATCTCGGCGGCTTCGAACGCGGGGTCCATCGTGAGATAAGGATGGTCCCAGTCGCCGAGCACTCCCAGCCGCTTGAACGACGCGCGCTGGATATCCACGAAATCGGCGGCGAATTTTTCGCACGCTTTGCGGAACTCGGGCACGGACATACTCTTGCGGTCGAGCTTGTTCTTTTTGATTATCGCCGATTCGATGGGCATGCCGTGGTTGTCCCAGCCGGGGACGTACGGCGCGCAGAAACCGGACATGGATTTGAATTTTATGATGATATCCTTGAGCACCTTGTTCATAGCGGTGCCCATATGGATGTTGCCGTTGGAAAAAGGAGGGCCGTCGTGGAGCAGGAAACGCGGCTTGTCGGCGTTGCGTTCCTGGATGAGTTTATAAAGTTCTTCGGTTTCCCACCTGCTTTGCGTTTCGGGCTCTTTCTGCGGCAGGTTCGCCCGCATGGGGAACTCGGTGGCGGGCAGGTTGAGAGTGTTCTTGTAATCTGTCATTTCACATTCCTCTTGAGTGTGGATTTTTCGTAAAAACGGAAGAAAAACCGCCGTGACGTGCGGTTTTTTCCGTAAGCGCTATTAGGAATCCTGTTCGGCGTTTTCGTCCGTGACCGGTTCTTCGGGGACCGGCTCCTCCGGCGCGGGCGGCTCTTTCTGCTGCAGCGTGCGCAGATATTCCTCGTCCGAAACGGGCGCGGCTTCTTCCTCCGCGGGTGCGGGAGCCGGCGCGGGAGCGGGTTCGGCGTTGAGGTCGGTCTCCTCGCGCTCTTTTTCGTCGGTGGCGATGCCGTCGCGGATGGCGCCTTTGACGTCGGTGAAGATCTTGCTCACGATCTCGGATTCGTTGGGGAGCACGATGTCTTCGAGCTCGTTGACCGAGATCGCCTGGAGTTCTTCTATATGCGAACGGTAAAGATCGTAGACGTTCTTTTTGAAGTCGAGCACCTTGGTGCGGATCTGCCACATCTCTTTCTTTTCCTCGCCGAGCTGGTCGCGGAAATCGGCGATTATGGCGTCGCAGCGGTCTTTTATGGAAGACGTGATGACGTCGGCCTTTTCGTTGGCGTCGCGGATGATCTTTTCGCTGAGTTTCTGCGATTTGAGCAGAGTGGAGCGTATGGCTTCCTCTTCATCCTTGAGCTCGTCGAGATTGGTGACGACTATTTTGAGTTTGCGCTCGAGCTCGCTGTTTTCGCGGTAGAGCGCGGTATAGTTTTCCACAAGGAAATCTATGTATTCGTCGACCTCCTGCGGATTGTAGCCGCGCATGGTCTTGGTGAACGATTTGTTTTTTAGTTCGTGCGGTGCGAGCATGGTATTACCTCCAAAATATTTATCCGAAAAACGCCAGTATCATACTGACCACCGATATCACGAGCAGCGCCACGAGCGCTCCCAGGTCGTCGGTCGCTATGGGCAGATCGAGCTTGCTTTCCAGAAAGTCCGAGACCGGCTGGGCGAACGGCTGCGTCGTCGCGTAGGCGAACGAATAGAGCAGACTCTGTTCGGGGTCCGCGAAAATAGGGTAAAGTACCCTTATGACTATAAGCAAAGACAGCGCGGACAGTATGACCGTGGCGACGCCTTTGATCAATTCGACTATAAGCACTTTATGACCTCGGATCTGTCAGCGGTAAAGACGTGGGATATCAGAAGAACTCCCTGGGCTGTTTGACGGCGGGCTGTTCGGGAGCGGCTGCGGGTTCGGCGGCTTTCTGGTCGCCGGTCACTTCGACGTGATCGGGAGTGATGACGTAGGTGGAGCTTGCCACGTTCTTGATCTGGCCTTTGATGGCGAAGGTGACGCCGGAAAGGAAATCTATAATGCGGATGGCGACTTCTCTGTTAGCGTTTTCGAGGTTGAGCACTACGGTCTTGTGCTGAAGGAGATGAGTGGATATGCCGGCGACTTCGTCGTATCTCGAAGGTTTGCAGACTTTCATTTCGAGATTGACGGGGCTCACCACGCTGCTGCTTTCGCGCACGGCGCCGACGGCGGCGGAAACGGCTTCTTCTTCCATTTCGTCGTCGTATTTCTTTTCGTAATCGTCCTCGGTGTTTTCTCCGTTGAATGTGTTGCGAACAAAATCAAAAATTCCCATTTGTTTGGTTCCTCCGTGTTGTATGTTTTTATTATTTTATTTACGTTTTTTGATACGTGCGCGCGCCGAACACGCCCTCGCCAATGCGTATGAGGTTGGAGCCGCATTCCAGCGCCTGTACGTAATCGTGAGTCATGCCCAAAGAGAGGATGCGCATTTCGGCATTACTCATATTACTATTATCCACATTTTGGTGCTTGATGTCAATAAATTTTTTTGTTATTTTTGTAAAAAAAGCACATAAATTTTCTTTTTCGCCGCAATTAGGCACCACGCCCATCAGCCCGACTATCTTTATGTGCCCGAAAACCGATACGGAAGAGATAAAGTTTTCGACTTCCTCAAGCGGCACGCCGCCTTTGGAATCTTCGTTCCCCAGGTTGACTTCGACGAGACATTCCTGAACCGTCCCCAGCTTCTGCGCGCGTTTGTCGATCTCTTCGGCGAGCGGAACGGAATCCAGCGAATGGATGAGCGCGACGCGGCCGACGATATACTTGACCTTGTTGCGCTGCAGGCGGCCGATGAAATGGATCTCGAACCGTTTGTCCAGATACGGCAGTTTTTCCATAAGCTCCTGCACGCGGTTTTCGCCTATGAGGTCTATGCCCATATCGTATATTTTGTTTATCGTCTGCACGTCGACCGTCTTGGTGGCGGCGAGCACGCGCGCTTTCCCCGCCGCGGCGGAAAGCAGAGTCTGTATGTTGCTTCGCAGCTCTTCGTCGGTGATGCTCATTTTACTATCTTCCCTTCGTACAGGTCGCGGCCCGAAACTATGACCGGGTCGTAAAGCGAAAGCGCGGACCTTGACACGCGGTCGATCTTTTCGGGGTACGGCGCCTTGCAGTAGCAGTAACCGTTTTCTTCGTAAAGCACCTCGGCGGTCTTGAATTTGACCACGGTGCCGTCGAGCGTGTACACGCCCACCTTGCCCTCGACGACGCGTATCGCCGCCGCCGGGACTTTTATGCCCGAATACGATTCGGCGACGATCTCCACCGGCTGGGCGCGGGTGTAGTTGAATCCCTGGATGATGATATCGGTGGAAAACACCGCGACGGCGGTCTCGTAGTTGGTCTGCGAGATCACTTTGTCCAGCCGCATTTCGAGCGTGCGGCCGTCCGAATACGGGAACCGTATCTTATACAGCGTATAGGCGCCTTTGCCCGCCGTTAGCCGGGAAATCGTCTTTTTGTCCAGACTGACGGTGACGTACCAGCGCGGCGAGGAGACGATCTTGCCCGCGCTGAGGTTGGCGGAAGCGAAACGCGGCTGCGCGTTCTGCAGCGCGTAGTACTGTTCCAGCGTGATGTTGTTGAGCAGGTTCATGGTGAACGTGTATTCGTAGCCGTCGGTGGCGGAATAGAAGTAGCCCGATTCGGTCGCGCGCACGGTGAGCGGGACCTCGGAAAGCAGCGTTTTCAGATCGCTTATGCGCTTGCGGTATTCGTTTATGACCATATCGTAGCCGCCGGCGGCGGTCATAACCGCGGTGCGGCGGTTGAGCAGCACGAGCAGCTCGTCTTCGCCCAGAGACGCCAGACGCAGATTGCCCGAATTGACCGAATCTATTATGGAATACACGCGTTCGGAGATATTTCGGTCGAGCGTTTCGAGTTCGTTGGTGGAATAGATCTTGGTTATCGACGAGCGTTCGAGCACGGCGATCTTCTTTTCGAGCCCGTTGATCTCTTCCTGCAGCGCGGCGTCGCTTTCGCTGCGGTAGACCGTCATAATGTCGGCGCCGCGGGCGACTTTTTCGCCGTCGGCAAAATAATAGCACGGCGTGCCGCTGCCGGCGACGGTGATGGGCGTTTCGTCGCGGAAGATATACGCTTCCGCCTGGATCGCGCGGTCGGTGGTCCCGTAGACGGCGCTTTCGACCTCGATCATATCGCCGACCGAAAGGCTCACCTGCAGCCCCACGTAGCACAGGACCGCGATTGCCGCTATTCCCATTAAAATGTGTTTGAGATAATTTTTCATTTACCGCTCCAGATGTGCGAGCACGAGTTCTTTTACAGTTTTGTACGGATCGCCGGCGATGTCGACGAACACGCAGCCGGGTATGCGTTTGAAATACGTCTGCTGGCGTTTTGCGTAATTGCGCGAACGCCGTTTTATGAGTTCCTTTGCCTCTTCCAGCCCGTATTCTCCGCGGAAATACGGGAACAGTTCTTTATATCCTATGGCGGCGCCGGCGGTCGGGGCGTTTTCCAGCCCGGCGTCGTAAAGCGACCGCGCTTCGCGTTCCAGGCCCGAAGCGAACATCTTTTCCACACGCGCGTCGATGCGCGAATAGATGAGCTTTCTGTCGGCCGACCACAGGCAGATATACAGCGGGTCGTATTCTCTTTTGCCGGAATTGTTGATTGCGTTCATCTGCGTGGGGGTCATCCCCGTGACGCGGAAAATTTCGAGATACCGTATGACCCGGCGCACGTTGTTGGGCTGTGTGCGCGACGCGGAATCGGGGTCGATCCTGCAAAGCTCCGCGTAAAGCGCGTCCGCGCCGCGCTCGGCGGCTTCTTCGGCAAGCGCGCGCCTCACTTCGGGGTCGCCGCCGCTTTGCGAAAGCGAAAACGAATTGAAAAGCATCTGCGAATACAACCCGGTCCCGCCCGTGACGAACGGGATCTTACCGCGCGACGTGATATCTTCCAGCGCTTTAGTTGCGAGCGAAACGAAATCCGCCGACGAAAACCGCTCGGTGATATCGAGCGCGTCGATAAGGTGATGCGGCGCCGACGCGAGCTCTTCCGCCGTGGGTTTGGCGGTGCCTATATCCATTTTGCGGTAGACCTGCATTGAATCGGCGGAAATTATCTCGCCGCCGAATTCGCGGCACAGTCGGATCGCGAGCGAAGTCTTTCCCGAACCGGTCTGACCGCCCAGAACGATAGCTTTTTTCATAAAAAACACCGTGAAAATGATTATTCGATGAGCATCGCGTCGCCGAAACTGAAGAAGCGATACTCCTTTTCCACCGCCTCTTTGTACGCTTTCATGGTGTTTTCGTATCCGGCGAACGCCGAAACGAGCATTATGAGCGTGCTTTCGGGCAGATGGAAGTTGGTGATGAGCGCGTCGACGGCTTTGAATTTATAGCCGGGGTAGATGAATATGCCGGTCTCGCCGCAGTACGGCGAAAACGCGCCGTCTTCGGCCGCGCAGCTTTCGAGCAGGCGGCACGAGGTGGTCCCGACGGCGAATATCCTGCCGCCGGTTTCCCGCACGGAATTGAGTTCGCTTGCGGCTTGGGGCGTGAGTTCTATATGCTCGGTGTGCATTTTGTGTTCGAGTATGTTCTGTTCCTTTACGGGGCGGAACGTCCCCAGCCCCACGTGCAGCAGCACGCGGACTATACGCACGCCGTTTTCTTTGAGCTTTTCAAGCAGCTCGGGCGTGAAATGCAGCCCCGCGGTGGGCGCCGCCGCCGAACCTTCGTGCAGCGCGTACACCGTCTGGTAGCGCGTTTTGTCGCGCAGTTTTTCTTTTATGTAGGGCGGCAGCGGCATGGCGCCGATCTTATCGAGCAGGGCGAGAAAATTGCCCTGATATTCAAAGCGGATGTGCCTTGAGCCGTCTTCTTCGTTGACGTATTCGACGACTCCGCGAAGCTCCGGCGAATATTCTATGACGTCGCCCGCGCGCGCTTTTTTGCCCGGCTTGACGAGGCAGTTCCACACGTCGCCTTCAACGCGTTCCAGAAGCAGCGTTTCTATTTCGCCGGCGCGGGCGGGATTTTTGCCCTTTATGCGCGCCGGGATGACTTTGGTGTCGTTGATCACGAGCGCGTCGCCAGGGCGGATATGCGATAAGATATCGGTAAACACGCCGTGCGTTATATCGCCCGTGGCGCGGTCGAGCACGAGCAGGCGCGAGGAATCGCGCTTTTCGGCGGGCGTCTGCGCTATGAGGCGCGGCGGAAGATCGTACCGGTACGAAGAAAGCCGCGTGAGATCCGGAAGGTTTGGCATATATAAAAACTCCTGAATAAACTGTAGTGCGGAACGGGGCAAGGTATAATACCCCTTATAGCGGTATTATAGTATATCCCGCTCCATATTTCAAGTAATTTTGCAAGAAAGGGAAAAATTTTATGACACACCCTCCTGTGTTCAAAGGCGTGGCCACGGCTTTGGCGACGCCTTTTTATAAGGACGGGATAGATTGGGTTTCGTTCGGCAGACTGATAGAATTCCAGCTGGCGCACGGCGTCGACGCGCTGGTCGTGTGCGGCACCACCGGCGAAAGCGCCACGCTGAGCGCCGAGGAACAGGCGCGGGCGGTGGATTTTTGCGTGAGGCAGACGCGCGGCAGGGTCCCCGTGATAGCCGGCGCCGGCAGCAACGACACCCGCCGGGCATGCCGGCTCGCCGAACGCGCGGCGATATGCGGCGCCGACGCGATCTTAGCGGTGACTCCCTATTACAACAAGGCCACCGCAAGCGGACTTTTTGAGCATTACAGGGCGATATGCGAATCCTCTGAGAAGCCGGTGATAGTCTATAACGTGCCGTCGCGCACCGGAGTGAATATAACGCCCGAACAGTACGCGCGCCTTTGCGAACTGCCCGGCGTCGCCGGAATAAAAGAGGCGGACGCGGACCTTGAAAAGACCGCGCGTACCTTTGCGCTTTGCCGCGAAAAGACGTACGTCTACTGCGGGAACGATACGCTGTTCCTGCCGTTTCTGGCGCTGGGCGGCGCGGGCGCGGTGTCGGTGATATCCAACGCCGCGCCCATGCGGATGAAAAAGCTGTATTCGGCGTTCGCCGGCGGCGATATCAAGACTGCGCGCCGCATTCAAGACGGGCTGACCGAGATCGAAAAGCTGCTGTTCTGCGAACCGAATCCGGTGCCGGTGAAGGCGCTGCTTGCGCGTATGGGGCTGTGCCGCCCCGACGTGCGCCTTCCGCTGACGGAAATGGAAAAAGAAAACGCGCGCAAGCTTTTCGCCGCCGCGGAAGAGATAATAAAAAGCGAAGACGCTGTAACGGAAAAAGAGTGATTTGCCGCTCTCCGCCCCCTCTTCTCTTCCGCCCGGAGGAGGAGAGGGGGTATTGTGAGGAGAGTTGGCAAAAACAAACAAGGCTATACCAATCGTTCATTGGCATAACCTTGTAAAAATCATCTCATTCGGGGTGCGGTAAATCGCCGGTTATATGCGTTCTGCGATCTTACTCGTGCTCTTCGATGAAATCGACCACGTCTCTTACCGTCTTGAGCTCAGCCGCCTCTTCGTCGGAGACGGTGATATCGAGCGCGCTTTCGATCTCCATAAGCATTTCGACAAGGTCTATGGAATCGGCGCCGAGGTCGTTGACGAGGTTGGAATCGTCTTCTATGGAATCCACGTCTATGCGCAGTTTTTTGGCGATGAGTTCGATTATCTCTTCTTTGGTCATATCTTCCTCCGGAGCGTGTGTATGTGTTCTTGCGCGTATATAATAATACCGTTTGCGCGAATTTGCAATAGCTTTTTAAAAATTTTTGCAGTTTTCGCTTTTTTAACAAATTTTATGTAATCATTTTATTGACTGCCGGGCTGATATGTGATATTATAAAGTGTTAAAATATACAGATTATCGCTTTTTGGAGGTATATATGCTTATATTGGGCGTAGACCCCGGTCTGGCAACGGTGGGAGTGGGTGTGGTCGAAGCGAACGGCGGCAGGTTCCGCGCGCTGGAATACGGCTCCATAATCACCAAGCCGCGCCAGCTTCTGGAAAACCGCCTGGCGCAGATATACGATCAGCTGACGGATATCATAGTGCGGCACAGACCCGACGTCATGGCGGTGGAGGAGCTGTTCTTCAACACCAACCAGAAGACCGAGGTAGCGGTGGCTCAGGCGCGCGGAGTGATACTGCTGGCGGCGCAGAAGCAGGGGCTGGACATTTACGAATACACCCCGCTGCAGATAAAGCAATCGGTGGTGGGCTACGGCAGGGCGGAAAAAAAGCAGATCATATATATGACGCGCCTCATACTCAAGCTCGATTCCGACCCCAAGCCAGACGATACCGCCGACGCGCTGGCGGTGGCGATATGCCACGGCAACCAGGCGATGCGTTCGGTGCCGAACATCTTTGACAAGTAAAGGAGCAAATTGATATGTTTTACTACATAAAGGGCGCGCTCGCCGAATTGCGTACCGATTTTGCGGTGCTGGACGCGAACGGCGTGGGATATATGCTTTACGTCTCGCTCGCCACGCACGAAAAACTCGCGCCGCTTTACGGCAAGCAGGCGCAGCTGTACACCTACCTGAACGTGCGCGAGGACGCCATGGAGCTCTTTGGCTTTTACACCGAGGAGGAGCGCGAATGCTTTATAAAGCTGCTTTCGGTCTCGGGCGTGGGGCCGCGCGCGGCGATGGCGATACTTTCGCTCTACACGCCGCAGTCGCTCGCTTCGCTTGTGGCGAACGGCGACGCAAAGGCGATATCGCGCGCGAACGGCGTGGGGCTGAAGACCGCGCAGAAAGTGATAATAGAACTCAAAGGCAAGCTGGATCTTACGGAAGGCGCCGCCGCGGGGCCTTTGCCTTCGGCGCTGGCGGACGCCGCCGACACGCTGGCGGTGATGGGGTATTCCAAAGCCGAATCCGCCGAGGCGCTGCGCGGGATAAACGCCGACCAGCCGCTTGAAAATATAATCAAAGACGCGCTCAGAAAGCTCAACCGCTTAGGCTGACTTTGAGCAGACGGAGGGAATATGCCCATAAATCAGAACGCTCCCTACGACGGAGCAGACAACGGCTACGATTTTGAATCGCGCATCACCGGCGGCGAATTCACCGAAGAAGACGCCGAAAACGAAATATCGCTCCGCCCGCGCACGCTGGACGAATACGTGGGGCAGGAAAAAGTAAAGGCGAATCTGCGCGTTTTTCTGGAAGCGTGCCGCCAGCGCGGCGACAGCCTGGACCACGTTTTGCTCCACGGGCCCCCCGGCCTGGGCAAGACCACGCTTTCGTGCATCATCGCTTCCGAACTGGGAGTGAACCTTAAGATCACTTCCGGCCCCGCTATTGAAAAGATCGGCGATCTCGCCGCGCTGCTCACGGCGATGGAGCCCAACGACATACTGTTCATAGACGAGATCCACCGCCTTCCGCGACCGGTGGAAGAGGTGCTCTACCCCGCGATGGAAGACTTTGCCATAGACATTATGGTGGGCAAGGGACCCGGGGCGCGCTCGGTGCGGATACCGCTCAAAAAGTTCACGCTCATAGGCGCCACCACGCGCGCCGGGCGGCTTTCGGCTCCGCTCAGGGACAGATTCGGGATGAGCTTTCGGCTCGACCTTTACGAGCCCGAGGAGCTTGCGCGCATAGTCACGCGCTCGGCGGGGATACTGGAGACCGGCATCACCCCGGAAGGCGCCTACGAGATAGCGCGCCGATCGCGCGGGACTCCGCGTATAGCCAACCGTTTCCTCAAACGCGTGCGCGACTTTGCCACCGTGATGGGCGACGGCACCATAACGCGCGAGATTTCCGACACCGCGCTGCGTTCGCTTGACGTGGACGAGCTGGGGCTGGACGCCGTGGACCGCAGGATGCTTACCGCCATAATCAAACACTTCGACGGCGGCCCCGTGGGGCTGGAGACGCTTTCCGCCGTGATAGGCGAGGAAAGCGTGACGCTGGAAGACGTTTACGAACCGTACCTGCTGAGGCTCGGGTTTTTGAACCGCACTCCGCGCGGACGTATGGCGACGGCTTCGGCGTACAGGCATCTGGGTCTGCAGGCGCCGAGGAAGGAAACGCGCGGAAACGCCGACCAGCTTTCGTTCGGCGACCCCAACGATAATTGAACGGATAAGGATAGAAAATGTTCAAAGCAGATAACTGGACCGATTACGAACTGCTCGACGCTTCGGACGGCGAACGCCTGGAGCGCTGGGGCGAATACATACTGATCCGCCCCGATCCGCAGGTGATATGGAAAGGCGAAAAGAAACACCCGCTGTGGAAAAAGCCCGACGCGGTGTACCGCCGTTCCTCGTCCGGCGGCGGCGAATGGATAAAAAAAGACGTGCCGGAGGAATGGACCGTTTCGTACGGGCGCCTTAAATTCCTGCTTTCGCCTATGGGGTTCAAGCACACGGGGCTGTTCCCCGAGCAGGCCGCAAACTGGGAATATATGCGCGGCGTCATAGCCGGCAGGCGGCTCAAGGTGCTCAACCTGTTCGCCTACACCGGCGGAGCCACCGCGGCGGCGGCGGACGCGGGCGCGTTCGTGTGCCACGTGGACGCTTCCAAAGGGATGGTGGCGCGCGCAAAGCAGAACGCTTCGCTTTCCGGGTTGCCCGGCGATTCGGTGCGGTTCATCGTGGACGACTGCCTCAAATTCGTGGAACGCGAAAAGCGGCGCGGCTCGTTCTACGACGCCGTAATACTCGACCCGCCCTCGTTCGGCCGCGGCCCGCGCGGCGAAAAATGGGTGCTGGAAGAGCGGCTCGACGAGCTAGTCAACTCGATAAGCGGCGTGCTTTGCGAAAAGCCGTCGTTCGTCATACTCAATTCCTACACGGCCGGGCTTTCGCCTTCGGTGTGCGGCTACATACTGGGCAAAACGCTCGTCCCCCGTTTCGGCGGCGCGGTCTGCGCGGACGAGATAGGGCTCAAAGTAAAACAAAGCGGATTATATCTTCCCTGCGGCAGCGCGGCGCGCTGGCAGGCGGAATAAACTATACTGCAAAACACAAGGAAAAACACAATGGCATTTTTAGAAGCGCACGATCTTTGCTTCAGATACAGAGAAGATCTGCCCACCGTCATAAACGGCGTATCGCTTTCAATAGAAAAAGGCTCTTTCACCGCGATCATCGGCCACAACGGCAGCGGAAAATCCACGCTCGCCAAGCTTTTGTGCGGAATGCTCGCGCCCACCTCCGGATACGTGGAAGTGGCGGGCATGCGCACCGACGACGAGGAACGCGAATACGACATACGCAAAAAATGCGGGATGGTCTTTCAGAACCCCGATAACCAGATAGTGGCTTCGGTGGTGGAGGAAGACGTTGCCTTTGCGCCCGAAAATCTGGGCGTGCCTTCGGCGGAGATACGCGCCCGCGTGGACGAGGTGCTCGCCGCCGTGGGGATGACCGAATACGCAAAGCATTCCACCTACAAGCTTTCGGGCGGGCAGAAACAGCGCGTGGCGATAGCCGGCATACTCGCTATGGAGCCCGAATGCATAATATTCGACGAATCCACGTCAATGCTCGACCCTTCGGGCCAGCGCGACATAGTTGAGACGATGAAAAAGCTCAACCGCGAAAAAGGCATAACCGTCATATCCATCACCCATCATATGAACGAGGCGGTGGAAGCCGACCGCGTGCTGGTGATGAACGAAGGGCGCATAACCGCCGACGGAACTCCTTTGCAGGTGTTTTCGCAGGTGGAGCGCGTGCTCGGATCGCACCTCGCGGTGCCGCAGGTGACCGAGCTGATGTATAAGCTGGGCAAAGCCGGAAAAGACACGCCGACCGACGTCCTGCACGCGATGGAGGCGGCGGATAAACTTGAAAAGCTCATACGCACCCCCGTCCCCGCCGCGGAAAGTACGGTCGTTGCCGCGGCAGAAAAACCTGACGCCGCGCTGAGGCTTGAAAACGTGACCGTGCGCTACGGCGCCGGGACCCCGTTTGAAAAAGTGGCGCTCAAAGACATAAACGTGGAATTCCCCAAGGGGAAGATCACCGGCATAATCGGCCACACCGGCAGCGGAAAATCCACGCTCGCCATGCTGCTGAACGGGCTGCTCAAGCCCGAAAGCGGAACGGTTTATCTGGAAGGCGAAGACATAAACCAGAGCAAGCAGTTCACCAACGCCGCGAGATTCAAAGTGGGTCTGGTGTTCCAGTACCCCGAATACCAGTTGTTCGAAGACACCGTAAAGCGCGACATTGCGTTCGGCCCGCGCAACATGGGGTTGGGGGACGAAGAGACGGAAGAACGCGTGTCGCTCGCCGCGAGGTTCTGCGGCATAGACGGCGATACGCTCGGAATGTCGCCGTTCGAGATATCCGGCGGTCAGAAACGCCGCGCCGCCATAGCCGGCGTCATAGCCATGCGTCCGCAGGTGCTGGTGCTCGACGAGCCGGCGGCGGGGCTGGATCCGCAGGGCAAGGAAGAGATTTTCCGCGGCCTGTGCGGCTACCGCGACGGCGAGGGCGCGACGATGCTGCTTATAAGCCACAGTATGGAAGACGTGGCGCGGTATTCCGATAACATAGTCGTGCTCAAAGAGGGCGAGATCTTTATGCAGGGTACCCCGCAGGAGATATTCGCCAACGCCGAAAAACTGTTTTCGGCGTCGCTCGACGTTCCGCAGATAACAAGGCTGTTTCTGGAACTGAAAAAACGTGCAAAGAGCGAAAGGTGCGATATCTACACCGTGGACTACGCGGTGAAGACGCTGCTGCCGTACGTGGGACCGGAGGTGGAAGTATGATAAAAGACATCACCGCCGGACAGTTCTTCCCGGGCAATTCCCTGCTCCACAGGACCGACGCGCGTTTTAAGATAATAATACTCATAGTTTTTCTCGTCACGGTGCTGGCGTCTTCTTCCACGGCTTCATTCGCCGCGGTGCTCGCGCTGACCGCGATACTCGTGGCGCTTTCGCGCATCAACGTAAAAATAATCCTCCGTTCGGTAAAGCCGCTGGCGTTCATACTTGCGTTCACCGCAATAATCAACCTCTTTTTCGTAAAAGGCGAAACGCTGCTTTGGGAATGGAAATTCATACACATATACAAAGAAGGCATAATCAATTCCGTTATGCTCATGCTGCGGCTGATCTGCCTGGTGATGGGGACTTCGGTCATACTGACCTACACCACGTCGCCGCTCGATATGACAGACGGTCTGGAGCGCGTGCTTTCGCCGCTGCGCTTCATCGGAGTTCCGGTGCACGATTTTTCGATGATACTGACCATCGCGCTGCGCTTTATCCCCACGCTGGTGGAAGAGACCGAAAAGATAATTTCGGCGCAGAAATCGCGCGGGGTGTCGTTCGACACGGGCGGACTCATCAAGCGGGTAAAAGCGCTGATCCCCATACTCGTGCCGCTGTTCTATTCGGCGGTGCGGCGCGCGCTGGAGCTCGCCGAGGCGATGGAATGCCGCCTTTACACCGGCGGCAAAGGCAGGACGCGTATGAAAGTCCTGCACTGCACCGCGTGGGATTTCATCTTTCTTTTCCTTATGCTGGGAGTATGCGTGGGAGTATTCTTTTTGAACGGATATGAGATAATATAATGAAGACCGCTTTTATAATCGCTTACAAGGGCACGCGCTACGCGGGCTGGCAGGTACAGGATAAGTTCCCTTCGGTCCAGAAAACGCTGCAGAACGCCATAGAAGACCTGCTGGGCAGAAAAGTAAAGCTTTCCGGCTGCAGCCGCACCGATTCGGGCGTGCACGCGCTGGAATATTACTGCCACATAGACACGCTCGCCGGCATAGAAAACGGAAAACTGCCGCTGGCGTTGAACCTGCGCCTGCCCGACGATATTTCGGTGCTGAAGGCGCTGACGGTGGACGACGATTTCCATTCGCGCTATTCTTCCACGGGCAAGCAGTACGTCTACGTCATACGCAATTCGTACATAAAGGATCCGTTTGAGCCGGATATGGCTTACCTTTACAAAAAGCCGCTGGACGTGAACGAGATAAACCGCATTGGCGCAGGGTTCGTCGGCACGCACGATTTCAGGTCGTTCATGGCGGCACACAGCAAGATAACCGACACGGTGCGCACGGTCACCGAATTCCGCGCCGAGCGCGAGGGCGACGTCGTTAAGATATTCGTCACGGCGAACGGATTCCTGTACAATATGGTGAGGATAATGGTCGGCACCGTGCTCGACACGCTTTCCGGCAGGATAAAAGCCGATATACCGCAGATACTGGAACAAAAGGAAAGAAAAGCCGCCGGGCGGACCGCGCCCGCGCACGGACTTTTTCTGAACAGGGTGTTTTACTGAACGATGGGTGCTTTTTCGATCTTTTCAAATAAAAAGAAACGCGATCCGTCTTACGAGCTGCCCGAACCCGAACTCAACTACTACGAGGTCCTGGGCAGGCGGATGAGCAAGCTCAAATATATTATGCTGCTCGGGCTGATATTATTCGTGATCGGCGGATTCACGTTCTACAGCGATCAGCTCAACGTGGAAAACTTCAGGTATATGCTGAAGTTTATGTCGATCGATATGGATACCGAGATCGCCGACGGGGCGCAGATAGAATTCGACGCTTCGCCCGGGACGCGCGCGATGATGATAAGCGGCGACCTTGTGATATGCGACAGAAACGGCGTGCAGATTTTTGACAAAAGCGGCGAGCGGTTCTTGCGCGAGCGCGACTTTATGAACGACCCGATGTGCGTTGCGAGCAACCACAACCTGCTGGTGTGCGACCGCGGCTCGTACGAGCTGAACGCCTACACCGTCTACGCGCGCATCTACACGCACAAGGCGAAATATCCCATAAACGACCTGTGCTCTTCGGCCGCGACCGGCAGATACGCCATCCTCACCGCCGCCGACGGCTACCGCGCGGGCATAGAGATATACGATCCCGAATTCCGCAAAATATTCGACTATTACTTCGCCGACAAATACGTTTCGGGCATAGCGATATCGCCCGACGGCAAAAGCGCGGCGGCGTGCACGGTGAACAGCACGCAATCCGGCGACTATCTGGGCGAGCTGTACGTGTTCGACGTGAACGACGCCCAAAACTACCGGCTGCACAAGTTCCCCGGCGAAATACCGTGGAAAGCGTATTTCCGCGAAGACGGCGGATATCTGCTGCTGACCGACCGCGCGCTGAGGCTTTTTGACGCAAACGGCGAAGAACAGTCGTGCGTGAAGTTCAAGACCGAAGACATAAAGCGGTTTTGCCTGAACGACGACGTCTGCGCGCTGGCTTTTCAGACCGCGGGGCTTTCCAACGGCACCACGGTGGTGTTCTACGACTCGGATCTTAACGCGATATCCGAAACGAGCTACAACAGCGACGTGAGCCGCATAGATATGATAAACGGCAGGGCGTACGTGTTCGCCGCGGGCGAGCTGCACGCCGTGGACGCCGCGACGGGCAAGGACGCGTCGGCCGAACAGGTGGGCAACCTTTACGCCTGTTCGATATACGACCCCGATTCGGGGATGATAATTATGATATACCAGGGCAAAGCGGTGTTCCGTTCCGCGCTCGCCCCTTGATACGGAGGTGTTTTATATGAGCGCCATTCTTGACGTTCTGGTGATAGCGATAGTTCTGATAACCGTTTTCGTATGCGGAAAACGCGGATTTTTCAAATCGCTCATCAAAGTGGGCAGCGTGATACTCGCGATAGTTGCGGTCGTGCTGTTCTTCGGCAAGCTCAAGACCTATATGCTCGAAAGCAAGACCTGCGAAACGGTGCGCGAAAAAATGAACGCCCGGCTCGCCGAGATAGTTTCTTCCGAGGAAGACGAATACGACCCCAACGAGGTAAAGGAATCGCCCAAATTCATAGAGATTCTGCAGATACTCGGATTAGAGACTTCGGAATTCGAAAAGACCTGGCAGCAGTGGCGCCACGAGCGCACCGACGAACTGAGGGAAAAGCTGGTGAATTACGTTTCGAACCCGCTTATAGATATGATCGCCTCGGTGCTTTCGTTCATAGCGCTGTTCTTCGGGACGCTCATAGCCGTGCGGCTGCTGGGGTTCGTGCTGGATAAGATATTCGTGCTGCCCGTGCTCAAGCAGGCGAACACCGCGCTGGGCGTGCTTCTGGGGCTTATTATGGCGGTGATATACGTGAGCGCGTTCGTCTACGTAGTGAATCACGCGCTGCCGTACCTGCAGGCGAAGGGTTCGGAATTCTTTATGCGCATAGACCCCGAAAAGACCTACGTGTTCAAATGGTTCGCCGAACACGACCTGATCGCCTGGCTGCTGGGCAGATAAAACGTGTAAAATAATTACTGGAGCTGCAATATGAAATTGTTCAAAGCAAAAAACATTCCGAATATGCTTTCGATCCTGCGCCTGCTTATGGTGCCGCTGTTCGTTTTTCTGTTCTTTTACGAATTCGAAAACCACCAGTACTGGGCGCTGGGCGTGTTCCTGCTGGCGAGCGCGACCGACGTGCTCGACGGCTGGCTGGCGCGGCGATTCAACTGGGTGAGCGATTTGGGTAAGATAATCGACCCGCTCGCGGATAAGCTTATGCAGTTCGCGGCGTGCGTGTCGCTCGCCATAAAGACGCGCTACGGCCTTATGCTCGCGATAGCCATATTCGTAAAAGACATACTTATGACGGCGGGCGGCGTGTACCTTGCCAAAAAGGGCGCGCGCGACCTGGTCGTGGCGAAATGGTACGGCAAGCTCAACACCGTGTGCCTGGCGCTGGCGGTCTGTTTGCTCATACTGTTTTATCAGAACGAGACTCTCGCCGCCGCGGTGACGTACGCCGCGCTGGGGATGATGGTCTTCACCTTTATAATGTATTTCAGCAACGTGTTCTTAAAGTTCGTGAAACGCGGGCCCGAAGATGCTTCCGCGCTTAAAAGCGACTCCGGCGAAGCCGGACAGAACGGCTGAACCGTACATATACTTTTTCCCCCTTTGGTACTGAAAGGAAACCGCAATTATGGAAAGAAAACTCTGTGACCGCTGCGGCAAGCGCGCCGCCGTGGTGTTCGTGACCCGCAAGAGCGGCAACGAAATAAAAAATGAAGGCCTTTGCCTTCAGTGCGCGCACGAGATAGGAATAAAACCCGAAAAAGATCTGCTTAAAAAGATGGGCATATCCGAAGAGGATTTCCGGCGCATGGCGGACGAACTTAACGATATGCTGCCCATGCTCGCCGAAAACGGCGACGAAAACGACGACGGCGACGAGGGGCGCGCCCCCGCGCTGGACCTTTCCGCCATATTCGGCGAAAGCGGCGGGGCCGAAAGCGAAAACGGCAAGACCCGCACCGCCGAGCATTCCGACCGCAAAAAGAGCAAATATCTTGACAATTACTGCATAAATCTCACCGGCAAAGCGCGCGACGGGAAGCTCGACGCCGTCATAGGCAGAGAGACCGAGATAAGCCGCGTGATGCAGATACTCTGCCGCAGGCAGAAGAACAACCCCTGCCTTATAGGCGAAGCCGGCGTGGGCAAGACCGCGGTTGCGGAGCTGCTGGCGCAGAAGATCGCCGCCGGAGCCGTGCCGTATAAGCTCCGCGGCAAAGAGGTGTATCTGGTCGATATGACCGCCATAGTCGCGGGCACGCAGTTCAGGGGACAGTTCGAAAACCGCATGAAAGGGCTCATAGACGACGTCAAACGGCTGGGCAACGTGATACTCGTCATAGACGAGATCCATTCCATAGTCGGCGCCGGCGGAGCCGAAGGCAGTCTGAACGCCGCGAACATCTTAAAACCCGCCCTTTCACGCGGGGAGATACAGCTGATAGGCGCTACAACGCTCGCCGAATACCGCAAGTATATAGAAAGCGACGCCGCGCTGGAACGCCGTTTCCAGCCCGTGACCGTGAACGAGCCTTCGATATCCGACACCGAGGCGATACTCCGCGGCATAAAGGGATATTACGAAAAGTTCCACGGCGTAAAGATAAGCGATACGATAATCCGCGAGATAGTGCGGCTTTCGGAACGTTATATAACCGACAGGTTTTTGCCCGACAAGGCGATAGACCTGCTGGACGAAGCCGCTTCAAGGTTGGCGATGACTTCGCCCGTGATAAACGAGCTGCAGAGCGTGGCGGCCGAGATGAAAGGGCTGCAGGCGGCGATGGACGCCGCCGAGGCGAAGGAAGACAAGGGCGAAGACGACTACCGCACCATAGCCGATTACAAGACGCGGCTCATCAAGTGCGGCGGCAGGTTCGACGCGCTTTCCGCCGAACGCGACAAGCTGTACCTGACCGCCGAAGATCTGGCGAAGGTCATAGAAGTCTGGACCGGCATACCCGCTTCGGCGATAACCGAAAACGAGTTCGCCAAGATCGACCGGCTGGAATCGGAGCTGAAAAAGCGCATAGTCGGTCAGGACGAGGCGGTCGCCAAGCTGGCGAAAGCCATAAAGCGCAACCGCGCCGGCATAGGCGAAAAGCGCAAGCCGGTATCGTTCATATTCGCCGGCAGCACCGGCGTGGGCAAGACCGAGCTCGTAAAAGTGCTGGCGGGGTATCTGTTCGACACGCCCGAAACGCTGATACGGCTGGATATGAGCGAATTTATGGAAAAACACACGGTCTCGCGCCTGATAGGTTCGCCTCCCGGCTACGTCGGCTACGACGAGGCGGGGCAGCTGACCGAAAAGATACGCCGCAAGCCGTACAGCGTGGTGCTGTTCGACGAAATAGAAAAGGCGCACCCGGACGTTTTGAACGTGCTTTTGCAGATACTGGACGACGGCCGCATAACCGACGCCCACGGCAAGGTGTGCAATTTTGAAAACGCGGTCATAGTGATGACCACCAACGCGGGCAGCCGCGACTATTCCCCCGCCGCCGGGTTCAACGCCACCGAGCGCGCCGGCGACGAAGCGAAGGTGCGCAAGGCGCTGGAAGATTTTCTGCGCCCCGAATTCATCAACCGCGTTGACGATATAATCGTCTTCAACCGCCTGAGCGTTGAAAACTGCGCCGATATCGCGATGATAATGCTTTCGGATCTGGCGAAGACGCTTGAGGAAAAAGGCATAAAACTGACCTATACCCGCGCCGAGGCCGAGCTTATAGCTCAGAAGGGCTTCGACCGCAGATACGGCGCGCGCAACCTGCGCCGCGTGATACAGACCGACATAGAAGATATCGCCGCCGCGCGCATAATAGACAGCTACGGCGACCCCGTAAAAGAAATCATACTGCACGCGCCTTCGGAAGGCGGCGCGAGCGTGGAATGCGAATTCATCCATCAGAGCCAGAATACCTTATAAGGAAGATATAATGCCCGAAAAAGACATTCGCCGCGTTGCCGGCAAGGATTACCCAAAAGTGAATACCTTTACGGCGGCTTCGGCGCGGCGGCTTTCGGAGCTTACGCTCACCCCGCCGGAGATGTATCCCGCCGAGGCGGCGGAATATCTGGATTCGGACCTCGTCACCGGGCTCGACCGGCGCCAGGTCAGACAGCGCCGCGCAAAGTACGGCGACAACACCGAGACCGGTATGCCGATAGGGTTCGTCAAATCGCTGGAACGCCAGCTGAAAAACCTGCCGAACGTGCTGCTTATGGGCTCGCTCATTATGTTTTACGCGTTCCGCGGCGGCGCTTGGTTCCCGCTGACGGCGCTTCTGATGGCGATATCGTTCCCCGTGAACGCTTTTCTGGAATACCGCGCGTCGCTCACATTTGCAAAAATGAACCGCGTCGCCTCGCCGCGCGCCACGGTGCTGCGCGAAGGGCGGCAGTTCGTCACCGACAGCCGCAGTCTGGTCCCCGGCGACGTAATAGTGCTGGAGACCGACAGCATTGTCCCCGCCGACGCGCGCCTTATAGAAACGCAGTCGTTCCGGGTGATGGAATCGCCCGTGGGCGGCGTGCCGCGCTCGGTGGAAAAAGACGCCCGGTTCGTGGCGGAATCCAAAGAAGACAGACTTTACGAAAATATGGTCTATTCCGGCAGCGTGGTCACTTCCGGCAAAGCCACCGCCATAGTCTGCGCCACCGGCAAAGACACGCGGCTTGCGAAAAAGCGCGAATCCAACCCCGTTTCCGCAATGCCCAAATATCTGCGCAACGCCTCGTTCGCGCTGAGGCTGGTATCGGTGACCTCGGTGCTCGGCGCGCTGGTGCTCCTTCTTTTGGGAGTGCTGCGCGGCGAAAACGTTTCGGATACCTTCATTACCGCGCTCGCCGTCGCGTGCTGCGCGATGTGCGAAACGGCGTTCGTGCTGCTTTTGTACGGCGAAAGCTCGGCGCTCGCCGCCGCGCTGCAGGCGGGATGCGTGTTCCGCTCGCCCGATTCCGTCCCCGCCATAGCGCGCACCGACACCGTTATGTGCTGCAAGGATATGGCTTTTCCGCCTTCGGAAATAACGCTGAAAGAGATATTCGTCTGTTTCGATTCGCTGGAATTCAATTCCAGAAGCGGCTCGAACGTCACCGACATAATCCGCTGTATGATACTGTGCTCTTCGCTCAAGGAACGGCTGAGAGCGCAGCCGCAAAAACGCAAAAAGCGCCGCGAATCCACACCCGCCCGGGTCTACGAGGGGAGCGAGTTCACGCTGGCGGTGGTCAACGCCGCATCGCGCGCGGGGTATTCGGTGGAAGACGCCAAAAAAGATTTTTACCGCATAGAGGCCGAATTCGACAGCAGCGGCGAGGCGTGCCGCGTGCTGGGGATGCTGGAGGGCAAAAACTGCGTGATACTGCGCGGTTCGCCCGAAAGCGTGCTGGCCCGCTGCGCCGGCTACCGCCGCGAAGGCCGCAACTACCGGCTGGATAAACGCAGCGCCGAACGCATACTCTATTCCGCTTCGCAGATGGCGAAGACGCAGATCCCCGTCGCCGTGGCGATGGGCTACACGCAGGCGGAATCGCTGCACGACATTAACGTAGAAAACAAGCTCATTTTCCTGGGGTTCGCCGGGTTCTACACCGAGACCGGCATAGACACCGCGTCTTCGGTCTACCGACTGGGCAACGCCGGCATATCGCTGGCGGTCAACACCGACGACGCCTATTACGCGGCGTACAATCTCGCCGAAAACGCGGGCGTAATAAGCCGCGAATCGGAAATTTGCACGCCCGAGATACTGCACGAAAGCGACGAAGGCCTTTTTGCCGAAGACAACGAAAACTACCGCGTGTTCAACCGCCTGACCGACGAGGAATGGCTGTATATCCTGCGGCTGCGCAACGCCGCGCGGCATAAAGTCTTTGCGCAGGTCAGCTCCGCCGGGCAATCGGATATCGTGACCGAGGCGAACGCCTCGTTCGCCGTGGCGGGCAAGAGCAAGGACGCGCTGCTGCAGAAATGCGACGTGCGCTTCACTTCTCCCGGGTTCCCGGCGATAGAGACGGCGATAAGCCGTTCAAAGCTCGCGGTCAAGCGCATAGCCGCGGTGTGCCAGTATATGTCCGCCGGATATTACATACTGTTCTTCTGGTGTCTGCTTTCGCTCGCCTTCGGCAAAGGACTGCCGTTCGGCGTGCCGGGGGCGACGGTCTACGGGATGGTGCTCAATCCGCTGCTGGCGTTTTCGCTGGCGTTCTGCCCCGTCACCGCCAAGACGCTGTACGACCGTTCGGGCTCTGTTTCGCCCGACCGGCTTTCGAGCTCGATGACCCACGCGGTCATATATTCCGCGGTGTGCGGCGTGATGTGCTTTATCGCCGCAAACGTGCTGGGCCCCGGCGGAGGCGCCGGAAGCTGCGCCGCGTTCGCCGCGTATTCGTTTTCGCTGTGGCTCTACACCACGGTGTGCGGTTTCAAGGGTTCGGCGCTTTCAAACCTGTTTTACCGCAACTATCTGCTGCTGCCTTCGCTGTTCGTCACCGCGGCGTTCGCGCTCATCCCCGCGCTCGTCCCCGCCGCGGGCGCGTTCATAGATTTTGAAACGCCCGAACTGCGCGCGCTCGGCGCTTCCATAGCGCTTCCGTTCGTGCTGTGGCTGGGACTTCAGGCGGTGCTTCTGATAAAAGAGATCACCGACAAAAACAAGGGCAGGCACGCAAAGAAACGCAAATGATTTGTTTTGTTCCCGACCGACTTTTCTGTTTAAGGAGATTTTTCCTATGCGTATAGAAAAAAACGCGCCTTTGGACCGCCGCTCGTCTTTCCGTTCCGGCGGCAAAGCCGATATACTGCTTTTGCCGCAGAACGTATACGAGCTGACCCTTGCCCTGCGCGGGATGGAAGACAAACGGGTGTACGGCCTGCTTTCGAACACGCTCGTGAGCGACGGCGGCGTGCGCGGCAAGCTTGCACTGACCGTGAACGTGCGCGGAATGGAACGCACCGGGAACGTGATAACCGCCTGCTGCGGCGACACGCTTTCCGGCCTTGCGAACTTTGCACTCGAAAATTCGCTTACGGGCGCGGAATTCTGCTACGGCATCCCCGGCACCGTGGGCGGCGGCGTGTTTATGAACGCGGGCGCCTACGGCGGCGAGATCAAAGACATACTCAAAAGCGCCGTGCTGTTTTCGCCTTCCGGCGAGATAGTGACGCTCGAAAACAAGGACCTCGGGTTCGGCTACCGCGCGAGCCTGCTCCAGCGCGAAAGATACATACTGCTGAAAGCCACGTTCGAGCTGGAACCCGGCAAAAAGACGGCGATACGCGCAAAAATGAAAGATCTTATGGCGCGCCGGCGCGAAAAACAGCCGCTGGAATTCCCCAGCTGCGGTTCGGTGTTCAAACGGCCCGAAGGTCATTTTGCGGGCGCGCTGATAGAACAGTGCGGTCTTAAAGGCGCGCGCGTTGGCGGAGCGGAGGTTTCGCAAAAGCACGCGGGGTTCATAATCAACGCCGGCGGCGCGACCACCGCCGATATGCTGGCGCTGACCGCGCTGGTGAAGCGCACGGTAAAAGAAAAGACCGGCGTGGAGCTTGAAGAAGAGATAAGGATACTGGGAGAAACGTGATGTCCTATTCGGACGAACTGAAAGAACGGCTCGCCGCAGTCGAGATGAAAAAAGAATGCTGCCGCGCGGCGTATTCCGCGGGGACGAGATGCACCGGATACGAAGCGGTGTGCGAAAACGACGCCGCCTGTTTTCTGCGCGGGCTTTTCGTCGCGCACGGGAGCATGACCGACCCCGAAAAGCAGTTTTACCTTTCGTTCGACGCCCGTTCCTCGCCCGCCGCGGCGCTGGCGCTGGGAAGATGCGGCGTCACTCCCCTTTGGGGTTCGCACCGCGGCAAAAAAATAGTGTATCTGCGCGAGACCGATTCCATAAGCGACTTCCTCACCGCCGTAGGCGCTTCGCACGACGCGCTGCGTGTTCTGGAGCTTTCGGTGCTCAAATCCATGAAGCGCGAAGCCAACCGCGCGAGCAACGCGGAATTCGCCAATATGGACAAGACCGCCACCGCAAGCGCGTATATATGCGAAGCGATACTGCTTTTGAAAAAGCACCGCGATTTTGCCAAGCTGCCCGAGCCGCTCAAGGAAACGGCGCGGCTGCGGCTGGAATTCCCCGAGCTTTCGCTCGACGCGCTGCGCGCCAAGCATTCTTCGCCCATTTCAAAATCCGGGCTGAACCACCGGCTTCAGAGCATAGCCGACCGCGCCGAAAAATACCGGAACAAATAGAATGTTTCCGAGATTTTGGACTGGGCGAGTCCAAAATCGCCAGCGTATCAAGAACCGGCGTTTCGCAATCCTTTGATTCGGATACGATCACTTTATCGCTCGCTATTTCAAACGCAAGCGATAAAAAACAAGCGATAAAAAACAAGCGATAAAAAGCATATGAACAGGTATAAATCCATGAACGCAGACGCTTATCTCAAAGGGCTCGCGCTGAAATATCCGCATATCGAATTCGCGTCGGATCACGCAAGGATCTACGACGATTTCGTAGGCGGCCTTATGCACAGTCCCGTTATAGAACATCCGCGGGAGTATTTAGGGCAAACGGCAGTAAGAATAGTTTGCTCGCAGCACCCGTTCAGCGTTGAGGAAGGTATCGCGGATCCCAAAGCGTGCGGCCGCAGGCAACGCGAATATACGGCGGAATGGGTAGATTTTTTGAACAAAGAAAAGCTGCCCGTAAAAGAGATGGACGTCTGCTCCGCCGTCGATCAAAAAGTGTTCGACGCGCTCTGCACGCAGGAAACGCTCGAATCGCTCAGAATAAAGCAACTGAAATGCAAACGGATAGACGGGATAGTAAAGTTAAAGAATCTTAAAAAGCTGTATATCGGGTGCGCTTCGGCGCTTGACGATATTTCGCCCGCAGCAAAGCTTACCGGACTTGAAACGCTGATACTTTGCGAAACGAAGAAAATAACCGATTATTCGGCGCTCGGCGCGCTGAAAAATCTGAAAGTGCTGGGTATTTGCGGCAGCCGGACTTCCGTGAGTTCGGTAATAAAGGTAAAAGATCTGGATTTTCTTTCCGAACTGCCCGCGCCGGAATACGTCGATCTTATCGACGTTCGTATCATAAACGCCCGATAAACACAAAAAACGCCGCTCGCGTTTAATCAATCAACACAAAAAAGGAAAACCATGCCCGATTTCGTACATCTGCACGTCCATACCGAATACAGCCTGCTCGACGGCGAGTGCCTTGTTTCGGAGCTGCCCGCCGCGGTAAAGTCCCTGGGGCAGTCCGCCTGCGCGGTGACCGACCACGGCGTGCTTTACGGCGCCGCGGAATTTTACAAAGCGTGCAGAAAGCAGGGCGTAAAGCCCATTATCGGGTGCGAAGTCTACGTGGCTCCCCGCCGTATGGAAGACAAGATCCATCCGATAGATTCCGAACCGTACCATCTGGTGCTTCTGGCAAAGAACGCCGAAGGCTACAAGAATCTGGTGAAAATAGTTTCGGAATCGTTTATAAAGGGATTCTACCGCAAGCCGCGCACCGATATGCAAACGCTCGAAAAACTGCACGGCGGACTTATCGCGCTTTCGGCGTGCGCTTCCGGCGTGCTGGCGAAACGCATACTCAAAGACGCACGCGCCGAAGCCGAAGAGACGGCGGCGGAATTCAAGCGCGTGTTCGGCGGAGATTTTTATATAGAACTGCAGCGCAACGGCGTGCCGGAACAGCAAAAAGTGAACGCGGTGCTTGTAAATATCGCAAAAAAGCTGGATATCCCGCTCGTCTGCACCAACGACGTGCATTATATAAAGCGCGAAGACGCCGAAACGCAGGAGCTTTTGATGGCGATATCCACCGGCGGGACCTTGGGCGACAAATCGTTCGCCCTGCCTTCAAACGAATTTTACCTGCGCAGCACCGACGAGATGGCGCGCCTTTTCGCCGACCTGCCGCAGGCGCTTGAAAACACCGTTAAAATAGCGGACGAATGCAATTTTGACTTTGATTTCGACACCTTCCACCTGCCGCGGTACGAGCTCCCGGCGGGCGTGAGCGCGCGCGGATATCTCGCTTCCCTTGCGAAAAACGGGCTTGAAAAGCGGCTCGCTTCCAACCCCGGCGCCGACGGAAAGGCGTACGCCGAACGGCTGGAATACGAGCTGGAAGTCATACACGGTATGGGGTTCGACGATTATTTTCTTGTAGTGTGGGACTTTGTGAACTTTGCGCGCAGCCGCGACATCCCCGTGGGGCCCGGAAGGGGCTCGGCGGTGGGGAGCCTGACCGCCTACGTTCTGGGGATAACCGACGTCGACCCGATAGAAAACGACCTGCTCTTTGAGCGGTTCCTCAACCCCGAACGCGTGACCATGCCCGATATCGACATAGACTTCTGCGACAGGCGCCGCCAGGAGGTCATAGACTACGTGGCGCGCAAGTACGGCGCCGACCATATGGCGCAGATAATCACCTTCGGCACGCTTCAGGCGCGCGCCGCGATACGCGCGGTGGGCAAGGCGCTGGGCGTTTCGTACGCCGACACCGATTCCATAGCCAAAATGATACCGCGCTTTTCGGGCATGACGCTTGCGGAATGCGAAAAGAGCGTTCCGGGACTTGCGGATATGCTCAAGAGCGATAAGCAGGCGGCGCGGGTGTATTCCTTCGCCAAGCGGCTGGAAGGACGTCCGCGCAATTCCTCCACCCACGCCACGGGCGTGGTCATAACCGATTCGCCCATAACCGATTACCTTCCGCTGGCGCAGAACGACGGCGTGACCGTGACGCAGTTCGGCATGAAGACCGTGGCGGAATTAGGGCTTTTGAAAATAGATTTTCTGGGGCTCAGGTATCTGACCGTGATACGCGACGCCGAAACGCTCGCCGCGCGGAAAAGCCCCGGATTCAGGATAGATTCCGTCCCGTTCGACGACGAAGCGACGTACAAACTGCTGGGCGAAGGGCGCACGGCGGGGATCTTTCAGCTTGAAAGCGGCGGTATGCGCGCGCTGCTCGCACGGCTGCAGCCGCGGGATCTGAACGATATAACGTCGGTGATATCGCTCTACCGCCCCGGCCCCGCGCAGTATATAGACAAATTCATTAAAAACCGCCGCGAAAAGAGCGTGAAATACGATATCCCGCAGCTGGAACCCATACTCGGTTCCACTATGGGCTGCCTTATCTACCAGGAACAGGTGATGCGCGTGTTCCGCGACCTCGCCGGGTATTCCTACGGCAGGTCCGACATAGTGCGCCGCGCGATGGCGAAAAAGGACAAAGCCACGCTGGAACGCGAACGCGGCACGTTCGTGAACGGCTGTATGAAAAACGGCATAGACGCAAAAGCCGCGGAAGAACTCTTTTCGCAGATGGAGTCGTTCGCCGAATACGCGTTCAACAAGAGCCACGCCGCGGCTTACGCGGTGCTGGCGTACCGCACGGCTTATCTAAAAGCGCATTTCCCCGCCGAATATATGTGCGCGCTGCTCAATTCCGTCACCGGAAGCGGCGCGAGCGTGAGCAATTATATAAACGAATGCTCGTCGTTAGGCGTTAAAGTGCTGCCCGCCGACGTCAACGAAAGCATGGGAGTGTTTTCGGTCAAAGACGGCGACGTCCGGTTCGGGCTTACCGCGATAAAGAACGTGGGGAGCGCGTTCGCCGATTCCCTCGCGCGCGAGCGCGAAGAAAACGGAAAATTCGCAAGCTACGAGGATTTTCTGTGCAGAGTTACCGCTTTCGGCAACGCCAAGATGATAGAATCGCTGGTGCTCGCCGGCGCGTGCGACTGCTTCGGCATCTACCGCAGCCGTATGTTCGCGGTGATAGGGCGCGCGCTGGATTCGCTTTCCGGTATGCGCAGCGAAATGCGTATGGGGCAGATCTCGCTGTTCGACGCGTCGCAGACCGGGATGACCGCGCTCAAGATCGACTACCCGTCGTTCCCCGACTATCCGCAGAGCGAAAAGCTGGCGTTTGAAAAAGAGCTGGCGGGGGTCTATATGAGCGGACATCCGCTGAAAAATTTCGGAACTTTTGCCAAAAAATACAATTCCGTAACAATTAACGACTTGTATTGCGGGCTCAGAGAGGGTACAATACCCTTGAAGAGCGCCGTCTTTGTGACCGGACAACTCGTTTCGGTGCGCAAAAAGATGACAAAAGCCGGGCGGATGATGGCTTTCGCCTCGGTGGAAGACCTCACCGGCAGCGCCGACGTGATATTCTTCGCCGACGTTTACGAAAAGAATCAGTCCCTCCTCGCCGACGGCGCGGTCATAGGGCTGCGCGGCGAAGCGTCGCTGGAAGAGCCTTCCGGCGGCGAAGGCGAGGACGTGCTTGTCGTCACCGCGCGCGCGGTATACGCCGCGATCCCCGACGAAAAGCTCGCCGAACGCTCGGTCTGCCTTAAAAAGACCGCCGAAAACGAAAAGTTCTTTGAAACCGCGCTGAACAAGCTGCGCGCACACAAGGGGAGCGGACGCGTTTACGTCGTTGACGAGATCACCGGCAAGCGCTACGTTTCCACCGACATTTACTGTAAAGCGGGCGACGGTCTCGTATCGGAGCTCAAGGAAATACTGGGAGACGCCAACGTGGCGTTGAAATAACATTCAGAGGAAACATAAATGGAAACTACCGTCAATACTCAAGGCGGGGGCACCCGCGTAAAGAAAGCGGGCGCGGTGACGCGCCTGATCGCGAGATCGACATTGTGGTATCCGCTCAAAGTGGCGCTTCTGGTGCTGTGGAAAGCGTTTACCTGGATAGTTAATATCCTGCTTACCGTACTGCTTATCGCAATGATAACCGGCGCGGTGGTCTCGTGCGCTTTTCTGCTGTATATACGGTCGAATATCGACGCGGAATATCACGGGCTGGACAACCTGCGGTTCGATTCGTCTTCGAACACCACCATATACTACACCGATTCTTCCGGCAACGAGATACTTATGGACGAAGAGACGCTGCACGGCAGCGAAAACCGTATGTGGGTGAACTATTCCGACATACCGCAAGATCTCATTGACGCCGTGGTGTCCATAGAAGACCAGCGCTTTTTCCAGCATAACGGCGTGGACTACAAGCGCACCGCGGGCGCGGTGTTACGGTTCTTCCTGCCCGGCGGCGGCCAGTACGGCGGAAGCTCCATAACGCAGCAACTTATAAAGAACGTTTCGGGCGATAACGAACAGACCATACAGCGCAAGGTGCAGGAGATATTCCGCGCCATATACGTGAGCAAGCAGTTCGGCAAGGAAGAAATACTCGAAATGTATTTGAACGTCATATTCCTTTCGCAGAACGCCACCGGCGTTCAGGCGGCGGCGGAGGCGTATTTCGGCAAAGACGTAAAAGACCTTACGCTGGTCGAATGTGCGGCGTTGGCGGCGATACCAAAATACCCCACGTATTACGACCCCATACGCAACCCTGACAACAACCTGCAGCGCCGCAACGTCATACTGACCGAGATGCTGAACCAGGGTTACATTTCGCAGGAGGAATTCGATTCCGCCTACAACGTGCCGCTGTATCTGAACACGATGGAGCGCACGACTTCCATAGAGACCGGCTATATACATTCGTATTACGTCGACACCGTGATAGACGACGTGATAGCCGCGCTGATGGAACAGTACGGCATAGACAAAGCTTCCGCAAGCCGCAAGCTGTATTCCGGCGGCCTGCAGATAGTCATAAATATGAATAAGGAAATCCAGGACGCGATGGAAGAGGTGTTCTGCAACGACAGCTGTTTCCCCGAGATAAGCGGCATAAAGCCGCAGGCGGCGATGGTAGTCGCCGACCCCGTGACCGGCGAAGTGCTGGGGATAGTGGGCGGACGCGGCAAGAAGACCACCAACCGCGGCTATAACCTTGCGACTATGGCGAAGCGGCAGTGCGGTTCGGCGATAAAGCCGCTGGCGGTCTACGGCTACGGCATAGACAACGGCATAATCACCTACGCCACTCCCCTGCTCGACGCGCCGACGATAAACCAGAAGAAGAGCGACGGCAAGATAACGCAGAAATACTGGCCGCCCAACTCGCCCGCCGGCTACGACGGACTTATGAGCCTGGTGGACGGCGTCAAGCATTCCAAGAACACCTTCGCGGTGCGGCTTGCGGCGATGTGCGGGATAGAAAATCTTTTCCGCCACCTTGTGGATAACGTGGGCTTCACCACTCTGGTGGAAAGCAAGAGCTACAACGGCGTTATAAAAACGGATATTGCGCTTTCGCCCGTGGCGCTGGGTTCGTTCACCCAGGGCGTCACCGTGCGCGAGATGGCGCAGGGGTTCACGATGTTCGGCAACCGCGGACAGGTGAGCAAGCTGCGCACGTTTTCGATGGTGCGCGACAGCAACGGCGAAATGGTCATAGACAACCGCGTTTCCAAGACCAACCAGGCGATCTCCGAACAGTCGGCGTATATAATGACCCGTCTGCTGTGGAACGTCGTCAACGAGGAAGGCGGCACCGGTTACAAGATGACCCACGGCCAGACCAAGGGCACCGTGGGCGGAAAAAAGGTCGCGGTCCCCGGATTCAAATATCTGAACAAAGTCGAAGTGGGCGGCAAGACCGGTACCACCAACGACAACCGCGACAGGTACTTTGTGGGCATAACCCCCAACTACGTGGGCGCCGTGTGGTTCGGCTACGAAAACAACAAATCGGTTTCCAAATTCGAATACAACCCCGCGCTGCGGCTGTGGATAGAAGTGTTCAACCGCGTGTACGACAAGCTCGAAACGAACGGCCGCGCGTATAAATCCGAATTCGACGAGCCGTTCGGCATAATCAAGGTGAAATACTGCACCGTAAGCGGCAAGCTGCCCACCGACGCGTGCTACCACGACATAGAGACCGTCACCGGCGGCGAAAGCTGCATACGCACCGGCTATTTCACCGCCGAGACCGTTCCCACCGAATACTGCGACAAACACCTGATGTTCAAGTGGGACACTTCCACCAACGCCATCTGCGTGGACGGCTGCACCTGCCCCGCGGACAAAGTCATAGAAGTGGCGTTCAGGCTCATAGAGCCGCGCAAGTTTTCCACCAACCTGGTGGTGACCGATTCGCAGTTCACCTGCGTGGATCCCGCGCTGATATACGAAGGATACAAATACCCCACTTCAAAAGTGCGGCCGTATTTCTTCAACATTTACGAGCCCTACAACAAGGACCAGAAATCGTACTGGCCCGGCAGATCTTCTAAATCCGATTCGTTCAGACCGTACAACCGCGTATGCATAGAGCATTACCACCCCGAGCTGGTTTCAGCAGAAAGCGAAAGTTCCGATGGCAACTGAGACATTACTTGTTTTAAGCGGTATAACCAAGGATTACCCGTCGGGCGACGGCGCTGTCCGCGCCCTGCGGGGCGTGGATATGGAATTTGCGAACTGCGAATTCGTTTCGGTGCTGGGGCCTTCGGGCTGCGGCAAGACCACGCTGCTCAATATAATAGGCGGGCTCGACCGCTACACGACGGGCGACCTGGTGATCCGCGGCAGATCGACCGGCGGTTATTCCGACCGCGACTGGGATTCCTACCGCAACCATTCGATAGGTTTCGTGTTCCAGTCGTATAACCTCATCCCCCACCAGACCGTGCTGGAAAACGTAGAGCTTTCGCTGGCGATATCCGGCGAAAGCCGCGCCGAGCGCAAGGCGAAAGCCCGCGCCGCGCTTGAAAAAGTGGGGCTTGCGGACCAGATAAACAAACGTCCCAACCAGCTTTCCGGCGGGCAGATGCAGCGCGTGGCGATAGCGCGCGCCATAGTCAACGACCCCGATATCATACTCGCCGACGAGCCCACCGGCGCGCTCGATTCCGAAACGAGCGAAAGCGTGCTGGGCATACTTAAAGAAATTTCGCGCACAAGACTCGTGATAATGGTGACGCACAACGCCGAGCTCGCCGAAAAGTATTCCACCCGCATAATCCGTATGCTCGACGGCAAGATCGTGAGCGACGAGCCGCGGAGCGCGGAAAACCGGGACGGCGTTTCCGCCGCGCAGGAAGTCAGGACGGGCAAGACCGCGATGTCGTTTTTGACCGCGCTTTCGCTTTCGTTCCGCAACCTGCTCACCAAAAAGGGCCGGACCGTGCTCACCTCGTTCGCGGGGAGCATAGGGATTATCGGCATAGCGCTGATACTCGCGTTTTCCAACGGCATACAGCGCTATATCGACCGCGTTCAGGAAGACGCGCTTTCGATGTATCCGCTCACGCTGCAGGAGACGGCTATGGATATGTCCGGACTTATGGACGCCATGGCCGGCACCGGAAGAGGCACCCCGCACGAAATGGACGCCGTGTATTCCGATATGTCGGGCGCGCGGCTGATAAATTCAATGCTTTCACAGATAAAGAAAAACGACCTCGTGTCGTTCAAGCAGTTCCTCGAATCCGACGAGCGCATAGCAAAGTACGCGTCGTCCGTGCAGTACGGCTACGGCGTGACGCTCAACATCTACGCGCCGCGCGGCGACGGATATATAAAGGTCAACCCTTCGGACGTGATGAAACAGATCTACGGCGAAGAGATGGGCGAATCCGTGACGCAGATGCTCACGACCACGTCTTCGGGCGCTTCGGTCTGGCGCGAGATGATCGACGACGCCGAACTGCTCGACGCGCAGTACGAGATAATAGGCGAATGGGCGGACAGCCCCGAAGAGATAGTGCTGTTCATAAACAAGAACAACGAAATAAACGACCTGGTGCTCTACGCGCTGGGGCTCAAGGATCCTTCCGAAATAGGCGAGCTGGTCCGTTCCGCGATGTCCGGGCAGAAGCTTGACACCGAGCAGGTGCGGCTGACCTACGACGAGATCCTGGGCATGACGTTCCGGCTGCTGCCCGCGACCGCGTATTATTCAATCGAGCGTTCGGTGAACGGCTACGATATCTGGGCCGACCGTTCGGAAGACGAAGAGTTCGTCAATTCCCTTATAACGGGTGAAGATTCCATCGAACTCAAAATAGTCGGCATCGCCCGCCCGCGCGAAAACACCGTGGGCGGTTCCAACAGCGGCAACATCGGCTACACTGCGGCGCTGCCGAGACTGATAATAGAAAAGATCAACGGTTCGCAGATCGTCGCTCAGCAGCTTTCGGACAAGACGCGCAGCGTATTCACCGGAATGCCGTTCGGCACGGGCGAGATAACGCTTGAAACGATCAAGGCGTATATCGCCATGCTGCCGGAAGAACAGCGCGCGCTGTTTGAGCTGTACCTGGGTCAGATGACCGAAGAACAGCTTGTAAACATGTTCGCCGAACGCTTTGCGGGCGCGACGACCTACGAAGACGTCTGCAAGACGCTGGGCGTGGTCGACCCCGATTCGCCGACTGCCATAAACATCTACGCCGCCACTTTTGAAGCCAAAGACAACATCATAAACGTGATAAACGAATACAACGAGCTCCACGAAGACGACGGCAAAGCGGTCAAGTACACCGACTACGTGGCGATGATAATGTCGCCGCTTTCGACGATAGTGCAGTTCATTTCGTACGCGCTGATAGTTTTCGTTTCGATATCGCTCGTCGTTTCTTCGATAATGATAGGCATAATCACCTACATCTCGGTGCTGGAACGCACCAAGGAAATAGGCATCCTGCGCGCGATGGGTGCGAGAAAACGCGATATCTCGCGCGTGTTCAACGCCGAAACGCTGATAATCGGGCTGATTTCGGGCGTGATGGGCATACTTGTGACGCTGCTGCTCATACTGCCGCTCAACGCCGTGATCCGTTCGCTTTCGGGCATAGGCAATATCGCGTCGCTCCCGGCGGCGGGCGCGTTCATTCTGGTGGCGATATCGGTGCTGCTCACGGTCACCGCGGGGCTGATACCGGCGCGCATCGCTTCCAGAAAAGATCCCGTAATAGCTTTGAGGACAGAATAAAAATATATATTCCCGAAAGGAGAAAAATTTATGGAACCCTATATCCCCGTCATCATAGTCGGCGTGCTCGCCGCGATCGTGATCTTTGCCAACCTTAAAATCGTGCCGCAGGCGAACCAGTTCATAATAGAGCGCCTGGGCAAATACAAAAAGACCTGGGAAGCCGGATTGCATTTCACCATCCCGTTCATCGACCGCATCGCCAAGCGCGTTACGCTCAAGGAACAGGTGCTCGACACTCCGCCCCAGCCCGTTATCACCAAGGATAACGTCACCATGCAGATAGACACCGTGGTGTACTACCGCGTGTTCGACGCCAAGCTTTACACCTACGGCGCGCAGGATCCGGTGTTCGCCCTGGGCAACCTTACGACGACCACGCTGCGCAACATCATCGGCGCGCTCGATCTCGACGCCACGCTCACCTCGCGCGATCAGATCAACGGCGAGATGACCTCCATACTCGACGAAGCCACCGACCAGTGGGGCATTAAAGTCAGCCGCGTGGAGCTCAAGAACATCATGCCTCCGCAGGAGATACGCGAGGCTATGGAAAAACAGATGAAAGCCGAACGCGACCGCCGCGAGACCCTGCTTCAGGCCGACGGCCACAAGCTGGCGGCGATAGCCCGCGCCGAAGGCGACAAACAGGCGATGATACTCGCCGCCGAAGGCGAACGCGACGCGCGCATCGCCCGCGCCGAAGGCGAAGCAAAAGCCGTGCTCCTTGCAAAACAGGCGGAAGCCGACGGTCTGCGCGCCCTGCGCGAAGCAGGCGTCGACCCCGCGGTGCTGGAACTCAAACGCTACGAGACCCTCGCTTCGCTGGCGAACGGCAAGGCGAGCAAGATCATAGTCCCCACCGACGTCGTGACCGCCGTGAAAAACAACGTGCTGTTTTCCGAAATGACCGGACTCGGCAGCACCACTCCTCCCGCCGCGGACGACCCCGCGCCGGAAAAGGCCGATCCCTGCTGCGACAGATTTAAGAAATAAGGCGATATGAATTCCTGACGGAATTCGCGATATGTCCGTTGGACGCGATATGCCTGCGGCGCGATATGCCCCTTCGGTGCGAGACGGAATTCATAGCATATCGCACGCGAACGGAGTGAGCGTATATCGCATTTGCGCAAGGGGGTCCCCGCAAAAACAAGGTTTTTGTGGGGCAAAAAGCAAATATATCGCACGGCGCAAGCCGTGCTGCGACAGATTCAAAAAGTAAAAAGCGAAAAAAAGGGGGACGGATCCGTTACGGACCGTCCCCCGTATTATTTGCTTATGCTTTGTTTCAGCTGTTTTCGTACCTCTCGACGATTTCTTCAAGTTTGCCTTCCACTATGGGGAGGACCGACTGGAGCTGCTGGCTGAACTGGTCGGGCTGGTCGAGCTTGAGCAGATCTTCGAGTTCATTTATTCTGTAAACGGCGGAAATATCGTAGAATATTCCGCTGTAAACGAGGTCAAGCATACGCTCGTCTTCGGCGGTGTCCATATCCTTGCCCTTGAGCGTGGCTTCATAATACGCTTTGGTCAGGTAATTCTTGCCGCCAACCGCCAAAAGGTCGAGCATATACGCCGAAAAATACGGGTCTTCCACGTTGGTGGGGATGCACACGCCGTACGCCACGTTGCTGCATCTGCCGTGGTAGCCGTCCTGCTCGACGTCGTATTTGGGCGCGGGAACGATACCGAAAACGACGTCGTATTTGCGGTATTTCTTAATAGCCGAAGCGAGCGCGCCGGCGAACAGCGCCCTGCCTTCGCCGAATATGCGCACCAGCGTATCCCATTTGCCCGCCTGCACGGTGAATTCGTCCGCGGTGATATTCCAGGTGCGCTTGTCGTTTAAGAGCTCGAGCGCTTTTTGCATTATGGCTATGGATCTTTCGTTGTTGCCTATGTTGATTACCGGATAATCGTTCGGGTCTTTGGAGCAAAGCGGTTCGCCGCCGGAAAAATACAGATTGGAACCGGCGCTGAGCGCGCCCCAGAAATCGTTTTCGTCCATCACGCCGTCGTCATTGAGATCGTGGGTTACTTCTTTGCACATAGAATAATACTTGTCAAAAGTCCATTCGCCGCGATCGACCAGCTCGTAAATATCGAGCCCGGGGAAATAGCTGTCCAAAAGCTTTTTGTTGAACGCCAGGCCGCCGCTGACTATTTTCTGCATTATGGAAATGTCGCCCGTCGTAAAGTATATCTTGTTTGCAATAGAAAGACTTTCGTTTGCGTTCTGATCCCACCACGGGGCGTAGATATCGAGATATCCTTCAAAATCGCACAGATCGTACAGCTGTCCGTCCTGCGCGAATACTGCCGCGGCGTACATAAACGGCATTGCGGCGTCGCAGACCGGATCAGAGGCGAGCGAATCGCGCAATCTGCTCGCGACGTCATCGACCGCGACCGCTTTTACGGTTATGCCGTATTTGTCTTCTATTTCGCGGTTGCGGGTGTCGACCGCTTCGCGTATCTTGTCGTCGGTCGTTTCGTAAAACGATTCTATCTCTTCGCTGAAATAGGTCGTCTGCACGTTGTTGCTGTAAACGAGCACGCGGAATTCCTTGCGCTGTTTCCAGTCTTCGTTGAACGGGACCTGGTTTTTGTTGACGTATTTACCGTTTTCGTCGAGATACCGATCCTCGCCGGACTCCGAAACGGGTTCGGTCCCGGATCCATCCGCCGCCGACGAGTCTTCCGCCGGGACGGAGGTTTCCGCCTTGGAATCTTCGGCGGGCTTGTCGCCGCCGCAAGAAGCGAGCAGCAGCGAAAACAGCATAACGAGCGCGCATATTAACGCAAGTGTTTTTTTCATGATCGTTTTCCTTTCTGTATATACTGCTATGATATTACCATCCGCGGCGCGATATGTCAACACGAAAGCGCATGCGGACACAAAACTGCGCCAGAAAAGACAATTACGGGCGCTTTTGAAACGCTATTTCTTTTCTTCGCTCAGCTTTTTGAGCTCTTCCATAAAGTCGCCAACGTCGCGGAACCGGCGGTAGACCGAGGCGAAACGGATAAAATTAACTGTTTTCCGGCCAGAATTTGTTTTTAAGTGCCGTAAGGACGTTAATGCTGATTTCACCGTCGCTGCCGCCGGCGTATTCTTCTATCAGCGGCAAAGCATAATCTATAAACTCTTTAAGCTCGCCCTTCTCCGCCATTTCCGCAAGGATCGGATCGTTTTCTCTCAAAAGGGCGGCTAATTCATAATCTATTCTGTACAAAGCCCCGTCGTAGTAATAAACGTTAAACGCTTTCAACTCTTTCATAATAAGATCATAGTCGCCCGAAAACAGTATATCGATCTCTTCGGCGTTTGGTCGATAACCCACGAACTTATCCTTATTGGGATTCTCTTCGCTGTACATAAACGTATACTGTTCTTTTGTTACGCCTGTGGACCTGATGAGATAATACTCTACCGGCAGCGACAAAGGATCGCCGGTGAAGCCCGGCATTATTTCTCTTGTCAACAACTCATAAACGTCTTTATACTCGGTTCTGACATTTCTGTTAGTCATACATTCCTGCCATATACGGAACAACAACGTATCGCAGTTCATATATTCTTCAAAGTATTTCGTTTTGGATCCGTCAAAATCGTCAATGCCGAATATCGGATAATACTGCCCCTCGTATGCAAGTTGAAACTCAACTTGTATTTCTATTGGAACGTCGGACGTTTCTTCGCTCGGTTCTTCGGATATTTCTTCGGAAGATTCTTCTTCGACAGTCGACAAATCTGTTGAACCTTCTTCCAATTCGCTTGTTTCAGACGGTATTGAGCTTTCGGCGAGCTCGGATACCGCAACCGTTCCGGAACGTTCGGCAGGGTCTTCGGACGACACATCATGGCTGTTTGAGCAAGAAGAAAAAACTATTGCAAAAACAAGCAGCAGCAAAATTATAATGATCCTGTTTTTCATAATTGGCCTCCTTAACTTTCGCCCACAAACGTAAATTCCACGTTCGGATAAAACATTAACGGGGTAATAACAACGTCTTCGCCTAAATAGACTTTTTGCTTTCCGCCAGATATATATGTTCCGCTTCTCTTCCTTGAAAACACATAATGACGTAAAGCTCTATTTCTTTTCTTCGCTCAGCTTTTTGAGCTCTTCCATAAAGTCGCCCACGTCGCGGAACCGGCGGTAGACCGAGGCGAAACGGATATAGGCGACTTCGTCGACTTCGCGCAGTTTATCCATGACGAGTTTGCCGATCTCGGTCGAGGCGACTTCGCCGCTCAATGAATTCTGCAGCTTATATTCGATCTCGGTGACCATTTCCTCCATCTGCCGGCGGGAGACCTGCCGTTTGTCGCAGCAGCGGATTATGGACGAAAGCACCTTGCTGCGGTCGTACGCCTCGCGCGATTTGTCGCGCTTGACGACCACCAGCGGCGCAGTCTCTATGGATTCATAGGTGGTGAACCGTTTGCCGCAGGCCAGGCACTCGCGGCGGCGGCGGATCATGTTGCCGTCGGGCGAAGGGCGGCTGTCGACGACTTTGCTTTCTTCGTATGCGCAAGCGGGACATTTCATAACAGTTGCTCCTTTTTTGTTATTTTTTGATATCGGTGCTGCCGAAGCCGCCGTCGCGTACGGCGGTGGCGTTATCGTCGTAAGTTATGCCGAACGGCACGAAAACGCCCTGGCAGAACGATTCGCCTTTGGCGAGCGTAAGCGTTTTGTCGCCGCAGTTGGTGATTGGGACTATTATATGCCCCTGGTTCTGCGAATAATAGTAATCGCTGTCGATTATTCCGGTGGTGTTATCCAGCCGCAGGCGGTATTTGCGCCCCAGCCCCGACCGCGGGAAAATCATAAGCACCCAGCCGGGCTGCATAAAACACCTTAGCCCCGTGCATATCGCAGTGCTCTGCCCCGGTTCGAGCGTGAACGCGAACGGCGTGCGGATATCGTAGCCGGCGGAACCGGACGTGGCGCGCACGGGGAGTATCACGTCTTCCTGCGCGATGCCCGAAATACCGCTCGCCACTTTTTCGAACCGCGCGATACGGTTGCCGTTCATGGAAAACATTACTGCCGTCTGTATCATTTTTCTTCTTCCTTTTTTTGTCCGTTTTCTTTTTTTGCTTCTTCCCGCGCTCCGGAAGTCGCCTCTTTTACGCCCATAACGCTTGTGCCGCACACTATAAAATGTTCCAGAAGCTCGGCGTCGTTGCTGGCGAGCGAATCGGCTATGCGGCGCGTGGTGTCCAGATCGAAGCCCGACGGATACACCGAACCCGAAATATGGTTGTGCCCCAGATACACCAGCTCCGCCCGGCTGTAGACGACCGGCTCGGTCACGTCGCGTATACGGAACCGGACCGAATTGATATCGCCTTCGAACACCGTGCCGCGGTACAGCAGCTCGCGGTCTTTGTTCAGGCACAGCACGTAGACGGATTCCTTATCGGCTCCTTTGAACGCTTCCGCGAATATCCCGGCGGCGGTATTATCGTCGGGGACGGAGGATGTCCCGGAAAGCGCGGGCCGCAAATATGCGCGTTCGCCCGCGAGATGTATGAACACGGCGGCGTTTTCGCTCAAGAGTCCGGTCGAAAGCAGCGTTCCCACGCTGGCGGCAAATACGTTTTCCAGCGTGCCGAACCGCGCTATCAGCGATTTTGCCAGCGGCAGCACGTCGCGGCGCGGGAGCGCGTAGGTGAGCAGCAGCTCGAGCACACCCGTTTCGCCCAGCGCGGCAGGTCCGCCGAGAATGTATTTGTCGCGCAGGCGCTTGCGGTGGCCTTCGTGGTTTTCTTCTTCCAAACTCGTTTTCCTCCGGAGCGTTGTTTTTATGATCTTGCATACTGATTATAACGCCTTTTTTTCTTCTTGTCAAGCAAAACGGAACGCGCGCGCCCAAGATATGGCCGCAAATTGCGCGCACGCACACAAAATACGGTAAATACGGCGGCAGAATTTTTATTTTTCTCTTGATTTTACACCGCTTGTGTGATAAACTTATGATAACAAAAACGTATGGAGGAATACATCAAATGGCAAAAATGAAAATAGGCATCATCGGATGCGGTACCATCGCCAATAACGCGCATATCCCCGCTTACCTCAACAATCCCGACGTGGAGATCAAGTATTTCTGCGATATCATCCCCGAAAGAGCCGACGCCGCCGTTGAAAAATACAAATGCGGCAAGGCCTGCGTGGATTATCACGACGTAATAAACGATCCCGAAGTCGAAGCGGTCTCGGTATGTACCCCCAACAGAATGCATATGACCATTTCGTGCGACGCGCTCGCAGCCGGCAAGAACGTGCTGTGCGAAAAACCCGCCGCCCGCACCTACGCCGACGCGCTCAAGATGCAGGAAGCGCAGCATAAATACGGCAAAGTGCTCAACATCGGCGTCGTCAACCGTTTCAACGCCGCCGTCAACAAGATCCGCGAAATGATCCAGCGCGGCGACCTGGGCGAAGTTTACCACGTATACGTCAGCTTCCGTTCGCAGCGCTCCATACCCGGCCTGGGCGGCGCTTTCACCACCAACGAGATCTCCGGCGGCGGCGTCCTCATAGACTGGGGCGTCCACTACCTTGATATAGTTATGTACTGCATGGGCGATCCCACCCCCAAGACCGTTTCGGCAAAGGCGTTTTCCAAACTGGGCGTAGACATGAAGAACTACGTTTACGAATCGATGTGGGCTGAAAACACCAAGGATCTCAACGGCACCTACGACGTCGACGACTTCGTCACCGGCTTCGTCCGCACCTCCGGCCCGACCATCACCTTCAACGGCGCGTGGGCGCAGAATATAGGCGTGGGCGAATCCTACATAGATTTCATCGGCACCAAGGGCGGCATAAGGCTCCAGTACGGCGGCGACTTCACTCTGTGGACCACCGCTTGCGGCTGCCTCGTTTCCACCAAGCCCAAGTTCACCCCCAACCAGCATTTCCAGACCGAGATCGATTCCTTCGTCCGCTGCATCCGCACCGGCGAAAAGCTCCCTTCGCATATCGACACCGTCATAATCACCGCCAAGATGATGCAGGCGATGTACGATTCTTCCGCAAGCGGAAAAGAAATAGTGCTTGAATAATCATAAGATTTTACGCGCAAAAAGCCATCCCGAAAACGGATGGCTTTTTTGCATTGGCGGGAGCTATTGACATTATTGCTTTTTTAGTTATAATAAAATATGAATAAATATCCACTCGCGTGAAAAAGAGAGG
>JAEEGI010001352.1_pt1 | contig 61199 bp, 48 predicted proteins | sample 8958751 | NCBI WGS metagenome assembly JAEEGI01 (sample SAMN16246545, study PRJNA631951) | gut metagenome | biome: gut microbiome; feature: rumen; material: KS-attached | host: Bos | place: Iran: Karaj | collected 2018-10
GCGCACAGCATGCTGGAAGTCGTTGTTGTTGAAGTAATAAAGGATCATGGTGCGCAGCACCTTCACCTTGATTTCGTCCTTGTCGGTGTCGGCATCGAAATTGGGTTCGCGGCCGATGGACTCGTCAATGGCTACTGCCGTACGGTAGGCTGCCTCTCCCCTATTGCGCTCAAACACTTGGTAGAGACTGTCGAGGTCTTGGGCAGCAGCAGTGAGGCATGCCCATAACACACCTATTAATATTAAAGCTTTTTTCATGGAATGGGGGTATTGTTGGACGCGGGACGCGGGACTTCGGGACACGGGACTTCGGGACGCGAGACTTTGGGACACGGGACTTGGATTAGCCGATTGACGAGGTCGTCGAGGTCGAGGTTTTCAGCTTTCACGGTAAGTCGGGCTTGTTCGTAGAACGGCATGCGCTCGGCATAATGATGCTTCACGAATTCGGCCAGTTCCTCCTCGCTTTTGCCAATGGCCAAGGGACGTTTGCGTTTGGCGTGGACCAACCGGTCGACCACGGCCTGCTCGCTGATGCGCAGGAAAACTGTCGTGCCATGGGCGTTCATCCAGTCCATATTATCCAAGAAACACGCTGTGCCACCTCCCGTAGCGACAACCACGTTATCAAGATTTTCCGTCTCTTTCAGCACCTCCGACTCGAGTTTGCGGTAGAGCGGTTCGTCATACTTATGGAAAAAATCGCAGACCGAGATTTTGTATTTCGTCTCAAACAAATCGTCAGTGTCGACGGCTTCCCAACCCAAACGGTTGGCCAGGCGTCTTGCTGTCGTGCTCTTGCCAGCACCCATATATCCGACGAGATAGATTCGATTCAAAATTCAAGATTTAAAATTCAAAATTCCGCATTCCTCATTCAGCATTGACTCCGTCGAAATGCTCCGCATTCAGCGTAGCTAATCTTCGATTTCCTCATTCCGGATTGATCATGTGGTATTGGCAGATCTGCAATTTCCCATCGCCATCGCGCAGATGGAAGCCATTGCCTTGGCAATAGCGCCACATCTTGCAATCGGCACATTGGTCGGTTTTCATCCATTTGCGGTCGCGATAGACGCCGAACTTGTTTTGCCATACCTCCCAGAAACTGTCCTGATAAATATTGCCCTGATGATAGTCGCTGCGAATGCTGAGGCAGCCCGAGATGGAACCATCGGCGAGTACCGATGCGATGTTGATGCCTGCGCTGCACGAATAGTAGTGGTTGCGCACGTCGCCCTCGTATTTGCCAAGGAAGCCGTCGCAACCATAGTCGGCGCGGATGCGGCCTTCAAGACGGGTCTGCTTGATGAACTCCATCATCTGCACGAACTGTTCGTTGGAGAGCTTGAAGTCGGGTTCATTAGCAGCACGGCCGAATGGGAACACCGTGAACAGGCGCCAGCGGCGGATGCCCAAAGAGATGAGGAAGTCGCGGAACTGCGGCAAGTATTTGATGGTGCGCTGGTTGACACAGGTGATGACATCCCACGTCAGTGCAGGATGCTGCTTCATGGCCTCCACGGCTCGCAAAACGTTCTTATAGCTGTTAGGGTTGCCGCGCATCCAGTTATGGTCTTCCTCGAAACCGTCGAAACTCACCGCAATGGACTGCAGTCCAGCCTCAACGAACTCATTGAGTTTCTCGGCCGAGAGCAGCATGCCGTTGCACACCATGCCCCATACGAAACCGCGTTTCGAAATCTCAGCGCCACATTGGGCCAAGTCGGGACGCACGGTAGGTTCGCCTCCCGTGGTGATGACCATCACCTTGCCCGGGTCTTGATGCTCGCGAATTTCATCCAGCACCTTGGCGAAGTCGGCAAAAGGCATGTCATCCTTTTCGGAGAGCATGCGGCAGTCGGAGCCGCAATGTCGGCAGTTAAGGTTGCATCGCAAGGTGCATTCCCAAAACAGTTGGTGCAACTCGTGCTCGTCGATGCGCTTTTGCAGCACCGCGTGGTTGAGTTCGAGCATCACCTTCTTATAAAAACCAAGACGTTCGCTCATAGCTTGTCATTATTGCTTAACGGGCTTATCCCTTCGTGGGGCGCCATACAAAGGCACCGCTTCTTTCTTTGGGTCGATAACGGGTTGAAAGTCTTCGGGTTGATACGCTTCACCACGATCCAAGGCATCCAATTCTGCCTGAGCCTTATTCAGCTCTTCATTGTATTCGTCGAGTTCGGAATAGGTCCTGATCCTGCCCGGACCCATCTGGTCGGGACCGCCGTAGATGCAGGCAGGCGTATAGTTGTAGATCAGGTAATTGAGCGAGTCGATGCGCATGAGCAGTTGGCGGCGACGGACGTTATGACCGAGGTCGATGCTGTCGCCGAGGCGGTAGTTGATGGAGTCAAGCCTGTTCTCAAGCGAATACTTCGTGTTTCGATATGTCATAAAAACGTCGAAATGGTTAGCATAGATCTCTTCGCTTGGGTATTCGTAATGGGCAAGCTCCATTTCGACCTGTTCACGCTCTTTAAGGAGTTGTTTGCGTTCCTTGCGCGTCAAGCCGTTTTGCGTGCAGCATGCCGCCAAAAAGGCCAATCCCGACAAGGCGCTGATCCACACTATGCGAACTATTTTTTTCATATCTCCACAGGTTCGGTTATTCCTGGTCTAGTTTTTTTAGTTCTATCTCCAGCGAATCCTTCTCCGCCATCAAGCGTCGGTTTTGCTCTTCCCTTTCCAACATCATTTGCGGTGGGCCATAAATGGCTTCCGAACTGCGTTTTGAAAGGGTTTGTTGTATTTCGTCAATCCTGTCACGGAGCTCATGACGTTTTTTGTCTTTGGGCGACGAGCCACAGGCAAACAAGAAGGCCAATCCCACAAAGAGACCTACACGAACAACATTAATTATTTTCTTCATAGGGCACTACTTTTTATTCCATTTCCATAGCTTTCAATTCTTGCTCAAGGGAATCGGCCTCGGCTTGCAACCGTTGGGTCTCGCGAGCATACTCCTCCATCATCTCTGGCGGGCCATAGATTTCGGAGTTCTGGCGCTCTTCAACGATAGCGCGAATGGACTCGATACGTTGGCGAATCACCTCGCGGCGGTCTGACTTCTGAAGCGTATCTTCGACAGGCGGCGGACCATAAAGTTTTGGTGACGTCGCAAAAAAGTCGCACGACGCCAAGACTGCCGTTCCCGACAGCAACCCAATCCAAAGCTTACGGAACCATCTGGACATAACTCAAATCTTTATTCGTCAAGTTCGCGAATCCTATTCTCAAGTTCTTCCACTTGCTCACGCAGGCGTTGGGTTTCCTCCCCATAGCGCTGGATGACTTCGGGTGAGCCATACACGCAGGCGCCCTCGCGACTTCTCAGGGCCCGCTTGAGTTCAGCCAGTTGTTGCTTCATGGAATAGCGTTGTCTGCTCTTCTCTACGTCGACATCCTTGCCCAAACGGGAGTTGATGGAATCCAACTCATAACGAAGACGGGCCGTCTCTACGCCATAGTCGGCAATGATTTCGGGCGAGCCGTAGACAGCGGCCATCTCACGCATCTTGAGGATTTCCTGGATAGAGTCGCGTTCGTGCTTGAGTTGCTTCCGCTCGGCGCGTGTCAAACCCTTGCTGGAGCAGCAGGCGGCCAGAAAGGCCAAGCCCGACAATGCGCAAATCCATACAGTTCGAACTACTTTCTTCATTTTTTCAATTGTTATATAACGCTGCAAAGATAATAGAAAAATTCTAAGTCTAACCGAAATAATGGCAAAAAAAATGCCAATATTTCACAAAAAGCCCTACTTTTGCAGCACCAAATCTCTAAAAATACATCATCATGAAAAGAAACTTCCTTTTGAACATTAAACGCGGCAGTTGCGTCGCGATGGCTGCCCTTGCACTCACCCTCGGTCTCTCCAACTGCGGCAACAACGTGTCGCTGGGCGACCTTGAGAACCTCGGCAAAGCGGCTGAAGGCCTTATGCAACCCAAAGACCAATGGCATTCGCTCGTCAAAGAGACGAAGGCCGATGCCCAAGTGGCTGGCAACACCCTCACTTACGGCAACCACACCTACACCGTCAATGGTGACATCGACTTTAACAGCAGCGAGCACCGCACGCCTACCGCCACGGTGACCTTCACCAACATCCCTTCGGGCTATGCCGAGTTTGAAGCCGTCTACAACGGCCTCCTGGGCAAGTCGCTCCAAGGCACCGCCGCTATGGTGCCCATGGCCATCGAGATCTACGCTCGCGACGCCAACACCGGCAAGAAATGCTTCGACCTGCTGTGCAACAGCTCCTCCACCGTCGACGGCATCATTCGCATCCTGAAAACCAAGCTCGTCCCCTCGGAGTTCAGTCCCGAGGATGACAAGTACATCCAGCGTTACATGGCCGCCGCCCTGCTGAAGGGCGCCGTCAACAGCAACGCCTACGCTCCTGAGGAACCCTACACTGTTGAAATGTGCTCTTCGCCCAACGGTGTGCAAGACTCTCCTATGATGGGTGGCACCACCTATTACCTCTACATCCTGGCCCATGGTTGGGACAGCGAACAACGCGCCGTCGACATTTTCCAACCTGCTGGTTCCACTACCTACAAAGTCTGCAACTGCCCCAGCACCTACACGCAATGCAAGAACATCATGGGCACTTGGGCAGGCCTGAAGTAAACCATGAGAAAAGTATTTTATATCATCCTTCCGGCCCTGTTGCTGCTGTCGTGTGGCAATAACACGCAAAAGATTGAAACGGCTCAAACCACGACAGAGAAGAACGACCTGTTGACCATCGACCAGGTGTGTGACATGTGGCCCAGTAAAACCTTCAAGAGCGCGGATGGCGACATCCTAAGTCTCATGGAGGCCTTCAACCAAGCCATGCCTACCTATAGCGTCACCGCCTTCCTTCGCGATGCCAAGTTGCCCGAGGACCATCAACAGTATATCGACATGATCGACATGGCCAACGGCTATGTTGGTTTTGCCGAAGGCAGCGACGACAAGGACTCGGAAAGCATGCAGGCCCGCGTTTGGAAACGCGACAATGGGCATCAACTCCTTGCCGTCTGTCTCAGCCAACCGAGTTCCAAACAAGTGGCTTTCGTAGCCTTCTACGACTATGACCCTGCCACCCAAACGCTCAGTCCTGAGTACGACTACCTCAAATACTTCAAGACCTCGTTCAGCAATTCGATGTTCAGCATTTCGCTTCCCCAAGAGGGCAACGACATTGTGGTCAGCGAGTACTTCATGAATTGGTGGACCTCCATCAGGCACACTTATGCCTGGGACGGCAACGCGCCCAGCCAGTGTTCGACCACCTTTGAGTGCCTCGAACAGATGGAGGCCCAGTATAATGAAGTGGCGGATAGCGGTTTGGATCATCCCTTCACGCAATATGACCTCCTCGACATCGACGAGGACGGCGAACCCGAACTCATCTTTAGCGACGACAAGGAAGAGAACCGGGGGGTATTCTCCATCGTGCAAGAAAAGACCACCCTGCTGGCCGCCTCCGACTTCAAGCGCAGTTTGGTGTTCTTCAAAGGTGTCGTCGGTGATGCTGGCGGCTGCGGCACTGGATGCTACTATTCTAGGTATTCGGTGTTGCAAAACAGTGGTCTCCAATCCACGCTAGCCGAGATGAAACTCTTCAACATGGAAACAGAAGAGATGGATTCGGAGTTCGAACTCGACGAAAACCCCATCACGAAAGACGAAGGACTTAAAAAACTGGAATCGTTCGGAGAACCCATTAAGCCCGTGTTCGACTGGAGGCCCTTGAACCCTTAAGCAAAACAACAATTAAACATCAAATAATCTAAACCAAACACAAAATGAAAAAAGCATTAGCAATCGTGGCTCTCGTAGCCGCCATGTTTGTCGCCGGAAAGGCACAAGCACAGATTAGCATCAACGCAGGTTATGCACCTGAGAAGTTCTCCACCACATGGGGCAACAGCACTACCACCACCAACTACCAAGGTTTCTTCGTTGGCCTCACCGACAACTTCACCTTGAGCAAAGGCATCGGCGTGGCTCCTGGCATCCAGTTCCGCATGAACACGAGGAGCGAATCGACAACTGTGTTAGGCATTACCTCATCAACCAAAGAAACCCAGATGCTTCTTGATGTCCCGGTGCTCTTCAACTATGGCATCGGCATCAACCGTGACCTCTCCATCACGCCTTTCGTCGGCCCCATGTTCAGCTTTGCCATTTCGGGTTCAACGAAGAACTCCGTTGGCAGCAGCTCCACCACCACCAAATGGTATGGCGACAACAGCAGCATGAATCCCTTCAACATCAACTTGGTATTTGGCGCCGCCGCCGAATTCAACAGAGCCAAGTTGTTTGCCGGCTATCGCCTCGGTCTGGTCGACCAAGAAAAGAACAGCGACAACGTCACCACCAAGACACAAGGCTTCTTTGTCGGTTTGGGTTACGCCCTCTAAGTAATAGTAATCCAACAACGCAACTTCAAAGAGACGCTTTCGGGCGTCTCTTTTTTTGTCCCTTTCCGCCAAAGTTTTCAACAGCACATGTTCATAAACCTGTTGATAAAATGTTGAAAACTAATTGCCTGTAAATCCAACACATCAAGGACAAATTCCTAATTTTGACACCTTGTTTAATATAGGGAAACATACCCTAGTGAATTTGCATTAAATCAATAAGTATCAAATAATTAAACCTTTTTTCTCATGAAACAAAAACTTACTTTTTTGTTGACGGCGTTGTTTTTGTTGCCAACAATCTTCCTTCCATTGAAAATGATGGGACAGGCAAGAGACGTCTATTCTTACACTTTTACTGCGAAAATGTTTGACGCCAACAATCAAACCAAAACACTTAATGATGTGGATTGGTATTTTGCCGGAACTGGAGGTGAATACTTCGGTTACGATGCCACCAAAGGCCAACAATTTGGTAGTGGAAATAAACCCTTCTCGGCTTTTACACTTTCAACATCGGACATTTCTGGTACTATTACAGAGATTAAAATAAACACAAGCGGTGCAAACAGCATTGCGGGAACACTTATTGTTACTGTTGGAGGAAACACTTTTGGTGATTCTTACACATTAACCAATGCTGCAACAGAAGTCACATTTTCCGGCTCTGCATCTGGTGACATTTCCTTCAACTATGCGCAAACCTCGTCTAAGGCTATTTACATCAAGTCTATTACCATTACTTATTCAGCTGGCGGCGGCACCCCAACCGTAGCCACCCCGACCTTCAGCCCTGCTGGAGGCACTTATACTGAGCCCCAGTCGGTGACCATCAATTGCGCCACCGAGGGCGCCAACATTTGCTACACCACCGACGGTACTGAACCGACTGAAAACAGTCAGCAATACAGCAATGGTGTGCCACTGAACATCAGCGAGACTACTACTCTTAAAGCCAAAGCCTACAAGAGCGGCTACATCGCCAGCCCTACGGCCACAGCCACCTACACCTTCCCCACCCTTATCAGCATTGAACAAGCCAAGGCATTGCCCGACAATGAATACGCCATGGTGCAAGGTATCGTCAACTTCATTGACGGCCGTAACGTGTACGTACAAGACGGCACAGGCGGCATTTGCCTCTATCTGAACACCAACACCGTACCTTCATCATTGGCATTGGGAGACATGGTACAGGCCTACGGCCAAAAGACTGTTTACAACGGTCTCTATGAACTGAAGAACATTGACGGAAACAGCAGTGCTTTTACTATCGTTTCAACAGGCAATACGCTTCCTCTCGTTGTGAAAACCATCGCCGAAGTCCTTGCTGGCGGTGCAGATGCCCTGCAATGCACCCGCGTGATGATCGAAGACGCCACCATCGGCGCCATCAACACGAGTGGCAACACGCCTTTGACACAAGGCGATAATAGCATCAACATATACAAGGTACCTGCCTTAACAGGCATCGAGGAAGGCAATGTTGTTGACGTGATTGGCGTCATCGGCTATTTCAATGCCCCTCAACTGCGTGTAGCCCAGGCGTCAGATGTCGTCCTCCATGCCGAGCTCAACCCCCAACTTACCGTCTCCGTTACCGAGCTGACTGACTTCCGTTACATGGTGGGCAATGGCCCTTCGGCATCCAAGAACTTCACCATCAGCGGCACCGACCTCACCGATGTCGTCACATTGACGGCTCCCACCAACTTTGAGTTGAGCCTCACCCCCGATAACGGCTATTTCGACAGCGACGAACTCTCACCCATCAATAGCACAATAACCGAGACCACAATCTACGTCAGACTGAAAGCTGGCTTGAACGTGGGCAATTATAGTGGCAATGTCACCATTGTCAGTGGCGACATCACCAAGACCATCGCCCTAAGCGGCACTGTCACCAATGCCGGTACTACCGCCACCCCGACCTTCTCGCCGGTGGCAGGCACCTATATGACCGAGCAAAGCGTCACCATCAGTTGCGAGACTCCTGATGCCGTCATCTACTACACCACAGACGGCAGCGAACCCACGGTGAACAGCACAGTGTACAGCGCACCCATCACGGTGAGCGCCACCACCACGCTGAAAGCCCTGGCCGTCGCCCCCAACTATAGCAATAGTGAAGTGGCCACGGCCACCTACACCATCAGCGAACCCATGACGATTGCCGAAGCACGTGCCTTGCAAAGCAATGCCTACGGCTGCGTGGAAGGCACCGTCATCTTCTTGGACGGCCGAAACGTCTACATCCAAGACGAAACCGCTGGCATCGACCTCTACCTCAACTCCAACACTGTGCCTACAGGCCTCGCCATTGGCGACAATGTGCGTGCCTACGGCAAGCGCACCACCTTCAACGGTTTGGTTGAATTGACAGGCATCAACGGAGGCAACGCAAACGAGTTCACGGTGATTTCGCACAACAACACCCTACCGTTGGCCGTAAAGACCATCGCCGAAATCAATGCCGACTACAGCGGCAGCAACATGCTGCAGTCGACACGCGTGAAAATCGTTGACGCCACCATCGGCGCCATCAACACCAACGGTAACACCCCGATCACCCAAGAAGGCAACAACCTCAACATCTATCGCATCCCCACCGTGGAAGGCTTGGTGGAAGGCGACCTCGTGACCGTGACGGGCATCATCGGTTGCTACAACGCCGTGCAGTTGCGTATAGTCAGCGCTAATGACGTGCAATACGCACACCGTCCTTCACTCACTGCCAACCCCACTTCGCTGGGCGGTTTCACCTATGACTTCGAAGCAGGCGGTCCCTCAGCAGCGACCTCCTTCCTCCTTGGTGGCGACAACCTCTCCAATGACGTGGCCGTATATCCTTCCGAGAGTTTCGAAGTGTCGACCCACGCCGACTTCATCGCGGAGAACCCTGCCATGGTCTTCATCCCTAACTCAGGCCATTTCTACGACATCTCCATTTATGTCCGCTTGAAAGCTGGTCTTGAAGGTGGCACCTACAACGAGCAGATCTATGCCGTTTCGGAAGGCGCCGACACGCTGTTCATCAATGTCAGCGGCACCGTCACCGGCGGCACGCCCACGCCTCCCGACCCGCCCACACCGCCCACTCCTGGCGATGGCAACTACGTCCGCATCAGCGACCTGAGCAGCCTCACAGCAGGTGCTTATGTCATCGTAGCCGCCCGTTTCGACAGCAATGCCACTGACTACTACGCCATGACTGCCGCCACAACGGGCAAACCCACCGGCGTGCTGTTCACTTCCGCCACCTCTAGCACCGACGAAGTGCTGCCCGCCAGCATCGTTGATGAAGAAGAGACCTACTATTGGGTGGTCGGCGTGACCGACAATGGCTACACCTTCACTAACGCTGCCGGAGAGTTGATTGGTTATGGCGCTAGTGGTACTGATTTTGTCACAGGTGGTGAGAAGATTGAATGGAATATTGCCAACGAAACCGCTGGCGAAAGCGCCATGGTGCCTGGTTACACTGGTTTTTATATCACCAATGCCACCACAACTGGCAGAGGATTTGCCTTGAATAACAACCACAACTACGGTGCTTATGCTGTCTCCAACAATAACAACGTCAACTACAACTTCTATCTTGACCTCTTCGTGAAGACAGAAGGTGGCGAACCGCCCGTTCCCACCGTGGCCACGCCTACCTTCACCCCCGAAGGCGGCACCTATTTTGAAGAGCAGACCGTGAGCATCGCCTGCGCTACCGACGGCGCGACCATTTATTATAGCACCGTTTCGGAGAACGGTCCATGGACCGAATACGAAGGCACCATCGACGTTGATGAGAGCATGACCATCTGGGCATACGCCGAAAAGGATGGCTATAACGACAGTAACGTCGCTGAAGCAGAATATACCATCCAGATGGGCTTCGTCACCATCTTCAACCAAGACTGGGAAGGTGAAATGAACGGCTGGACCTTCGTCAATGTGGATGGCGAGATGGAATGGAGTGTGGCCACCTACCAAGGCAACCACTATGCCCATGCCAATGGCTACAGTGGTGGATCGGCACATGCTAACGAAGACTGGTGCATCTCCCCCGCTTTCAACCTCAACGCTTACAGCAACCCGACGCTGAACTTCCGCACCGCCACCAAGTTTGACGGCAACGTCCTGCAAGTGATGTTCTCCAACGACTACGACGGAGAAGACCCCACCGCCGCCACTTGGACCGAGCTGACCTGTGAGCTCTCGACGGGCAACTACACCTGGGTTGAGTCGGGCGACATCGACCTGAGCGCCTTCAACGGCAGCGAATGTTACATCGGTTTCAGGTACACCTGCGATGCTGACCAAGCCGCCGCTTGGGAAGTCGACGACATCCTGCTCCTCGGCCAGACCTCCGACCCCGTGCTCACCGTCACTCCGCTTGCCTTGACAGAATTTACCTATATGGAAGGCAACGGTCCTTCTGACGAGCAGAGCTTCACTGTCAGCGGCCTCAACCTGACCAGCAACGTCGTCATCGACGAAGCTGCCGACTATGAGATATCGCTGACCTCGGGCGAAGACTTCACCGCCCAAAGCACCCTCACGCTGAGCCACGACAATGGCACCATCGACGGCGCCGTCATCTATGTCCGCCTGAAAGCAGGTCTTGCTGTCGGCGAATACAACGACGAAGACATCGCCATCACCTGCGCCGATGTCGACGACACCGAAGTGACCTGCAGCGGCAGCGTCACTGCACAACCTGTGCCTGGCGATGACTACGTCCGCATCAGCGATGCCGGCCAACTGGTCGCCGGTAACCGTGTCATTCTAGCTGCCCGCTACAACGAGACGACCGACGCCTACCTCGGCATCGCTAACACCCCGACAAGCGGCAAACTCACCACCTCTGAGTTCACCAGCGTGATGAACGGTTCAGACGAAATCATCCCTGCCGGCATCCTTGGCGCCGAAGACAGTTTCTACTGGACGGTCGACGTCACCACTGACGGCTATACCTTCACCAACGCCAACGGCGACATGATCGGTTACGGCAACAACGGCACCAACTTCGTATTGAACGGCGAAAAGACCGTCTGGACGATTACTACAGGCGTCTCTGCTCCTGAGAGCTTGGTACCCGAATACTTCGGCTTCAATATCGTCAACGCCACCACTGACACCAGAGCCATGGCCTTGCGCGTCACTGATAATGAAAGTGTGGTGAAAGCCTATGCCATCAGCAACATGACCGATGGCGAGTACAACTTCTTCCTTGACATCTTCATGCAAGGCGAAGGCAGCGTCCCGCCCACTCCGACAGTGGCAGCACCTGTTTTCACACCTGGTGCAGGTACCTACTATGAGACCCAAGACGTGACCATCACTTGCGCCACCCCTGACGCCACCATCTATTACAGCCTCGACTCAGAGAACGGTCCTTGGGAGGAATATGAAGAAGCCATTACCGTCGACGAGAGCATGACCCTCTGGGCCTACGCCGAGAAGGAAGGCTGCAATGACAGCCCCATTGTCAGTGCAGAATATGTGATCCAAAACGACCTCGTCATCATCTTCAACCAAGACTGGGAAGAGGATTGGCACGGCTGGACACAAGTCAATGTGGAAGGCGAAGATGCCGAATGGACCATTGCCGAACACAGCGGCAATCACTACGCCTACATGAACGGCTATAACCACGGCGCCAACGAAGACTGGCTCATCTCGCCCGCTTTCGACCTCGACAGCTACAGCGAAGTTGTGCTGACCTTTGTCACCGCCATGAACTACAATGGTCCCGACATCGAGGTACTCTTCTCCAATGACTACGACGGCACCGACCCGAACGCAGCCAACTGGGAACCGCTAGCATGCCAACTCTCGCCCGGCAGTTGGACTTGGACCGAGTCTGGCGAAATCAGCCTCGACGAATTTAGCGGCACGAACTGCTACATCGCTTTCAAGTACATCTGCACCGAAAGTGAATCCGCTGCATGGGAGGTTGACGACATCATGCTCGTCTCGGGCAGTGCCACTGCCAGTCCTACACTGACGGCCTCTCCGAACAGCATTAGCGGTCTAGACTATATGGAAGGCGAAGGTCCGTCGAATTCCCAGAGTTACATCTTGACGGGTGCCAACCTCGAAGGCGAAGGCGAAGTGACTGTGACGGCAAGTGAGAACTTCGAAATCTCATTGGACAACGAAGACTTCTTTGAGACGCTGTACGTACAGTTTGCTGACGGCGAACTCATCGACCAACCTGTGACCATCTACGTCCGCCTCATGGAAGGCCTTGAAGTGGACACCTACACCGGCACCATCAGCCACGAAGGCGGCAACGCCACTGAAGAAGTCAGCCTGACGGGTACAGTCCACAGCGAGGACGAACCGGCAATGATTGCGATGATGCCTTACTACATCCAAGGCAACAACGGGTCGAACAACAATCGCGTGCCTGTGGCCGTGGCTGCCTATCTCTACAACCTGGCACCCGAGACCACCTACCGCTACGTGAACCAGTTCGTCGACTCGAACGACGGTCCCGAGACCGCTGGCGCAGGCAATGTGATCTATGCCAATGTTGAAGGTTTCTACCGCAGCACCAGCCCGAGTCTGTCGACCGAAGGCGGTTATGGCGAGTTCACCACCGATGAAGACGGTATTGCCCTCGTTTGGTTCATCAACGAGCCTACTGCTAACGCCCGCTTCACGCCCGGCAACGAGGTCTACCTCCGCGTCCGCATCAATGACGGCAACGACGGCACTACGGTTGAAAACATCTTCACCTCGTATGAATACGCTACCGTGCTCAACTTTGGCACCGAACGCGACAACTACCAAGGCACGGCCTTCTATGCCAAGAGCAACGAACCCGCCATGACCTTCGCCCTTTTGCATGCTGACGCCGAAGACGAACGTCCCATCTATTCCACCAGCATCGAGACCACGGGCGTCGACTTTGCTGGCATCAACCAGTACGCCGACTTCTACAAGGAATGGGTGGCCGGCAAGGACGGCTGGTTTGGCGGCATCCTGCCCAACGACAACAAGGACGGCATCAACGCCATCAGAATTGTGGATATGGAAAGCAATGTCATCAACACATACTACACCGAAAATGGTCAATGGCATCCCAATGCCAACACCAGCAACCCGAACTTTGGTTTGGACGAGCCCATCTTCATCGACCTCACCGATGATGGCGTGGACGACAACGTCGAAACCAACGTGAAGGTATGGAACGCCAACCACGAGTTTGTAATCGAGAATGGTGACAATGCGCACTACATGATGACGGTTTACAACGTCCTCGGCCAACCGGTGATGCAAAAGCAAATCAACGCAGGCAGCACCGAACGCATCAGCCACAGCCTGGCCACTGGCATCTATGTCATCCGTATGGAAAACAACCAGAGCCGCGTCTCCGTGAAAGTTTTAGTAATGTAATAAATATAGTTAGGTAAGTAATTTTTCCTCCCTTCGGGGAAACAAAAGTCCGGGATTTCTCTCGGACTTTTTTGTTTCATCGCCCTTAGTTAAGTAACAGTTCAAAATTAATCGTCATTTTATTTTGACTTCGAGACTATGGGACTATGACTTATGACTTATGACTATGACAATGACCACTTCCGCCAAGAGCTGAAACCTCAGCATCCCTGTGAAAGAGGTCATGGTCAATGGTCATAGTCAAAAAAGTCTCGTAGTCTCATGCCCAATATGTAAACTAATTTTGCTCATCTACTTATCAATAAAGCAATTCAACTATTTAATAAAGTTGCTCCTTATTAATCACATACAACGACTTGTCTTTAATGCTATAAATCTGTGACTCGGTGCAAAACACATCGGGGAAATTGAGCGTCGCCACTTCCTTATTCTCACCGTCCACAACGACCGTCTCCTTACCATGAGAATAGAAACGCAAATCGCCATATTTGCCATTATAAACAAACAAATCATTAAAACTGATAAAGTCCGTGCTTTTCAAGCCGCCATCAAGGTGGAGCACCCCATTGTCGCAAACCACATAAACGCCAATAGTGTCCATTTCAACCAAGTGGACAAATTTGTTGTCCTTCTTGACACAAACATCGGGACCGACGAAGGCATTCATACTGCCCGAAGACTGAATCACCACTGGCGCCACTTCCTTTCTACCCACAAGTGCACCCGTATTTGCCTGATATTTCTCAACAGACTGGTGACCTTCCTTATCAGCAAAAAGCAAGAACAAGGCATCATCATCCCTAAACTCCACATCCTTGATAAAATCCGCATATTTCTTACGTTCGTGCATATACACATTCTTTCCAGTTTTCTTGTCATACGCTGCCAAAAAGGGTTTACCCCATTTGTCCAAATACGTATAATAGAAAGAGTATGAGTGAGGTGCATAGCCCATATTGACCATAAGCAAATAGTCTTTCGTGGCAAACAACCTTGAGAGACTGGTCTTTTTTTCCGGCAATCTCGCATGCCACAATTCCTTGCCGTTAGAATCGGTCTTTATAAGTCTTTTAATGCCAGCGATATAGATATCGGAACCATCAACAAAAGGATTAGAACAAACCCTGACCGAAGAAACCAAATTATATAGGCCATAGTGTTCACTCGACATCTCTTGCATATTCGTTTCCAAACGCCAACCCTCGCCATTGTTGATATCCACTGAATAGAGGCCATTGCCAACGAAAAGTAATGTTGAATCGTTCAGCTTCGTTGACATCTCAAATTCCTGAGCCGATTTGACATCACGCTCCCAAATCTGCGACTTTGATTTCAAATCGATTCTACACAGATTACGCCTACTGCCCAAACCCTTCGTTCCAGTCATACAAATCATCCAACCTTCTTCTGTATTGAAATACACAGGCCACATGCCGGTCCCTATTTTAAACTGTTCTTCGCCTGTCTCCGCGTCAACCAAGAAGAAGTCGTTTTCTTTGGCTTTGAAGACCACAGGGCCTCTCTTGATGTAAAGCTCTTCATTCCTATAGTATTTCTTGCGCCATTTCAACTCATTATGCTCAAGGTCGAAAAACACCGCATGACGGATGCCTGAATCGACAATCTTTTCATCTCTTCCAACGTCATCTTTCAAAGTGAGCAGCACCGTATTCGTAACCGAATCGAAATCGGCTCGTTGGATTGGAACCTCAAAAGTCTCTTTAAAGGCGATGATTTCTCTTTGGTTCATCAAATTACGCCCAACAGGCTCGTATTTTGACATTTCCTGGATATGCACTTGCGCACGAAGCGAGAGTATGAAGGCGAATACCGCCAACATAGTAATTGCAAAGCGTTTCATGATTATTGCAGTTTTGTTCTTTTGATTAAGTAGCTAGTCAAGACCTGATTATAATCCTTATTAATATCGGCCTCAACGTAGTCGATTTGGTACTGATAGCAATGGCGCAGCAGAGCCTCCTTGCGCTCAGTCATGATCTTCTTGTATGCCTCCTGAACCTCAACGGGATTGAGTTTCAGCACATCGCCCGACTCCAAATCGACAAAACGGTACGGGCGGTTCTCGAAGTCTAGATTCTGCTCCAAATTGCTGTCGAAGACATGGAACAGGATGACCTCGTGCTTGTTGTATTTCAGATGCTCCAACGCCTCAAACATCGGCTTGTAGTCGTCGAGACCGTCAAGCATGTCGGTAAAGATGACCACAAGACTGCGGCGGTGCGTCATCTCAGCAATCTGGTGCAGGCACTGCGGTGTCGAGGTGGTTTTGCGGTTGTTTTTGTCGTAAGTGTCAATCAGTTTCTCCAACTCGGTATAGATCAACTTGTTGTGTACATTGGACGACTTGGCGGGTTCGTGAAACGAAATCGTCTCGTCAAACAAGTCAAGACCCACAGCATCGCGTTGGCGTCGCATCAACTCCATGAGCGAGGCGGCAGCATAGATGGAGAAAAAGAGTTTGTTGGGATGCTCGAAGTCGACCTTCTGCCTCACGGGAAAGCACATGCTCGAGCTTTGGTCGATGACCAGTTGGCAGCGCAGGTTGGTCTCCTCTTCGTAGCGCTTGACGAAGAGTTTCTCCGTGCGGCCATAGAGTTTCCAGTCGATATGGCGGATGGGTTCGCCAGTATTGTAGAGGCGATGTTCGGCGAACTCAACAGAAAAACCGTGGAAAGGACTCTTGTGTAAACCCGTGATGAATCCCTCCACGATTTGACGTGCCAAGAACTCCAGGCTGCCGAATTGCGTCAGCCGGTTCCTATCGATTGAAAAGTCCAAAATCGTTAAATTGTTTGTTGACAATCGACCGAGAACCACTACTTTAGACTTTTTACCGTCATGGCGGAGAATCATCCGCCATCTCCTATGCGCAAAGAGATTCTTTCTCGCTTAGGAGATTGCGGGTCAAGCCCGCAATGACGGTAAAAGGTAGTAGTTTTGTGTTCTCCGTGTTTATTAGAACAGCTTCTCCAGTTTCTCCACGAAGACTTTCTTGGGAGCAGCACCAACATTCTTGTCGACGGGTTCGCCACCCTTGAAGTAAAGGACGGTGGGGATGTTCATGATACCATATTTGCCAGCGGTGCCAGGGCATTCCTCGACATCGCACTTCACGGCAATCATCTTGCCTTCATATTCTTCAGAGAGTTCCTCGACAATGGGTTCCACCTTTTTGCAAGGGCCACACCACGTGGCGCCGAAATCCACCATCACTGGGAGTTCCGATTTCAGGACGACTTCTTCAAAACGGTCGTCGGTCATTTGAATTACTGCCATAATTGTAGTCTGTTTAAGTTTATTTCAGTTCTATTTTCAGTTTAGGAGTGCAAAGATAGCAATTTTTTCTCAATTCGCAACATTTATTACCTCAAATCAAATTCCACAAAACGTTTGAACGGCGCTTTTTCCATTAAAGGCAGCACTTCTTGTGCATTGATGGAACCTTTCGCTGGGGTCATATTACAAGACCTCTTGCCTATTGGGTCAAAAAGATGGATCTTGTAGTTCTGTTTTCCAGGATTGCCTTTCATCACCTTCACAAACTCAGCCATGTCTTCCTTGCCCATCATGGCCACATTCAGCTTGAAGTAAACCGTTTTGCTCGTGCTGCCCAGCAAGGAGTCAAGCAACTTCACGTCGTTGATGCGCAATTCAAGAGAAGTCGGCGGGATAACCTCGTCGCCATTTTTCTTTGGAAAAGGCTTGTCCAACATACCGTACAACATTACAAATTCATTGACATTCAGTAAATTATGATAGTTTAGATACTTTTCCCTAAACAACATAAAATTGAATGTTCCGCTCTGATCCTCAATGGTATAACGACCATATTTGACATTGGGGTTGTTCTTGGAAACAAACTCTTCCGAACGGGTAATCTGTCCTCCGACTCGAATAGGCCTGCCTTGATTCTTCTCAATATCCATCATGGCCACCTGCATGGTTTCCAAATTGCAGTTGGCAAAATACTTGAGCGGAAGATGGTAGACCTCCATGGGATGCGATGAGATATAAAAGCCCAACGCGGCTTTCTCCATCTCAAGTTCCCTCATTTTCGACCAAGGCTCGCATTGCGGCAAGGGCATGGAGAAGGCCTCTTCTGCCCCACCTCCGTCGCCAAAACCAAAGAGATCCATCTGTGAAGAATTCTTGCGATCATTGAATGATGCAACCATGCGCATGGCCTTCTCAGAGAACGGCGATGCCTCATTGGGGGCCACATAGAACAACATAGCACGATGGAAGCCCTTGAAACTGTCGAAGCAACCCGCCATGCCCATGCTTTCCAATGCTCTGACGTTGAGGCCCTTGTCGGCCACACGCATCACAAAATCGCCGAAGTCTTTGAACTTTCCATTGGCCTCGCGTTCTGCCACGATGCCTGCCACCGCTGCCTCGCCTACATTCTTGATGCCGCCCATGCCATAGCGAATCTCTCCTTTCTCGTTGACAGAGAAGGTGTATTCCGACTCGTTGACGTCGGGGCCCAGCACCTCAATCTTCATGCGTTTGCATTCCTCGGTCATGAAATTGACCTTCTTGATGTCGCCCAACTCGTTGTTAAGCACGGCCGCCATGAACTCGGCAGGATAGTGTGCCTTTAGGTATGCCGTCTGGTACGACACCCAACTATAGCAGGCTGCATGCGACTTGTTGAAAGCGTAGGAAGCGAATTTCTTCCACTCCTCCCAGATCTTCTCTAGGCGCTTCCTCACCTCGTCTTCAGGCAAGTTCTCCGCCTTGGTCAGTTTGGCCACACCTTGTTTCATGAACTTGCCATAAAGTTCCTCCATCTTCGCCAACTGCTTTTTACCCATTGCCTTGCGTAGCGTATCCGACTCACCTCTTGTGAAGTCGGCCAGCTCGCGCGAGAGCAGCATCACCTGCTCCTGATACACGCAGATGCCGTAAGTGTCCTTCAGGTATTTCTCCATGCAAGCAAAGTCGTAGTGTATCTCTTGCCTGCCTTGCTTGCGGGCAATGAAGTCGGGAATGTTGTCCATAGGGCCCGGACGGTAAAGGGCGTTCATAGCGATGATGTCGCCAATGACCGAAGGCTGCAACTCACGGAGGTATTTCTGCATTCCGGGCGACTCGAACTGGAACGTTCCGATGGTGTTGCCTGCCGAATACAACTCGTAGGTCAACCTGTCGTCAATCGGGATGTGGTCGATGTCAATGTCAATGCCATGTGTCTTTTTTATGTTTTTGAGCGCATCCTTAATCAGGGTCAAGGTCTTCAACCCCAAAAAGTCCATCTTGATAAGTCCCACAGATTCAATAACATGACCATCATATTGCGTAACCACCACTCTTTGCTTGGTCTCACGGTCTTCCACAGTGGCCACTGGAGCCACATTGGTCAAATCGTCAGCGCCGATGATCACACCGCATGCGTGGACACCCGTCTGCCTGTTGGTGTCTTCCAACTCCTCGGCATAGGTCAGCATCGATGAAATGTTAGGGTCGTCACCTTCGAGCATTTTCTTCAACTCTGGCACATATTTGTAGCAGTTCTTCAAGTTGACCTTAGGCATCTTCTTTGGCACTTCTCCCTCGACAGCTTTCACCGCAGACTCATCGAAACTCCTATCAGGAATATAGCCCTTAATCTCATTGACTTTCGCTAGCGGCACCTTTTGCACACGTCCCACGTCAGCAATGGCCGACTTGGCCGCCATTGTGCCGTATGTGATAATGTGCGCCACTTTCTCCTTGCCGTATTTTCGCGTTACCCAATCCAGCACGCGCTCGCGACCGTCGTCATCAAAGTCGACATCAATATCAGGCAGTGAGATACGGTCAGGATTAAGGAAACGCTCAAACAGCAAGTCGTATTTCAACGGGTCTAAATCAGTGATTTTTAAGCAATAAGCAACTACAGAACCAGCTGCAGAGCCACGTCCTGGTCCCACCGAGACGTCCAATTCCTCGCGTGCCGCCCTGATATAGTCGCTCACGATGAGGAAATAGCCCGGAAAACCCATGGTCTTCATCACGTGCAACTCGAACTTGATGCGCTCGACTTGCTCTTCGGTGAGTTCCTTGCCATAGCGCAAATGCGCGCCTTCCCATGTCAGTTTTTCCAGATAGTCGGCCTCGAGCTTGATGCGGTAGAGACGGTCGTAGCCACCCATCTTCTTGACCTTTTTCTCACCTTCTTCCTGGCTCATGATGACATTGCCGTGTTCGTCGCGAGTAAACTCATTGAACAAGTCCTCCTCGGTGTATTTCTGACGGTATTGCTCTTCCGTGCCGAAATCCTCAGGAATGGGAAATTTTGGCATCAGCGCGTCAGAGTCGATGCTGTAAGTCTCCACCTTATCGACAATCTCTTGCGTGTTCTCCAGCGCCTCAGGATGGTCGGAGAAGATGCGACCCATCTCTTCAGGCGTCTTCAGCCATTCCTGCTTGGTGTAGTGCATGCGGGTGGGGTCGTCGAGGTCCTTGCCCGTGCTGAGGCAAATGAGGCGGTCATGCGCCTCCCCATGCTCCTCTTCCACAAAGTGGACATCGTTGGTAGCGATAACCTTGACGCCATATTTCTTCGCCAAACCGAAGATGATTTTGTTGACCTCCTTTTGGCGTTCGTACACTTCCGTATCGCCTCCAGGCTTGTCGGTCTTATGGCGCTGGACCTCAAGATAGTAATCTTCGCCAAACAAATCTTTAAACCACCTGATCGATGCTTCGGCGCCTTCCATGTCGCCATTCATTATCTTTTGCGGCACTTCTCCCGCAAGACATGCCGAACTGCAAATCAGGCCTTCGTGGTATTGCTCAAGCAAACTATGGTCGATACGGGGATTATAGTAGAAACCTTCAGTGTAGGCGATGGAACTCAGTTTGCAAAGGCTATGGTAACCCGTCTTGTTCTTGGCCAATAGAATAAGGTGCCAACCTCGGTCCTGACGGCCATCGCGTTTGTCGATGCTGACAGGAGCGCAGTAGGTCTCGATGCCGAAGATGGGCTTGAAGAACTGCTTGTTCAGTTTTTCGATTTGCTCTTGGGCAGCGATCTTTTCTTCCTCGGTCGCCTCGGGTCTCTCAATAATGGCCTGCTGTTCCTTGATGGCATCCTTCACTTTGCCGTTTTCCTTGTTCACCGTATCAGCGAAGTCCTTGATGCCAAACATGTTGCCATGGTCGGTAAGCGCAAGACTGTACATGCCGTTTTTCTTGCACTTGGCCACCAAGTCTGGCACCTTCGACATGCCGTCGAGCATGGAATAGTGCGAGTGGACGTGCAGATGGGTGAAGTGTTGCGGCAGGTAGTCGCCAATCTCGGGTTCCTCTTCATCCTCCGTTTCGTCGTCGAAGCAGTTTGGCACAATCTCGACGGGAGCGGGCTGTATCATCTCGGGGTTGGCCGCCTTGAAGTTGTCCATAAACCGGGCGTCAACACCCAAATCGTGCTCGTTGATGACGCCACGGCGCAGCAGTTCGAAGAACACGCGTGCTGTGGCCTGTACATCGGCGCAGGCGTTGTGAGCCGAATCAAAATACTCATCAAAAAGGATATGGTGAAGTTCGCTCAATCTCGGGGGCTTGGGTTTGCCGTTTCTGCCGCCTGGCAATTGGCAGAAATCTGTGACCTTCTCCGACATGGTGTCGATGACGGTCCATTGCGGCAGTGGGTTCTCGCGACCTGCACGGATGAATTCGGCACCCAACACATTCAAGTCGAAGTTGAGGTTGTGACCGACCAAGTATTTTGCTTTGGAGGCCGACTGCATGAAGAGGTCTAGCACCTCGTTGATGGGGAGGCCGTATTTCAAGGCGTGGTTGGTGGAGATACCATGCACCAACTTGGAATCGATGGGGATCACAAAGCCATTAGGCTGTACGATATAGTTATGATATTCAACAAGATTGCCCAAAGCATCATGGACCTGCCACGACAATTGCACCAGTCGCGGCCAGTTGTCGACATCAGAAACGGGGGCGTTGTCTATTTTGGGGAGACCAGTGGTCTCTGTATCGAAGACGAAAAACATAATCAGTTGAGAGTGTAAAGTTTAGAGTTTAGAACGATAATAAAATTTGCTCTAGTTATTGGGGTCCAAAGATAAGAGAATCTTAGGAACGGCGCAAGCGCACCGAAAAGATTTTTTCCGTATTTTTGCTTCATCATAATCGAAAAAACACATCCATTATGCAAAACCTCAAACACCTCTTCCTGATTATCTTCGCCTTACTCTCCTGCCGCGCAGCCATAGCGCAAGACTATTTCCTCGACCGCTTCTATTCCGACGATGGTGTCGACCAGATACAGTTCTACTACAACGCCGACAACCTGCTGGAATCCTATCATTCCATTTCCAACGCTGGCGGCGAAATAGACGACCTCATCGACTCGCTTTATTACGACGAACGCGGCAACATAATCCGCATTGACTTCTACCAATATTACGACAACGAGTGGATCTACCCAAGTTACATCACCTACACCTACGACGACAACAACCGCCGCCTCACCCGTACCAACTACAACGACTGGGGCAGTGGATTCGAACTACAAGGCATCTACACCTATTTTTATGATGGCGACCTACTCACCAGCTATGAGATGACCCTTGGCGGCACGCTGCTCATGCGAGGCACCTATACCTACAACGAGGAAGACCTCTGCGCGCAACTCCTTGAAGAATACAACGATGCTTGGGGCGGCACGGGATGGAGCAACTCAGCCCTCACCACCTATACCTACGACGAAGCGGGCAACTGCACCAACGAGACATACGCCTATTGGAGCAACGGCTGGGTACCCGACTCCAGCGTCGACAGGCTATTCGACACCAACGGCAACTGCAAGCAACGCGAGAAACACTCCAACGGACAGGTCGCCGAACGCGTGACATACACCTACGATGAGACCTGCACCATCAACCATGTGCTCCTGCCCTATCACCCAGAGCCCAACTACACTTGGGACCCTTTCGCCAACCGTCCGCTCCGTTATGCTTGGGAGGCCGCCAACGACGGTGGACAACTCATCTATGTCTGCGATTACATCTTTGAATATGGCGCCTTCGAAGGCGTTCCTCAACACGAAGCCCCCGTCACCGACATGATGACCGTCTACCCCAACCCCGCCCAAGGCGAGATGACAATCTGCCTGGAAGACCTGCGCCGCTATGAAATCATCGACATGAACGGCCAAACCGTCATGCAAGGTCAAGCCAACGGAAAACGGCACACCATCAGCGTATCCGAATTGGCTTCAGGTCTCTATCTTGTAAAAGCCTACAACGGACAGAGCTGGAGTATCAGCAAGGTGCAAATAAAATAAGGGAATTCTCATTCTTCTTCCGGTTCCACATGGATGGAGATGTGCGTCTCCTCGCCATAGCGTTCCTTGAGCAGGCGTTCCATCTCTGTTGCCTTGTCATGGGCTTCCTTGAGCGGGATGTCGCCATCCATAAGGATGTGCATCTCTATGGCGTAGTGGTTGCCGATGCGGCGTGTGCAGAGATCGTGAGGCTCCCTGACGCCAGGCACGTGCCTCACGATGTCCAGAATCTCATTCTCCACCTCCTCTGGCAGAGACTTCTCCATCAACTCGTCCATACCATTTTTGAGCAAGTCGACAGCCACCTTTACAATAAGTCCACCCACGGCGATGGAGGCAATGGGGTCTAGCACAACCCAGCGCTCGCCCAAGAGGATGGCGCCACCGATGCCGATGGCAGTTCCAACCGACGACAAGGCGTCGCTACGATGGTGCCAAGCGTTGGCTTTCATCGCTTGCGAGTCCAATTGTTCTGCTTTGCGTTTGGTGTATTGGAACGTGAGTTCCTTCAAAACAATGGACACTAAGGCCGCCGCAAGTGCAATCCATCCAGGTTGGGGCAAGACGCCCCCTTTGGCCCAGATGACGATTTTCTTCGCTCCATCGATGAAGATGCCCACGGCAACGGCGAAGAGCGCTACACCAATAAGGGTGGTCGCCAAAGTCTCAAACTTGCCGTGACCGTAGTCGTGGGACTTGTCCTTGGGCCGGTGACTGATGCGCACAAAAGCCAAAACAATAATATCCGTAGCGAAATCCGACACAGAATGCACTGCATCGGCAATCATGGCAGAACTGTGTCCAACGATGCCGGCCACCAACTTGAATGCCACTAGCACCACATTGGTCAAACTGCCCAACAGTGTCACTTTATAGACTTCTTTCTCCCTATCCTTTACTTGTCCCATGGATCACTCTCCTTCACTAAGCATAGCGAACAAAATCGGAGCAACGCGATGCATGCGAAGCAACTCCAACGAGGCGCTTTACCATTGTCCGTTTTGCGATTCACAAAAAAGTTCGCAAAAATACAGTTTTTCAGAAAAAAAGCACCCATTATTCTTACAAAATAATTATCTTTGCTCGTTCAAAAACAAAGCCCTTGCAAAGGCAATTGGGTTCGGCCTATGCAATCGCTAATACAATTACGAACCTCAAAAACACAAACCAACATGGACACCCAAAGAAAAAACACTTTCAAGGAAGACTTGATGCGCAATTTCAAGCAACTCAAGGAGAGCAGAGCCGAAAGCGTAGCTGAAGAACTAGAGATTATTTACAGACGCAAGATTGAAGACCTTTGCCACCTCATCAGAAACTACGATAGGGACCGTGAGAACATCATCCTGGACCTCTCGCCCGTCAACGCCCTCAGCGGCGCCGTGGTGCCTTCTGACTTCAGGGCCGACGATTTCATGATGAAAGATCTTGAAATCGGTCGCAACAAGCGCGATGCTCTGATCAACTTGCAAATCATGACCGAACGCTATGTCGAACTCTTCGGCGACCTCAACGACGGCGGCGTTGCCCAAAGAACGTTGGAAGCCAATAAAATGAATGCATAACCATGGGTGGAGGAATATATTCATTCGACCGTGCTAGTGCCAGGTCGGCCAGTTATAGCGTACAAAGTCGTGAGCAAATCTTCAGGAATCGGGGCCTCGACCCGCTGATGAACATCAAAGGCAAGGTCAGAGAGTCGTGCGACAGCGAAGAGCATCCCAAGTCATATCCCATCATCATCGGTCTCGACGTGACCGGCAGCATGGGCCAGGTGCCAGAGAACCTGATCAAGGAAGCCTTCCCAGAAATCATGAAGGCCGTCATGGACAAAGGCGTGGAACACGCCCAGATCTGTTTCGTAGGCATCGGCGACCACTACAGCGACGACGCCCCCATCCAAGTGGGCCAATTTGAGACCTCCGATGAACTGACCGAGAAATGGCTGAAAGCCATCTATATCGAAGGCGGGGGCGGCGGCAACAATGGCGAGTCGTACCAACTCGCATGGTATTTTGCAGCTTATCACACCAAAATCGACTCGTTTGAGAAACGTGGCATTAAAGGCACATTAATCACCATCGGCGACGAGCCCTGCCACAGTTCGGTCCAAGGCAGCGTACTCAAGCAACTATTTGGCGAAGGCGAAGGCGAGATGCTCACTTCCCAACTGCTCAAGGATGTGCAGAAAAAATGGGACATCTATCACATCAACGTCAACGACTATGCCAATGAGCGCTATGGCTCAGACCGCAAGTGGAGAGAGCTGGTGGGCGACCGTATGATCCAGGCGGAAAGCATGGAGTCAAAGGAAATCGGAGAAATCATCTCGTCCCTGATCATCTCGTCGTACAAGAAGAACACAGGGGCCTCGGCAACCGCCAATGGCACCAGCGCCCAGCACCAGCTGTAATGAAACGATCTATCGTCCTAGGGTTGGCCTTCGGTGACGAAGGCAAAGGCGTTACCACACAATGGCTTTGCCAACAAGCCATGAAGTATGGCAGGACGCCCCTTGCCATCCGCTTCAATGGCGGCGCACAAGCCGCTCACACGGTCAACCTCGACGGCGAAGAACACATTTGTTCAACCTATGGAAGTGGGGTACTCTTGGGAGTCCCCACTTTCTTGTCGAAAGACTTCTACTTCGATCCCATCTGCGCCTGGAACGAATATCTCACCCTCAAGGACAAAAACCCCATCCTAACAGTCCATCCCGACTGCCGCATAGTAACACCCTACGATGTCATTGCCGGCATCAACAACTCCAAGGTCATCCGCGACGGCAGCTGCGGCAAAGGCATCTACCAAACATTCAACCGCTATAACCAAGCCGCATTCCAAAACATACTCGAGCACAAAGACCGTGACGACTTCCTGCGGATGTTCCTCTACCAAGTGAGACATTATTATCAAGCGGAAAAAGACTACGAACTAGAGGACCTATTCGTGCAATCGATGCAGCAACTGCCTTACACGGTGGCGCGAGAACCCTCCTTGTCCGAGGACATGGAAATTGTCTATGAAGGGGCACAAGGCCTGCTCTTGGACATGGATTACGGCTTCTATCCCAATGTCACCCCTTCGCACACCGGTCTCGACAATCTCGGTCCCGAGGCCCTTGCCAATGCCAATGTGTATTTGGTCACCCGCACCTACACCACGCGCCATGGAAACGGGTACGAACCACGCCACCCTCTATCGTGGGACCTCTCGCCAAAACACGAGACCAACGTAGAAAACGCTTTCCAAGGCAGGTTCAAGACCGGCATCTTAGACTTCGACCTGCTCTTTAAGGCCATGGAGCGACACCATCTGGACGTTTGGAGACAAAAGCACCACTTGCAATACCACCTCATGGTCACCCACGGCGACTTGGCGCTTCAAAACGGATACATCGAATACCTCTTCCACAACCAAGTGTTCAAGCAACAGATTACGGAGGCAAAAGACCTGAAGCAACTGTTTATTCAAGTAATGGACGAAGCGACTATCCCCTTCCAGTCCATCCATGTCATCCTGTCGCCCGATGGGAAACACGCCTAAGACGAAAAAAAATTGTTCTGCTCTGAATGCCAATCCGATAAAAAGTTGTACTTTTGCAGCCGAAACCTCGGGTAGGTTTTAGTTAATTCATTCATAATCAACTTAAAACATTAAATTATGCCTGCAAAGATTAGATTGCAAAGACATGGCAAGAAGGGTCAGCCCTTCTATCACATCGTAGTTGCCGACTCTCGCTCACCACGTGATGGCAAATTCATTGAGAAATTAGGCACCTACAACCCGCTCACCAACCCTGCTCAAATCAACATCAAGTTTGACAGAGCACTGTATTGGTACAGCGTTGGCGCTCAGCCCACCGACACCGCCCGCTCGCTGCTCAGCAAGACTGGCGTCATGATGAAATATCATCTGATGCGCGGCGTGCAAAAAGGCGCTATGACGGAGGAGCAAGCCGAAATCAAGTTCCAGAACTGGATGAAGGAGAAGGAAGCCAAGATGGCCGGCATCGTGAAAGCTACTGAAGAGAAGGCCCGTGGCGAAAAGAAGAGCCGTCTGGAAGCCGAGAAGCAAGTGAACGAGGCCCGTGCCGCTGAACTTGCCAAGAAGAGACTGGCTGAGATCGAGGCCAAGAAGGCTGAAGAAGCCGCTGCCGCTGCTGAGGCTGCCGCTGAAGAGACTGTCGCCGAGGAAGCCCCCGTTGAGGAAGCTCCTGCCGCCGAAGCCACTGAAGCTCCTGCTGAAGCCTAAACCGCGACTTTTCAACAAATCGCATAAAAACCGCTCTTTTGAGGGCGGTTTTTTTTATTTTTGCAGTTCAAAACCACAACGCCATGAAAACGACCCCAACCTTCTCTGAGACGTCAAAACTCTATGAGCTGATCTCCGACAACCCAAAGCTTCTGCCTTTGCTCTCACGCTTTGGCATCCAGTTGGGTTTCGGCGACCATAGCGTAGATGAGGTGTGTCGGAAAAACCATGTCAGCACGCGACTTTTCCTTCAAGTGTGCCGCCTTCACTTCAACCACGAAAAGCCAACCCGCATTGCCCCACCTGACAATGCCGACCTTGACAGCCTCCTCGCCTACCTTAGCGCCTCGCACCATGCCTACTTGGACGAGCATTTCCCCCATATCGAGATGCACCTTAACCGCATCATCGAAGCCGCAGGACCCAAATACGGGAACATGCTCAATCATTTCTACAACGAGTACAAAAGCGAGATGGTGAAGCACTTTAAATACGAAGACGAGGTGGTGTTCCCCTACATTACGGCATTGCGCCAAGGCAAAAGCACCAACTACAGCATCGATCAGTTCCGCCACAACCACAGCAACATCGAGGATGCCTTGGAGGACATGACCAACATACTCATCAAATACCTGCCAGGCGACATCCTGCCCTCCGAGCGCATCTGCATCGCCACCGACATCATGGAACTCTCTGACGACCTCACCAGCCACTCACTCATCGAAGAGCATATCCTTATCCCTTACGTCGAAAACCTTGAAAATGCCAAGCAATGAGTAACCGCATCATTATTTGTGAAACTTCGGAGATCATCACTACTGGACTCTACGACATCATCCAGGGCATGGCAGGCTTTGACGTGGTTGCTCGCATCGACACGCCCGAAAACCTCTCGGAGAGAATCGTTGCCACAGATGCCAATTTATTGATTATCAACCAAAACATACTCGGATACAATGACCGCAACCTCCCCCATCAACTCTGCAAGGAACACCCACAACTTACCGTCATTGCTTTGGTGACCTCCTACATAGAACCGTCCTTATTGAAACCTTACGACGGCATCATCGAAATCAGCGACACGAAACTGAAAATCATCAATAAGCTGAACCAATTCGCTAAAGACATCGAAAAACAAGACAAGGCAGAAGATGTCGAACTCTCGAAGCGCGAAATTGACGTCTTAGTAGCGGTGGCCAAAGGCATGATGAACAAGGAAATCGCCGAACAGATGAAACTATCGATCCATACCGTCATCTCTCACCGCAAGAACATTACGCGCAAGACCGGCATCAAGAGCGTGTCGGGCCTCACAGTGTATGCGTTGCTGAATAACCTGATTGACGAGACCGAAGTCTATAAATGACCACGACAGACTACGACAAGCCACGGAAAAACAAATACGCCTCGTTCTTAATGAAATCGCGCAGTTCACGGTAGGCATCAAGGGTAACGGGGCGCGGCCGTTCTGGGCATTTGTATACCGCATCGAAATCAGGCACATTGAAATCCGAGACTTCCTTCGGTTGGTAACCCGACAAGTCAACCAAGCACTCCTTCATCACGACAACAGCCATTGGATCAATGCATTGTGACGGATGACAACCCGCCGAGACCACATCATTAAAAGGAGAATAGTCGTGCAGGAATGCTGCTGCAATCGGGCCGCACAAATCATCGGTTTCGGAGATAATCAGGATTTTCATTTCGCGTGACACGGCTTTTGACATCTCGTGCAAAAATAAAGATTTTTGGGGAACTAAAGTTTTTTGGAAAGAAAACGCACCAATTCAAGTCGATTTACTATCTTTGCACCCTAAAAATAAAAAAAGTATCAAAATCATCTTAATATGGGAAGAGCATTTGAATACCGCAAAGCGGCCAAGCTGAAAAGATGGGGACACATGTCAAGAGTGTTCCCGAAACTCGGAAAACTGATTACCATCGCTGCCAAGGAAGGCGGTCCTGACCCAGACATGAACCCCAAACTCCGCCAAGCCATCCAGAATGCCAAGGCTGAGAACATGCCCAAGGACAACATCGATGCCGCCATCAAGCGTGCTACCGACAAGGATGCTGCCAACCTCGTGGAAATCACCTACGAAGGCAAAGGCCCCTTCGGCATACAGTGCATGGTGGAATGCGCCACCGACAACACCACGCGCACGGTGGCCAATGTGAAGTCGTACTTCAACAAGTGCGGAGGCTCGTTCCTGCCCATCGGTTCGCTAGAATTCATGTTCACCCGCAAAGCCGTCTTCGAAATCGAGATGCCCGCTGGGATGGACAAGGACGAACTCGAACTTGAGCTCATTGACTTCGGCCTGGATGAGATTGTCACTGAGACCGACGAAGAGGAAGGCACCACCACAACCACCGTCTACACCGCCTGGACCGACTACGGCACCATGCATGACGCCCTAGAAGAGCGCAAGATCAATATCGTGAAGGCCAACTTGCAGCGTTTCCCCAACCAGACCGTCAGCTTTACCGACGAGCAAATGGTTGAAATCGAGAAATTCCTTGACAAACTCGACGAGGACGAAGACGTGCAAGCCGTCTACACCAATATGGAATAAAACCTATTGCCATGAGTTGGACTGAGTCATTGGGGCAAAAACTGTCCACCTACGCCAAAGAAGAATTCGAATACTTGGAGACGACAGACATCACTGACGCCTCCAAGTTAGACTATGGCATCTCGGGACTCTACATGGAAGCCACGGTCGTCTTTGTTGAGATCAAGAACGTACCTTACATCCTCAAAGAACACGGACGGAGAAAACTAGCCCAGGCCTACACCATGGTCGGAGAAGTGCTTACGGCCATCGCACAACAAACGGGAGCCTTCGTCAATTGCTACTCTCCCAGCGCTTTTTTGGTCGTCTACCCTGGCAAGGAAGAAACCAAGCAGGCCGTCATTAGCGCAATGAAGATTTCGCAAGCGCTATCAGACACCTACAAAAGCACGTTCGATTTCCTCCCTGGTTTCGAGTTTGCCATGGGAATGGACCATGGGCATATCCTAGGCACCAAGTTGCCTTCGGACAATGGATTAGAGCATATTTCATGGTTTGGCACATGCATCCTCAAGGCCAACAAAATCTGCAACGAATGCGCCCGCCCGTTCTACCTAGGTGTCTCAGGCAGCATCTACCACAGCCTGGGAGAAGAACTGCGCACCACGCAACGCCGCATCCTCGGCATTAAGAAAAGCGTAGACATCTGGACCAAGGTCACCTACCAATTCGAGAACGTCAAAAAGCACCTCTACCAGACCAACCACAAGATTTCACTCGAAGAAGCGTAATAAAATGGCCTAAGATTGCGTTTTTTTCATAAAAATCGCATAATTTTGCGATTGGAAAAACGATTGCCATCGGAATGAGGTTAACTTTTAGGCATTTATTCACTATCTTATTGATTTTTACATCAACAGCCGTTTCTTCTTCCCTCTTCGGGCAAGAAAGATACGGTTTTTTTACGCCTAAAATCGATTCTATCTGCCAAAGCACCATCGAACTCATCCGCATCAAACAATCACTCATCACGCAACAATATCAGGTTGACCAAGACTTGCAGCAAATTGAGAACACTATCAATGTGATGAACCGCCACCTTGAAGAAGCCCAAAGCGAGCGCCAAGCCATCGACAGCGAGTTGGCCGCCATCAACCGCCACTTGGACTCGCTCACTCCCAAACGACCAGACGGTCCGAGACCTAAGGAAAACATCATTGACATTCTCAGCAAACGGTTGTCATTTAACGGAGCATACGGTCTGAGCATCAACCAATTGGCACTCTCCAACTGGGCAGCAGGCGGCGAGAGTTCATGGGCGGGAAGGGCTTTCACGAACTTCAGTCTCATCTACCACATCAGGACATTTGAGCAGAAACTGACAGGCAACTTCGCTTTTGGCATCGCCCGCTTTGCCGACCGGCGCATTGAGAAGCAAGACGACAAAATCGACCTCACCTATGCGCTTACCTTCGACAGCAAGACCCAGTGGAACCTCTCAATGGTGGCAACGTTCAACACGCAGTTCGCCAATGGCTACAAATACCCCAACGACTCCACCATCATTTCGGGTTTCTTTGCCCCTGCCTACCTCACCGTATCGGCCGGTTATTCCTACAAATCAAAAGACGAGCGATTCCAAATCTTCATGAGTCCCATGGCAGGAAAAGTCACCTTTGTGATGAACCAGGAACTGGCCGACAAGGGCAGTTTCGGCGTGAAGAAAGGCTATTACGACCAAGACAGCATTTGGATTCCAGGCGAGCATATCGCTCCCGCCCTCGGCATCAACGTCATCACTAACTACAAGCAACCCATTGGGAAAAACATCACCTACACGACACTGCTCAACGTGTTCTACAACTACGCCGAGCATCGCGACGACGACCGCTTGCGCTTGGACGTGAACTGGGAAAACAACTTCAACTTCTCCATCACCAAATACCTCTCCACGATACTCTTTGTCCACCTCAAATACGACCACAACACCACCTTCCCCGTCTATGAGACCATCGAAGGCGTGGAAACCGTGGTCGACAACGTGCCCAAACTCCAGTTCAAGGAGTCGCTGGGCATCGCATTCATACACAAGTTTTAACCACATGACAAACACCAACTCAATATAAGACACGAGACTTCGAGACACGGGACACGAGACAAGGTCCACCCCGCGTCTAAAAGTCCCGCGTCTCGCGTCAAAACAAACACTTATGAACATATTAGTCACAGGCTGCAAAGGCCAATTGGGAACGGAACTTCAAAAAATTGCTAGTGCGGAACACCACTGGCACTTCACCGACATCGACACCCTGGACATTTGCGACAAGGCCGCAGTGGAACAATGCTTCAGCGAGCATCACATCGATGCATGCATCAACTGTGCCGCTTATACCGCCGTCGACAAGGCCGAGGACGAACCCGAATTAGCCACTTTGATCAATGCCTTTGCCCCCAAAGTGTTAGCAGACACCTGTTCAAGGCATAACGCCTTACTCATTCATATCTCCACCGACTATGTCTTCGGCGGCGATGCCAACGAACCCTATAAAGTGGACGACCCCATCAACCCTCAGTCGGTCTACGGCAGCACTAAGGCCGACGGCGAGCGTCTCATTCGCGAAAGTGGCTGCAACTACATGATTGTTCGCACAGCATGGCTCTACTCATCGGTAGGCAAGAACTTCGTGAGGACCATGCTCATGCTGGGCGACACGAAAGACGAAATCAACGTGGTGGCCGACCAGAGAGGTTGCCCTACATGGGCACACGACCTCGCCGTGGCGTTGATGGCCTTGCTCAACAAAAACGGCAAAAACGAAGTCCACGAGATCTTCCACTTCACCAACGAAGGTCAAATCACTTGGCATGACTTTGCCACCGCCATCATGGAAATCGGTGGGAAGACGTGCAAGGTCAACCCGATAACGACCGACCAATATCCCACCAAGGCGAAACGCCCTGCTTATAGCGTGCTGGATTTGAGCAAGATTAAGGAATTTACTGGGATTGAGATACCTGAATGGCGAGAGAGTCTGGTGAAGTGCATTGAAGAATTGAGCCATTAAGCAAGCGACGTCAGTCCCTGCCAAGCGACGTGAGCCCCTGCCAAGCGACGCAAGCCGCTGCACAAAGAGTATAACACGACATAATATCAACAATATGAACAACATGGACCCTAAAATCATTGAAAGAGCAAAATCGTGGCTCACCGAGCAATACGATGAAGAAACGAGAAAGAGCGTGCAATACATGCTCGACAACGATCCTAACGAACTCACCGAGAGCTTCTACCGCAACCTCGAGTTCGGCACTGGCGGACTGCGCGGCATCATGGGTGCCGGCACCAACCGCATGAACATCTATACCGTGGCCATGGCCACCCAAGGCTTCGCCAACTACATCAAGATGATGCATCCAGGCAAGACAGACCTCAGCATCGCCATCTCCTACGACGGCCGCAACAACAGTCCCGCCTTCGCCAACATCACCGCCGACGTGATGTCGGCCAACGGCATCAAAGTCTACATCTTCGACTGCCTCCGCCCCACCCCCGAACTTTCATTCGCCGTGCGCGAGCTGAAATGCGACGCAGGCGTGATGGTCACGGCCTCGCACAATCCCAAGGAATACAATGGCTACAAGGCCTACTGGAACGACGGTGGCCAGTTGGTCAGCCCCCACGACAAGAACGTCATCGCCGAGGTGGAAAAGATTACCGACCCCTCAATGGTCAACTTCAAGCGCAACCCGGATCTTATCACTGTGTTAGATGAGAAGTTCGACGACATCTACTTAGAAAAGGTGTATGGCCTCTCCCTCTCGCTTGACCTCATCAAGAAACACAAGGACATGCGCATCGTCTACACGCCCATCCACGGCACAGGTCGCCGCTTGGTACCCGAGATCCTAAAACGCAAGGGTTTCGAGAATGTCTATTGCGTTGAGGAGCAGATGGTCGTCGACGGCAACTTCCCCACCGTGAAGTCACCCAACCCTGAGGAACCTGCTGCCATGGCACTTGCCGTGAAGAAAGCCCAAGAAGTGAACGCCGATCTCGTCATGGCCACCGACCCCGACGCCGACCGCGTGGGCATCGCCGTGAAGGACGACAAGGGTGAGTTCATCCTGCTCAACGGCAACCAGACCGCCAGTCTCTTCGTTTACTACCTGCTGACCCGTTGGAAGGAACTGGGCAAACTCACGGGCAAGGAGTACATCGTGAAGACCATCGTCACCACCGAACTGTTGTTTGAGATGGCGAAGAAATACAATGTGGACCGCTACGATGTGCTGACTGGTTTCAAGTACATCGCTGACAAAATCCTTGAACTCGAAGGCAAAGCGCAGTTCATCGGTGGCGGCGAAGAGAGCTACGGTTATCTGGCCGGCGACTTCGTCCGCGACAAGGACGCCGTCATCGCCACTAGCATGGTGGCAGAGGCCGCTGCATGGGCCGCCGAGCAAGGCAAGACGCTCTATCAACTGCTCATGGACATTTACAAGGAGTTCGGCCTCTACAAGGAGAAACTCGTCTCGCTGACTAAGAAAGGCATCAGCGGCACCGAGGAGATCAAGGCTTTGATGGCCAAGTTCCGCACCACCCCGCCCACCGTCATCGCTGGCGAGAAAGTCATCGAGACCCGCGATTACAAGCTCCAGGAAGCCAAAGACCTGACCACTGGAAAGGTCACGCCCATCACCCTGCCCAAGAGCGATGTGCTGCAGTTCTTCACCGAGAGTGGGTCGAAGATCACCATCCGTCCTTCGGGCACCGAACCGAAGATCAAGTTCTACTTCAGCATGAAGGGCGACACTTCGAACGGACTCGAAACTGCCATCCAGACCCTTGATGCCAAGCTAGAGAAGGCCGCCAAGGAACTGACTGAATGACCATCAGCAAACGTCACTGCGAGGAGCGAAGCAACCCAGAGATTAAGCCTTTACTCTGGATTGCTTCACTCCGCTCGCAATGACGAGATAAAGCATCGGCAATGAACAGAAAAATATTTTTCATCTTTTTTGTTGACCATATTGAAAAAATATCTACTTTTGCACCCCGAAAGACGGCGGGATAGCTCAGCAGGTTAGAGCGTCGGATTCATAACCCGGAGGTCATGAGTTCAATTCTCATTCCCGCTACTGACTGAGAGCAAGACTTTGGTCTTGCTCTTTGTTTTTACGCAACTATTTAAGCATCAACAAATTTCATAAAATTTTAAAATAATCATAGTTGTTTGTATATTATTTTGTAAGTTTGCCGAGTCTTTCAAATGGAGACCATTTACTATTGTTGAATAAAACTTTAATCCAGATTTACCATGAACGAATATCCAAATTACGGAGAGCAGAATCCAGTGAACATGCCTCCTCAAAACTCAAACAACCAATCGAAATCCGGAATTATCAGCGCCCTTGTTTTATCACTAGCGGCATTTTTCGGATGCTTCCAATTGAGCGGTTTCAACCGTTATTTCGAAGGTTGGGTCTTCCCTATGCTCTTGATAGGCATCACTATCGCAGTAAGCATCATGGGGTTGATCAAATCCATCAAGTGTCAAAAGAGCGACAAAGAACTCTCTTCAGTCGCCATGATTGTCTCCATCATAAGCTTGGCGTACAGCGCCATTCTGTTCATGTACAATTTCGTCACCCTGATGGACTAAGAGTAACATGACATTGGCAACCGATTCAAAGGCAGGTCGCGACCTGCCTTTTTTTATTTGGTCTGAAAGGACTTCCTATTCAAGAAAAAAACATCTTTATGCTGCCATGAATGGGAAAATCTTTATTTTTGCAGTGACTATTCAAACATTGAAGCCTTATGAAGAGATTTGCTTTTTCCGTCATATACCTTTTGGCCATGGCTTTATTGATGGCCTGTGGAAATGGGAAGAATGCCGAAACTGATGTCACGAACACAGACGCTGTCGCGGAAACGCCGCAAGAACCGAAACAAAAACCTCATGTCGACGATTTCCACGGCATCAAGCCTGCTTCTGTGGACACGATGGAGATGGTGGTCGATAGGCACGGTAATGTCGTCGGTCGCTTGGTAAGTAACAATGCCAACACTTATACCATTTCCGTGCAAGATGACTCAGAAGTGTCGAAGATTGGCAACAAAATCGTCACATTCCGCGCCAAGGACGGACAAGGCATTCTGTACACCAAGCGCAAACATGTCAACATACGGCAGCAACCCAATCTGGAGTCAACCGTGATTGGACAAATCTCTTACGAGGATGGCTATGTTCCGGAGACCTATCCATGCTTGGGCAAAACCGACGAGTGGTATAAGATCAAAGTGGACAACAAGGTCGGCTATGTGCGCCACGACCTTGTGGAATGGGACGGCATGAACACTTTCTAAGCCCACAGCAGCAAACCGCCGCAGATTACCAATCCCGTTACGAACAAATCTATAATGCAGAAACCCATGATGTCTTTTGCATTCAATTTCGCTATGGCCAACGCCGGCAAAGCCCAGAAAGGCTGAATCAAATTGGTCCAAGCATCGCCCCATGAGATAGCCATGCCCGTCAGGCCTGGCGCCACGCCCAAAGTGGCACCTGCCGTGAACATGATGGGCGCCTGTATGGCCCAGTGTCCCCCACCCGACGGCACAAACATGTTGAGGATGGCCGCGCAGAAGAAAGTAAACAGCGGATAGGTCTTAGGTGTGGAGATGGACACGCAAGCGTTGCTGATGACCTCACCCAAGCAAATCCCTGAAGCACCCACTCCTGTAATGATGCCCATGATGCCTGCATAAAACGGGAACTGCAGCAAGATGCCTGCTGCACCGCCCACCGACTTGCCAAAAGCCTTGACATAGGCCAGCGGCGTACCATGCAAGATGACACCCAAAAACAGGAAGAGCATGATCACTGAACCCAGGTCGAAGGTGCCGCCTTTGAAAAAGAGATGGATGACAAGGTAAGAAAGGCCCAGCAAGGCGATGATCCACGACAGCACACGGCTGTCCTCCAATTTCTCTGAAGGCGTAGTGGGTTTCGGAGTCGGTTTCGGTTCCTCCTCAAACAGCAGTGAAGGTTCAATGGCCACCACATGCTCACCTTTGGGATGCATCAACGTGTTGACCACCACGATAGCCACAATAACGACCGCCACCATGAGCAGATTAGGCAACGACAGGACAGTCTGGGTGATGGGGACAGGGTCGACCAACGCGCCTTGCGTGACCTTTTCAAGGTTGGACGTGGCCGTGGCCATCGTCAGCGGGATAGAGCCCGAAAGACCTGCGTGCCACACCACAAAACCACTATAAGCCGATGCGATAAGCAAGCGGTAATCGACACCTCGCATCTTCTTGGCAATCTCCTTAGCAAAGATGACGCCAACGATGAGACCAAAGCCCCAGTTGAGCCAACAGGCCAAGGCCGAGATGCCTGTAACTAAAGCAATGGCGCCAGCAGGCGTCTTTGGCAAACCCGCCAAGGCACTGATGCCTTTTTTGATGGACGGCGCCGCGGCCAAGGCAGAACCCGTCACCAAAACGAGCGCCATCTGCATGGCGAAGGCCAGCAGCGACCACACGCCATTGCCCCAATGCTCCACCACTTCTAGAGGGGTCTGCTTGCACACAGGCATAGCGACAATGAAGGCCACCAAAGTAAGAATGACAGCGAAGATGAATGGCTCCGGAAGGTATTTCTGGACGAGTTTGACGCAAAAGCGGATGAGTTTTTGGAACATTTGGGATTTAAGATTTAAAGATTCAATATTTAAAGATTATGGATTTAAAGATTGAAAAGATTCTCTTTCGGGGAATGGAGGTTCTTTCACTTTAGCATTTGCGGCGGCATCAGACAACCTTCGATTCGTAGAATCCTCACGCCGCCGCTGACAATAAGAATCCTCTATGCCATTCCCCGCAGGGGAATCTATCTCACTATATTCCACTTCTTCTAAAAACAACGCGTGCGCCGGCACAGAGGTCCCTGCTTCACAGCGGTCCTTGCGTTCGATGACAGCACGGAATTCCTCCAAAGACATGCGCCCCTTCCCTATCTCCAGCAAGGTGCCGACGATGGCCCGCACCATATTGCGGAGGAAGCGGTCGGCCTTGATACGGAACACCAGCAGTCCGTCCTGCTCGAACCATCGCGCTTCCATAATCCTGCAGTTATTGGTCTTCACCTGGGTATGCACCTTCGAAAAACTCGTGAAGTCCTCATATTCGAAAAGGATATTGGCCGCTTGTTGCATCTTCTCCATATCCAAATCACCATATAGGAAGAAGGCATCTTGGGTATGAAAAGGGTTCTTTGTGCGCGTGATGTAATAATGATAGGTGCGTGACACTGCGTCGAAACGGGCATGCAAATCAGGGGAAACCTGCCAAATTCGATAGATGACAATATCTTCGGGAAGGAAGGCATTCATTTGATGGGCCAGCGTTTCCGTATCCTCAAGCGGGTTTTCAAGGTCGAAATGAGCGTAATAGTTGCGCGCATGGACGCCCGTGTCGGTGCGACCACAACCAGTTATGGAGACAGGTCGGCCCAACTTGAGGCTCAAGCACTGTTCGACAGTCTCCTGCACACTTTTGGAATGCGGTTGGATCTGGTAACCATGGTAACGACTGCCGTTGTAGGCCATTCTTATGAAGTATCGAGGCATAGACTCCTATTTGAAGGCACAAAAATAGAGAAAAATGTAATGCTGAATGCTGAATTATGAACGCTGAATGACATTCCGCATTCAGCATTCAAAAAATACGTATTTTTGCACATTGGTATTATCGCTATGAACATTCTGTACCAACTCAACGACGACGACTGCTTCTTCCCGCCTGCCGACCGTGCCAACAAAGAGGGTTTGCTGGCCTTTGGAGGCGACCTCTCTCCCCAACGCCTTATAGTGGCTTATGCCAACGGCATCTTTCCTTGGTACAGCGAGAACGAACCGTTGTTGTGGTGGTCGCTTGACCCACGCCTCATCATTCGTCCGGGCGAGATGCGGGTGAGCAAGTCGCTGCGACGCACACTGAAATCCGGGAAGTTTGAGGCAAGAATCGACACGAGTTTCCGGGAGGTGATGCTGCATTGCGCTGAAACGCCTCGCAAAGACCAAGACGGCACCTGGATCATGGACGAGATGGTGGATGCTTACTGCGAACTGCACAACTTGGGCATCGCCCATTCCTTCGAAACCTATCAGGAGGGCGAATTGGTAGGAGGCCTTTACGGCATCTCTATCGGACAGGCTTTCTTTGGCGAGTCGATGTTCCACACGGTCACTGACGCGTCGAAGGTAGCCTTCTACCACCTGCATCAGTTTTTAGTCGCACATGGTTGCAGACTCATCGACTGCCAACAAGAGACAAGCCATCTAATGAGTCTAGGGGCCTACGCCATCCCCAGAAGCGAATTCCTTGAAGAACTCAAGGTCTTGACGAGCGAGGCCACTTTGGTTGGCAACTGGGGCACCGGAAAAGTAGAAGCTTTATATCTAAACATCCATCAGCCTGAGAAATTGCAATTCAGGGCGTACAACTTAGACGAAGACGTATCCTTGTCAAATGATTGACAACAACTTATGTGCTACAGCACATCTTCTCGTCCGTTTTTCGACATTTTTCGTTGGGATTTCAAGGAAAACTCGTATCTTTGCATCCAAATTGGAGCAAAGCAAAAACCACGCTCTTATTGTTTCATCAAAACACCTTTTATGGATTCACAAGAAGGAATCAATGTCAGTGTCAACTCAGAGATTGGCAAACTCCAGCACGTTTTGGTGCACATGCCGGGACCCGAGTTGGAAAAAGTGACCCCAGAAAACGCACACACTTTCCTCTTCAGCGACATTTTGAACATGCAGGTCGCCCAAAAGGAATACGGATATTTCAAGAAAGTATTGCAGAAAGTTACGCAGGTGCATGAGATTTCGGACCTGCTCACCGACATCCTGCACGACGAGAACGTCAAGGCAGGGCTAGTCGACCGCATTTGCAAAGTCGAAGACAAAGGCTTTTTAGCCGCATACCTTAAGGCTTTGCCTGCAGAGGATCTTTCGCGTCAGTTGATAGAAGGCGTCCGTTTGGATGATGTCACCTTCATCAACAAAGACCAATACGCCCTGCTGCCTATTCCCAACCTCTTCTTCATGCGCGACGCTTCGTTCACGATGTTCGACAATATCATGATCAGCAACATGGCCACTACCGTGCGCGCTAGAGAGTGCATGATTTTGAGCAGCATCTACAACCTGCATCCTTTGTTTGAGACCAAGGTCATCAACCCAGTCTTGAGCTACGACACCCATGGCGAAGGCACGGTGGAAGGAGGCGACGTGCAGATTATCCGCGACGACGTGGTGATTTGCGGTTTAGGGTCGCGCACCAACATGCATGGCGTGGAGGCTTTGGTAGAACACCTGAAGACCAAGTCTGGCGTGAAGCACCTCATATTCCAAGAACTGCCTTTGGAACCGGAATCGTTCATCCATCTCGACATGGTGTTCACCATGTTGGATGTGGACAGGTGCATGATCTACGAACCTGTCATCATGAACAGCAAATACAAGACCTTCCATATCACCATCGACGGTCAGAAAGCCATTGGCAAAGAGGTCACAGACTTGCTTGCCGGACTGAAAGAAATCGGCATCGACTTGGAACCTGTGTATTGCGGCAACCGCAACAACGACTGGGCGGCACGCGAGCAATGGCACAGCGGCTGTAACTTCTTCTGCCTCGAGCCTGGAAAGTTCATCGGCTACGGTCGCAACCAACACACTTTGGAGGCCTTGAACAATGCTGGTTTCAACATCCTCACCGCTTCCGATGTGGCCAACAACAGGGTCGACATAAACAACGTGAAGAAATGCATCATCGCCTTTGAAGGCAACGAACTCTCACGTGGCGGCGGCGGCGCACGATGCATGACGATGCCCGTGCAACGAATGCCAGTGGATTGGTAACAATTAAAAAATGGCGCTCAGCACACAGTTGAGCGCCATTTTTGTTTCTTCTATGCAAAGATCTATTTTACTAGACTCCACTATACGGAGTCTCTTTTTTTAATAGTACCATAAAAGAAGGATTATGCCTATCGCCCATACGACTGTCAACAGTGGCACCAGCACCTTGAAACGGACATGCTTGGTTTTGTGCCGAAAGACCGCCATACCCAACCAGCAACCCGCTCCGCCGCCGATGCCTGCCACCAACAACAACGTACGCTCGGGGATGCGACGCCCCTTGCCTTTTGACTTGGCCTTGTCCAAACCATAGAGGACAAAACCCAAAATGTTGACAATAAAGAGATAGACGATTAGCAGACGAGTAAACATGGATGTTTTTGTTTTAAAATAGGCGTCAAAGATACGGAATTTTGATGGTTTTTGTCGAATCAACTTGGGAAATCATTACCTTTGCTGCACGAACAGCATGGATTTATTAGTGACCTTATGCCTGACAAGAAAATCAAAGGGAGCCTGACCGGCATCGTTGACAAGATGAACGAGACTTACGACGGATTCATTGGTGGTTTCTGCCTAGGCGTCAACCGCCGTATCGTGCCCGTAATGGTGAATGAAGCCGTGACGGGATGGAAGATGCAACGCTACGAAGATGGCGTCTGGCTGGACCTCGACGAGACGCCCTTCGAAAGCATAAAAGCATTGATAGCGCACTATAAAGAAGAGTAACTGCCAGTCCTTACTCTACCGTCACCTCATCCACCATGATCCATGCCTTCTGGCCAGCATAGGGATGCCATTCAGGCAAGACGCCATAGTTCTCCACCTTCACGCGGACAAACTTGGCCTGCTTCTCATTCACACGGGCACGGGCTTCAATGCGACCGAAACCTTTCATCTTGTCGGGACCGTTGAAGACGGGTAATTCGGCCATCTGCCAGTCGGTAAACTCAGTGCCGTCTTTCGAGAAACTCACCCATACGCCCTTGGACCACATCACCCAATCGTTGGGTTCGTGGCAAAGACCCACCTTCACAGTGTTGATGTTGGTTGGAACAGCCAACTCAATCGTGGCTTCCATATCGACACCTTCAAAACCGAGCCAGTCGTTCTGCCAATCGCCTGGAGCGCCTTTTTTGCCATCCATCAGGGCGATGTCGGCATCTTTGCCATAACGCTCTGCGGGAGGATTGACAAAGGTCGTGCCCTTGATGTTCAAGCGGTTGAACTGTCGCAAAGTGACAAAAGAAGGCAAGCTGCCTTTCTTAAAGGCCTTGGCCTTGATAGTAGTGGTCTTGAGAATGACAAAAGACTTGCTATAGACCGACGACTGCATAGTGGGTTCGCTGCCGTCGGTGGTGTAATGAATCTCTGCATTCGGATCAGCACAAGACATCGAGATGGTCAAAGGACGATTGTACATCCGGAAGTCCTCCTTCCCTGCCATAGTCGCCTTGATTTCGGGCATTGGGACCATGGTAGCGGTCGCATCTGGCACCTGGAAACGACTCAACTCAATCGGACTGGTTTTTTGCCACTCAAACGGGCAGAACATCACCGAATACTGATATACCTGATTCTTAAGGACATATTTCTCATCCACGCCAGGACCGCATGTGGCCGTGCCGATGGGAGCCACCTTATAGTCAACATTCACGGTGAAGAAATCCGTGGAATCCAGCTGGTTGATGCGGCGGGCAGCGGTGAGGTTGTCGTCGTCGTAATTGTAGATGCTGAAATTGAAAGGCTCCGACATCGTGACAAACAGCCCGTAAGTATTCATAAAGTCTGACAAAGCCAGCCAGCGCGTATCGCCATGATTGCCATTGTCTTGAGGAACGACATGCTGCTCAAACAAGTCATAAATTGAAGGCCATTCATCAATTTGATACCCCATCTTGCCTGCTGCGTTACGGTCCGGATAGTTCTCGGCATCTTTTCCGAAATAATGCAAATTCGGTAAGGATAACGGCACACGAAATTGCATTCCGACTTTCGGGAAGGAAGTCACTGTTTCCATCGGCTCCACGCGGTTGGTGATGGCGATGTTACCTTCGCCATTGATGAGATAGACTTTGTTGACCACAATTTGCAGTTGGTTCATGCTGTCGTAATACTCCACATTGGCATTCACCGTCACCGTATTGGCATCCAGACGTTCGAAATGCAAACCGCTGGTCTTCGCGGTCAGATGCTGAAGTCCCGCCTTCTTCCAACGTGGCAAGGCCCAACTGTCGACCTCATCGTTCAAGGTAGGCGCACGCCAGAAATTGTCCCTAATCTCACCTTTCAGCAGTTCCTCTCCTTTCACCACATACGAAACGATTTCGCCTGAGGTCTTGTCGAACGAAACGGAGAAATCGTCATTGTATACCGAGCCGTTGACAGCATTGAACTGCACCGCCTTTTCGCTAACCAGAGGTTGCAACTCCTCCGAAGGCCAATCCAACTTGAACTCGTCGTAAGCGACTTCCTCTCCCGCTGGATAAGCCAACTCATCTTCTTTCAGCGTCACCGAGAAACGCACAAAGAACTCCTCACCCGGATGGCCATAAATGCGCAAGCGTTGGATATTGATGTGTGTCGAGTCGAGCGGCGCAAGGTCGAGGTCGAACTTCTCCACAAGCAAGGAGCGTTCCGCGGAAAAAATTTCATAAGAGAAATCATAGGCAGAGGCGTTGGTAAACGAATTCCAGTTCGTGACCTTAAACTCACCCCTTGCCAAATCCACCGGCTTAAACTTGATGGGCTGATAGACCTTCTCCACCTCGGCGGCATGATGGTGGACATCTCTGTCACTACAAATAATACCATTGGCACAGAAAGCATCATCGTCGCCCACGCCGTAGGCATGGCCAAAGTCACCACCAACAGCGTGCCAGTCGACATCCTTTTCGTCATCGTGAACGATAAAACTTTGGTCCACCCAGTCCCAGATGCAGCCGCCTTGCAGTTGCTCGTTGGCTTCAATTACATCCCAATAGTCCTGCAAGCCGCCCATGCTGTTGCCCATGGCGTGGCAGTATTCCACCATGATGAAAGGCCTGCCTTCCTTGTCAAGACCTTCATCCACAAACTTTTGCAGATATTTTGGGCTGGCATACATCAGGCCGATGACATCGGTATTGCGGTCGTAATTGGCTCTTTCGTAGGTCACAGGGCGGGTTTTGTCGCGGTTTTTCATCCAGTCGTAGGTGTACTCGAAATTGACACCGTTGCCGCACTCATTGCCCATCGACCACATAATCACCGAAGGATGGTTCTTGTCGCGTTCAAGCATGTTGCGGTTGCGCGACCAAATCATGTCGCGGTATTGCGGGTCTTTGGCGAGGCTCTTTTCGCCATAGCCTTGGGCGTGGGATTCGCAGTTGGCCTCGTCCCAAACATAAAGGCCGTATTTGTCACAGAGTTCGTACCAATAAGGGTCGTTAGGATAGTGACTTGTACGTACCGTGTTGATATTCATGCTTTTCATCATTTGAATATCATATTCCATAGTAATGCTATCTATGACATGACCTGTAAAAGCGTCGTGCTCATGGCGATTCACTCCTTTTATTAAAACATACTGCCCATTGACCAACAGTTTGCCGTCCTTGATTTCGACGGTGCGGAAACCGAATGAAGAAGTAAGTCTTTCAATGGACTTGGCTTTTTTATCCATCAATGAAATCCTCAGTTGGTACAAATTGGGACTTTCCGCCGACCATGGCAACACTTTCCCTATCTCCTTACTATCAACCGACAATTCCGCATCGGCATAATAGTAGCCATCTTCGGCTTGAGTAAAGTTCAATTCATTGAGCACTTGGTTAAGCGTGAACAAGATATGCTCGGGGAAGCCTTCCTCTTCTTCTCCCTCGTAGGCGCCGACAATCAAGCTGCTGTTTTTCTGAATCTTATTGGTATTGCTTTGCAACCTAACCTTTATGGAAAAAGTACCATTTTGGTAGTTCTTGTCCAATCCAGCATGGATTTCATAGTCGTAGACATTCAGCGTGGGCTTGGAATACAGCACCACATTGCGTTCGATGCCACTCAAGCGCCAAAAGTCCTGGCACTCGAAATAGGAACCGTTGGAGAAGCGGTACACCTTCACCGCAAGTGTGTTCTTTCCCACTTTGACAAACGGTGTGAGGTCAAACTCAGCATTGGTTTTGGCATCTTCAGTATAACCCACAAACTGGCCGTTCACCCAAACATAGTAGGCCGACTTCACGGCACCAAAATTGATGAAAGTCAAACGGTCTTTCCAAGCATCGGGAATGTCAAACTCGGTCAGATAGCAACCCACAGGATTATCCACCGTCGGAGCAAAAGGCGGCTCGTTGGGACGAAACTCGTTGTCCACATTGACATAGATGGGCGTGCCGTAGCCGTTCAGTTCCCAGTTGGCCGGCACTTTGATGGTTTTCCAATCGGAGGCATCGTAGCCTTCCTTGTAGAAGTCGGCAGGTGCCTTCGAGGGCGAGTCCACCCATTGGAACTTCCAGTCTCCATTGAGGCATTGTGACCATTGTTCACCAGCTGGGATGACATTCGTCCGAGGATACAGTCGGTTGATTTCATAGATGTTGACATCGTTCCAGGCGTTGAGTTCGGTTTCCGTCTGGGCGTAGATGCTAGTCAGCGAGAGACACAGCAGGAGTGAGAGGATTGTTCTTTTCATAGTTGTTGTCTTTATGTCCCCACACTGCGCTGCGCTGGTGTGGAGTAAATAGAATATCGTGTCTTCGACACGGGGTTAGTCAGCGTTCATCATGCGTTCCCTGTCGGCATCAGGTATCCGTTCCGACTTGTTCGTTTCACGGTTGTAATAGACCACTACGGCATGGCAAAGCGTCTTGACCTCGCCCGTTTCGGCATCCTTCAGGCATTGCTCCATCTTGAAACTGGAATTGCCCATCTCGGTGACGCGACTCTCGCACACAATCGGGTCGTGAAACAGGACGGGCTTGCGAAAATCCAAGTCCACGTGGACGAGGACATATTTGAAGGTCAACCAGTCGATCTTTGTTTGGAAGACATGTTCAAAGTAGCGACTACGACCCATGTCGAAGTAGTTGCACTGCGACCCGTTGTTGGCATGGTTGTAAGGATCAAGGTCGCTCATTCTGATTTGGATGGGACAAGAAAACATATTTATACAATTTTTATCTACTCAAAGCGTGCTTTTCACTCATCAACATCTTTCACGATCCCTGTATCCGCTGCATCATCGTTAGTGTTTACAAAAAGCGAAGCAGTGGCAGCATCTACAAGTTAAGGACATACAAAATACTAGTAACGAGTTCCTTTGCTGACGAAGCACTTCCGTCGAACTCAATCTGATGAATGTCAGAAATATCCAGCCTGACGCTCTTGGCATAAGGCGTATCGTCAAGCAAGACAGGAATGATGGTGCGGCGTTGCTTCACCGCATACCCCAACTCCCTGATAACATTGATGGATGCGTTGGAGTTGACCGACGACACAAAGACCACGGTTTTGGCAATCTCAATGGCGTCCACGATGACCTCCTTGTAGTTTTCGCCACTAAATATCCCTTCTTTGTCAATCCAATAGGAAATGCCGCTTTGGTCAAGGATTTCGCGAATGGCGTCGACCAACTCGATATCCTTTCTCGAATAGCTGATAAAAACCTGATGGTGCATCTCCTCGCGTTTGGGTATCTCGGCGACAATAGCAGGAGACTTCGTTGACACTTCTTTCGACTTCTTCGTCTCCGCATCCAGTTCGTGCTGATACAAGGCCGACTTAATGGCAAAACTCTCAAACATGTCGATGTAGTCCATTTCCGACATTTTCTTCCGCTGGTTGTCGTAACCGGTGCTCTCGTACAAATACAGCTCAATCTCGTAGGGTTTCTGCGTCTTGCAAAGGTTGGACGAAATGACATCGGCCATGTTTTCTGCCACCTGTTTCAGCGGGATATGCGCCAAACCTGCGCCAATGCAAGGGAAAGCGATAGAATGAAGGTCGAGGGCCTGCAACAAGCGGAAGCACTTGTCGACAGAATGTTGCAAGATGTAGTTGTTCATGTCCACAGAATTCGACCTCAGTCCTTCGAAATACTCGCGTTTGTGCTCAAAGTTAACTGACAAGCAGTGGAACACGTATTTCTGATACTGCAGGCCGCCTGCAGTCGAAACGATGACATCGCCTACCTGGGCCGGCAGTTTCTTTTGTGCGTCTTCACGGATGACTTCGCCACCAGCACGGAGGATGGCACCCGAGACGCCACCCGCCATGCTAATGCCTGTATCGTCGGAACTCACGATGACCTCTGCCTTCGAGTCAAGGATATTTCCGAAAACAATGGTTATCGTGGAGTTGTTGTAATGGTACTTTCTAGTATTCATGGAGTTGCTCAACCTTTTCACTTCATCTCAAAATGCGGGATAGGTTGCAGTTTGAAGAGGTTGGTGACATGCTTGTAGTCAATAGTTGCCTTGGTCTTGGGATCGTTGCAGACGCCTGTGCGTATGTACTCGTCCAGCACAGCGTAAGTAAAGCCAAGGTTATCCTCGTCGGTCTTGCCGCAGAGACCGTCGGACGGGGTCTTCTCCACCAATTCGATGGGCAGGCCCAGTTCCTTGCCGATGGCGACTACTTCACGAACCGTGAGACCGCCAAGAGGCGAAAAGTCGCCAGCAGCGTCGCCGTAACGGGTCGAATAGCCCACCCAGTCTTCCGAAAGGTTGCAGGTGTTGGCCACACGACCGTTCATCGACTGAGAGATGGCATAAAGCGTCGACATGCGCAGGCGCGGAGGCAGGTTGATGACCGTTTGGCTGCTGACATCGGCATTCAAAGTGCCAAGTTGTTCCTTCACAGCACCCATCAATGTGTTATAGGTGTCACCTATGTTGACGCAGCAATAGCGTATGCCGAGGTGGTTGATAAGTTTCATGCTGTCGGAGATGTCCTTCTGCACACCATTGGGCATAGTAACGCCGATGACACGATCCTTGCCTAGAGCCTCTACGCAGAGACCTGCTACGATGCTGCTATCTTTTCCGCCAGAGATACCAATGACGGCGTTGCAGCCTTTACCATTCATTTCAAACCAATCGCGGATCCATTGGACCACTTGGTCTTTTACTTCTTTTGCATTGAAAGTTTTCATATTGCTGTATTTTTATTCGACGTAAGTCAATTGTTGAATTTTATTGAGGTTGGTTTGAGGTCTGTCGAAGCACCTTAAAGGATTAGTCGGCCCTTCGACAGGCTCTGGAACCTTGTTTTTTACATAAAACTGCTGCCGCCAATGAACTGACGAAGCATGGATGTGGCTGGGATTTCCTTGTCGGAAACGGGCGTAAAATAATGCAGGAAGCGCAACAAGCGATGCGCTTCTGTGTATTCGGGACAATTTGGCGGCACCGTGGCCAATATGCTCTCGGCGTGGTTACGCATCACAGCAAACTCCAAAAGATAAGCTGAATTGAACATCACGTCGGCATTCTCTTGGAATGGGTCGATCCACTTCTCCTCGGCAGCGCGCACGCTGGCCCACTGGCTGATGGTCTGACGTGCCGTAAACGCCCCTTTGTTGTAGTCACGAACGATACGGCGCAACAGGCGGTTGTCATCGGTCGGGATGATGTTGTGGTCGTCCAATCCTGTGCAGGTCAAGGTAGAGATGAAGATTCGGAACTTCGCCGACTCAGGGATTTGGTCAGTCAGCATGGGATTCAGGGCATGGATGCCTTCGAGCAGCAAGACAGAGCCTTCTTTCAACTGCAACTTCTTGCCGTTATATTCGCGAACACCGGTAACAAAGTTATACTCAGGCACTTCTATCTCCTCCCCTTTCAGCAAGGCAATCAAGTCGCGCTCCAAAGCGGCATGGTCAACGGTATCGAAGTTGTCGAAGTCATAAGTGCCATCGGGCAGTTTTGGGGTGTCCACTCGGTTGACGAAGTAGTCGTCGGTCGAGAACGAAATGGGCTTCAGGCCGCAAGCCTTCAGTTGGATGCTGACACGACTGCAGAATGTTGTCTTGCCGCTGCTACTGGGGCCCGTGATAAGCACCAGGCGGACGGGGTTTTCACTATGGTAGCGTCGGTCAATTTCCTCCGCAATCTGCACGATTTTCTTCTCCTGCAATGCCTCTGCCACCTGCACCAATTCGCGTGCCTTGCCACTCTGGCAAGCCAAGTTGACATCGCCCACAGTGCTCAGTCCCATGATGTCATTCCACCTCAAACCCTCAGAAAGCACCTCAAAAGTCTTGGGTTGGTCCTGCATCTCTGCGAGACGGTCGGGGTAGTCACGGTCGGGAATGCGAATCAAAATGCCGTCGCGATAAGCCTCGATGTCCCAAATGCTGAGATAGCCCGTGGAAGGCACCAACCGACCATAATAATAATCGGCCGTATCGTCCAAGGTGTAGTAATCAGTGTATGCTTTTCCGCTGGTTTCCAACAATTTCACCTTGTCCTCTTGTCCCATATCACCAAACATCTTCACGGCATCGCCGATACGGGCCTCATGGCGGTGGAACTGGATATCATCAGCCACAATAGTCCGCATCCGCACCCGTAAAGCAGCGATGTCATTAGTATCGAGAAGTTTGCCGTCACTTTTCTTGATACGACAGAAGTAGCCTTTCGAGATGGGATGCTCCATATTCAGTTTGCTGCCTGGGAAGAGGTCTTGTGCCGCTTTGTAAAGCAGGAATCCCAGCGACCGAAAATACACTAGGCGTGCAGTATGATGCGTAAGGTCGAGAAACTCGACGTCACGGCTGTTGTAGACACGGAATTTCAATCCCTGAGATACGTTGTTGACCTTGGCGGAGACAATGGGATAAGGTTTGTCGAAGTCAAACTCAGGCAGCATCTCAAGCAGAGTCATTCCTTCCTTGAACTCTTTGGTGGTTTTAGTGTTGAGACAATAGATTTGAAGCATGTTGGCGATAGGTTTCGAGATAGGTTATCAAATTTTCTTTTGTACCCTGTTGATGGCATCGATGGCCAGGCGATAATCGGGCTGAATCTTCAGGATTTCCTTGAAGATTGCAATGGCTTGGTTATAGTTGCCCATCTGCTCGAGCACACATCCTTTATTGTAATAGGCATCAATGTATTGGGGGTTGGTCTCCAACGCACGATCGAAATACTCAAGGGCCACCGCGTCATTTTCGAGATACACGAAGTTGACATAGCCGATGTTGAACAGCACATAGTAGTTGTCGGAACGCATCATCAGCAGGGTGTCGTAATGCAGCAAGGCCTCTTCTGGTTCGCCATGACTTTGCAGATAGAGTGCTAACTCATAACGTGCCGTCGGTTGGTCAGGGAACTGTTGCTGCGCTTTGCGAAGGTAATCCATCGTGTAGGGTGGCTGTTGGACGGCATAGATGCGGCTGATCTGTTCGACGGGATCATAGAACGTTGCGTCTTGCTCGGAAGCGAGTTGGAAATTCTTCAGTGCGCTTGCCGTATCTTGCTTGGCAGCCATATAGCACATGCCCTTCACGAAATAGGCATGAGGGTTATATGAAGACAGACCCAATGCCTTGTCTACATAGCCGATGGAAAGGTTGAAGTTCTGCTGGAAAAAACTCAACTCGGCGAGCTTCACCAAAGGACGCGCATCCAAAGGATCGATCTCCACTGCCTTATTGAGCGTTGCAGAGATATTGTCCTGGTCGCCCAAGGCGTAATACACATCTGCCAGCAAGAGGTAGGTCTCGACATTGTTTGGGTCGAGTTGCAGCGACTTGTTGATGTCGACCATGGTCTGCCCTATTTGTTCAGTAGCGAAAAAAGCCTTGGCACGACTGACATAGAGACGCGCATTCATGCTGTCCATGGCAATGGAATCCGATAACAATTGGATGGCCTCATTCACCGTGACGTGAACTTCTGGGTCATTTGGTGTTTCGTTTTGCTCAGGTTTCGGCGTATTGTCGCAGGCAAAAAGGGCGAGTAGCAGGCCGAAGAATAGGATGTTTTTTTTCATTGTTGTTGTGTTTAAGCTAATGCCCTATAACCTATGGCCCATGGTTTGCCTTGACATCAGGGCATCCATAGGCCATAGGCTATTAGCCATAGGCCATTGTTACTCTTCACTCTTCTCCAACGCCTCAAAGATCTTGGCGGAGAGTTCATCGGCCAGTTCAGGGTTGTCTTCGATGAGTTTCTTGACCGAGTCGCGGCCCTGGGCGAGTTTGGAATCGCCATAGCTGAACCACGAACCGCTCTTCTTGATGATGCCCATCTCCACGCCGAGGTCGACAATCTCGCCCGAGCGAGAGATGCCTTCACCATAGAGGATGTCGAACTCAGCCTTGCGGAACGGCGGAGCCACCTTGTTCTTGACGACCTTCACCTTGACGCGACTGCCAAGCACGTTTTCGCCGTCCTTGATTTGGCTGATCTTGCGAATGTCGATGCGCACCGAGCTGTAGAACTTCAAGGCATTGCCGCCTGTCGTGGTCTCGGGGTTGCCGAACATCACGCCAATCTTCTCACGCAACTGGTTGATGAAGATACAGATGCAACCTGTCTTGTTGATGGTGGCGGTGAGCTTGCGCATCGCCTGGCTCATCAAGCGAGCTTGGAGGCCCATCTTGCTGTCACCCATCTCGCCTTCGATTTCGCTTTTGGGCGTCAAGGCAGCCACGGAGTCGACGACGATAACATCGATGGCGCCGGAACGGATGAGGTTTTCAGCGATTTCTAGGGCTTGTTCGCCGTAGTCAGGTTGTGAGATGAGGAGGTTCTCCACGTCCACTCCCAGTTTGGCAGCATAGAAGCGGTCGAAGGCATGCTCTGCGTCGATGAAGGCGGCGATGCCACCCTTCTTTTGGGCCTCGGCCACAACATGCAAGGCCAGCGTAGTTTTTCCCGAGCTCTCGGGACCATAGATCTCGATGATACGGCCTTTGGGCAGACCGCCAACGCCGAGGGCGTAGTCAAGGCCAATGGAACCCGTGGAGATGCTCTCCATCTTCTCGGCTTCAGCGCCCAGGCGCATGATGCTTCCCTTGCCAAAGCTCTTCTCGATGTTACCTAATGTGGCTTCCAAAGCCTTCAGTTTCTCCTGCCTCAGTTTTGCAGCTTCTTCTTGTGTTTTTTCTGTAGTCATGATTGTGGGGGTTTTAGATTGTTGATTGTTTATTTGTTGAATTGTTTAATTGTTGATTTCAAGATTGTTCTGTTGTGGAACGCTTTTCGCGCGATACATTAATAAAGGGACAAAGATAGTAATTTTTGACATGATGGAGAGTTTTTGTGTTGATTTTTCTAAACTAAGCTTGCGTATTAGGAATTATTTGTATTTTTGCAAACAGTTGGTCGCGGAAACGGATAGAAAAACAGCGGACTATCAAGACGTAAGGGACTGGCTTTGGCATGACACCCCCCGCGATAACATTTTAAAGCCTCTTATTCGGGGACTTTTCTTTTTCTTAGAGATTGAAAAGCCAGGCATCAATTCCTCATCAACCTCGTTGTCGATGATGGCAAACTTGTAGTCACACTTTTCATTTATCAATTCCACTAATTCCGAAAACGGAATCTTAATTGACTGTTCTTTGTCGAATGGTTTCTTGTCCGTCATAGCATTTTCGATTTTGTCGCTGCAAAGTAACAGAGTTTGTCAAGAGAAAGCCGTTGATTAAACGTTTGTAGTCGACAGTAGTCGTTTGTTGTCGTTTGCTGTCGGATATATTATTGGTTTACAGCGAATAGAAAAAACATAGAGATTTCTCGGAGAGAAGCAATGCATATTGCCTCTTTGTTATTTTTTGTATCTTTGACGCAGAAAAACACTATCAAAGAATGAGAAAGTTCGTCGTTTTGATCGCATTGCTGTTAGGCATGGCTTTGGTCTCCCTTGGGCAGAACCAGCAGTTGCAAATCATGAGCTACAACGTGCGCCATTGCGCGGGCATGGACTTGGTGGTGGACTACGACCGAACGGCCGCAGTGATTGCCCAACAACGACCCGACATTGTTGCCCTTCAGGAGTTGGACAGCATAACGGGACGAAGCGGACTTCATGACCAGCTGGGCGAGTTGGCGCTCCGTACAGGTTACCATCCGGTCTTTGGAGCCGCCATCGATTTTGACGGAGGCCAATATGGCGTGGGCATCCTCACTCACAAGACCCCTCTAAGCACAAAACGCATCCCCTTGCCCGGCGAGGAACCTCGTATGCTTTTAGTGGTAGAGTTGGAAGGTTTTGTGATCGCCTGCACCCACCTCGACCTCGACGAGGCACAACGCATGGCGTCATTGCCGCTCATCGTGGAAGAGGCCCAACGATGGCAGAAGCCATTCCTCCTTGCCGGTGACTGGAACGACACACCGGACTCGGAGTTGCTCAAGGTGATGACACAATATTTCACCGTCCTATCTGGCGACGAAGGCACCTACCCTGCCGATGAACCGACAGCGTGCATCGACTACGTCGCTGTATTCAACGGTCGCGCCGAGACCATCGATTCCCAGGTCATCGACGAATCCGAGGCCTCCGACCATCGGCCTTTGGTGGTTTGGGTGAGGCTGAGGTGAGTTGTTTTTTGCGGAGGTTGAAACCGGATGTACTAGGGTCGTCCTTTTTTCTGCTTACCTGAGACCGGGTTGCGCAATATATCCGCAACCAAGCGGAGCACCACCATCGCACCGACTGGAGAGACGAATACAAGCATCTCTTGGACGAGGCTGGCATTGAGTATGACAAACGATGGGCGTTTGAGACGGATTGAGGCGGGTATCGGAGGTTGTAGACCAGTGTTGCACACTCAGCATGCCTGTGACCTTCTCTAGTTGCGGAGGTTGAAACCGTCCGATGGGTTGGGGCCGTCCTTTCAGGACTCATAAAAACTTATCAAACCGCTTTAAGCATTATCATAGTTCCATTCAAACACGACATCAGTGTTCTGGCCAGGCAATTTCTCTTTGTGCCCATAAACAATTACAATTCCATATGGAATACCTTCTGGGAACGCGGGGCATGAACCATCTGTGTAATTGGAACAAGTGCGACATTCATAAGATGGAACAGGCTTTGGAACTGGTACGGCATAGAATGGAATAGGCGCTTCGTTCTTAAACATCCATGTGTAATCATCATCTTTCTTCTCATAGAAGTCATACGGACATTTGTCAGTTTCTCCATTCAACAATTCACCTTCTATCGTTTCATCAGTATCAATCTGGAACAAACATTTTAACTTGCCTTCTGGTATGAGGTCTTTTATAAGATTTTTACAACTCAAACAAATACAATTCTTTTTCATAGTGTTAGATTTAATTCAAATAAAATAAGTAGATAAACACTATTCAAAACCAATTTTGGATTACATGTAAAAGCTATTAGCAATATCTATCAACAGCAGTTTTTATCTCATCATAACCAATTCCATTTTTCGAATTAGCGAGTTTTTGCAAACGCCCAAGTGAGATTGTTTTATGGTCACCACATGCACGATTGATAGTTTCTGTAGGCACGACCCAAAAACGCCAATTATCCAAAAGAAGCGGATTTGAGGATTCTTTTGTTTCTCCTGTGTTAAGACAAAACACATAGATGTCGCTCTGGCGGCATTTAGGTCCAGATTCAGATTCTTTGTAAATCGTATATGCTTTACTGATGCTAAAAGTCCTCTGGGAGGAAACTTTGCCATCGTTACGCCAGGAATGGAAATATGCGGTCTCTTTCACCTCAATACGCTGACCACGATAATTGATGTCCCATAGCGTCCAACCATTTTTGTTATATGGTTCCGTTTGTCCAAGTGCTTTGGCCACAATAAATTCAGCAATCTGGTCCTGAATATCCCAAATGTTGGAAAACTGGAATCTCCAAAAGTCAATCACAGAAAAACCAACAGGTTGCCCCGCAAATTTAAAAGTTTCTGTTCCTAAAAGTGAAGAGTGAGATTGTATGGACATATTATACTATTTTTTGATTAGAGTTATATAGTATTACAGTTATGATTTTATGTATCAAGAGAAAAGACAATTGAAAAATGTAAAAATGTTTTATTCAATCAGACATTTTAACCTTTTCATCAACTCATCCACCCCTTCCTCCGCCTTAGCCTTAATATGTTGGAACCCAGCCGGCAGGCCGCCTTTCAAATCATTAGGGTCAATTAAAAACTTTGGGATTTCACGGTGAGCATAATTCACCAATCCTGCCGCTGGATAGACGACCAACGAAGTTCCTACGACAACAAAAACATCTGCCTGCCGGACAAGGTGTTCCGCCAATTCCATATTGTCGACGTATTCGCCAAACCATACGATATAAGGCCTCAGTTGAGAGCCATCGGCAGCCTTGTCACCCAACCGAATGGGAACATCGAGCGGATATTCCTGGATACAATCATAGGCCGACCTGTCTCGCGAGGAGGTTACCTTGCTCAACTCGCCGTGAAGATGCAACACCTTGCTACTTCCTGCCCTTTCGTGAAGATTGTCAACATTTTGGGTGATGATGGTCACATCGTATCGCTTTTCAAAGTCGGCCAAAACGCGATGGGCATGGTTCGGCTCCACTTCCAACAGGTTTTTCCGACGGGCATTGTAGAAATCGAGCACCGCTTGAGGGTCTTCCTCAAACCCCTCAACGCTGGCTAATTTCATGGCATCATATTTCCCCCACATGCCATTGGCATCACGAAAGGTGGGGATTCCGCTCTCGGCGCTGATGCCTGCGCCGGTGAAGACTACAAGTTTTTGCTGCATAATAAATCAGGTCTGATTAGATCTTGCAAAGATACATAAACATGCTTAAAATCGCATTCTTTCACATTAAGCAAAGTCCCGAAGGGACGACCCTATCACATCGGAGGTTTCAACCTCCGTCTACAAAAAGCGTCAGAGAAACCTCACCTCATCGGAGGTCAACCTCCGTCTACAAAAAGCGTCTGAGAAACCTCACTTCATCGGAACTCTCAACCTCCGCATAAAACCAACAATGCAGCGAAGGCTTCAACCTCCGCAAAACAACCTCAAATCCTCTTCCTCCCCCAGTCCGCCTTCCTTATATAGACAAACGAAATCGTCCCGATAAGGAGGTTGTATAGACACTCTGCCGTCCACACACCTGCGACGGAAGAGGTCTTGGACATCAAATAGACATAAACGATGTAGACGATGAGCACGCCAAACTCCAAGGCCATGGCCGCCGATGTATTGCCCGTGCCAGAGACAGCCTCAAAGAAAACCATCGCGACGGCACCCAACATAGTCGCCACCGCTATGACATACACCGAAGGCACCGCCGCTTGCGCCAAAGCCATATCTTCGGTGTAGATATGCAACACCAATTGCGGCATGATAAAGGTAACAACCGCCAAGACAGAAGCACATAGCACGCTGTTTTTCACCACTTTCCATAGCACAGACATCACCTCCTTGCTCTTGCCCTCGCCAATGATGCGACTCGTCAAGGTGTTGGCCGTGGCGGCAAAAGCAAAGCAAGGGATAATCAGAATCATATAAGTGCTACGCACCACGGACGAGATGCCGATGGCCATCTCCCCCATCTTCTCAATCATGACGAAGAAGATGAACCAAGTGCCAAACGAGAACAAGCGCTGGATCATGCTCGGAAAAGACACCTTCAGGATACTGCCCATCAGGTCGGGCTGCCACTTGTGCCAACGGAACATGCCATATTCCTCATGCGGCACCTTGAAGTAGGTGTAAATCCAGAAAAAGAAGAACGCCGTGATTTCAGCCAACAGCGAGGCCAAAGCCGCACCACCGATGCCCATCTCGGGCAGTCCCGCATGACCAAAGATCAGAGCCCAGTCAAAAAAAATGTTGACCACAGCCATGATAAGCGTCGAATAGGTGATGACACGCGTGCTGCTGATGCCGACATAAAAAGAGCGGAACAGGAAGTTGAACACCACGAACATAATGCCGAACTGCCTAAACCTCAGATACTCACTCGCCGAAGCATAGATGCTCTCCGACTCGATGATGACATGCAACAACCGATGGCTGAAAAAGAACAAAATGCTAAACAGCAAGATACCTAAACCCAACACAAACAAGGCTCCATGCTGAAACACCACACCAATTTTCTTGAAGTCACCCTCGCCGTAACGCCGCGCGATGAAAATCTGAATGCCCACAGCAAAACCCATCGCCAAAGTGGTGAAGACATAGTAATACAAACCTGCCATCATGGAGGCACTCAACTCGTTGGTGCCAAGGTGGCCCAAGAAAGCGGTGTCGGTAAAGGTGATGATGGTCTGCGCCAGGTTACCCAACATGATGGGGTACGCGATGCGCCAGATTTCGCGGTTGGTGATGCTGGTTTTCATGCTGCAAAAATAGGACAATTTAACTCGCAATGCAACACGTCAAGCACCACTCACTCAAGAAGGTCCCAATATACGCCTTCTCAATCATCAGATTCAGGGCCCACAAGGGTGTGGGGTGGCGGAGGCGGAATACTAATAATATCAAATTTTTTCCTATGATGCGGTATGAGTGTTTCGCTGCCAGTCTCGTCTTGGACCTGTTCCCCTTCCTGCCCTTCCATCTCCTCTGGGACTTTCTCCTCAAAAGCCTTCAATTCTTCTTGGAATTTGTTCTCTCCATAGCCATTTTTTGCAATCCATGCATAGAACTTCTTTTGGTCGGGGAAGCATTCGAGATATTTCTCTACAATCTCGCACAAAAGTTCGTCAACAGTCACGCCTGCCCTTCTATTAGGGATGTTGCCATTTCTCACCAGCTCCTTGCGAAAACGCTCCATGAGGTTGTGGATCACCGTCAGACGTTGGACATAGTCAGTGTACTTGAATGCTTCCGACTGCAGCATCCAATAATTGTTTTCCCACAATGTGATCATCTTTTCAAGTTGACGTTCTTTTTCCGCAATCTCTTTCTTATGGGCAATACGGTCTTCAAACAACTTGCGAATCTCTTCCGAGGTCATGCCGAACTTGGATTTGGCGGCAGCCAATCTCACATCGATGACCAAATTCCATGTATCGTTGTCCATGGTTCCATCCGGGTTGGCATATTTCTCGTATCTCTCAAACATCTCGTTCATCTGGTTGTTGGCCCAAAATTTCTTTAGTATCTCCATCGTCGTTGCTGTGGCCTGCACGGTCTTCACGTATGGGCACAATTTCACCGAAAAGTCCTTCAAACCTTCCACGGCAAAATTATGGGCGTATTCGTAACCGATGACGACAGGATGTTTGCCTTCGCCTAACTGGGTAGCCCAGTCCTCCGCGTTACTAATGGTCAAATGCGTTTTAAGGAACTCCTTCACTTTCTCATCGTTAGGATTCTTGTTGAGTCTTCCAAAAAGATAACCCAGCGTCCTGGCCTTGACCTCGGCTTCTATTTTCTCGGCAATCAGATCTGCCGGTTCCTTGCCATCGATCAGACTCATGGCATCTTTTACCAGACCATTGTCGGCAAGAACCTCGCGCGCGGCAATGCCCAACAAGTCGTTTTCGCCAAGGCCAATGTCTTCGGCAGTCTCCATCAGTTTCTCTTTAAGCGTCTTTTCCAAGTCGGCATTGCAACGGTCGTTCTGCCAACCGGAGGCAGCCGTACGCTTGACAAACTCCCTGCGCCTCACCTCATCTTCGGGTGTCACTACTCCATTATAAGAGAAATGACTGGTCTCAAACGAGACGAAGCCACGCTCCAAAGCGTCAATGTCAGGGACCATGTACACCGGACCTTCTTCGGTGACGAGGATACCCATCAATCTGTAGTATTCCTCTTTGGGAAATTCACTGGGGATGGCAAAACTGACAGTCGCCATCTGATCCAAATCGACGTGCTCTCTGCCTTTCTCGGTGACACACAAAGGTTGAGTGACGAACTGATAGCCTTGCGACTCCAGTTCCTCCAATTGTTTCTCAGTCGCTGGTTTGCACTTGATTTTTTCTGTTCCTTCTGGAAGGTCCACCTTGTAGCCTTCACCTTGAAGAGCACTATCGTCGCCAAAATGGCATCCAGAAAAGACCAAGACCACACCCAAGGCAATCACTGACAGGCCTTGCACCAAATAGTTCTTTTTCATAAGGATTGATTATTAGTGATTTGTACAATAATTTCGGCAAAATTAAAAAAAACTAATTATCAAAACAAACACCAACCTAAAACCACAAAAAAAACTGTTTGACAACTATTTCGAGCGAAGCACCCCGAAAGCCTTCCCCAGATGCTCTGTGATATCTGAAGCAATCAAAGCCTCCTGCCCTATCTCCTCGGCAGCGAGGTCGCCAGCGAGACCGTGGAGATAGACGCCCAATACGGCGGCTTCCTCGGGCGAATAGCGTTGCGCCAAAAGCGAAAGGATGATGCCCGTCAAAACATCACCACTGCCTGCCGTGGCCATGCCAGGGTTGCCCGTGGTGTTGAAGAAGACGGTGCCGTTGGGCATCGCGACGGTGGTATGCGCGCCTTTCACGATGACGACGAGGTTGTATTTGCTGGCCAGTTCCCTTTGTTTCTCAAGCCGTTCAAACGAGGTCGAGGTCTTGCCCACCAAGCGTTCAAATTCCTTGGGATGCGGCGTCAGTATCGTTTTGGCAGGCAGGAACGGCAGCCAAGTCGGGTTGTCGGAAAGGATGTTCAAGGCATCGGCATCCATGACGAGCGGCACCTGCACCTCTTGGATGAGTCGTTTCAAGGCACGGACGGTGTCGTCAGCCTTGCCCAAGCCAGGGCCTACGCCCACAGCGGTATAGGCATCCAGATGCCCAAAGGATGAGAAACAGGTTTCGGAGTCGTCACCGTCAATCATCGCCTCGGGGGTGGCGGTTTGCAAAGGCAATTGGGCCACCTTGGGCAGGTGGACGCTCAATAGACCGACACCCGTGCGCAGACAGGCTTTCGCGCCCAGCAAAGCGGCTCCCGTCTTGCCTTCGGAGCCAGCAATCAGCAAAGCGTGGCCGTAAGTGCCTTTGTGGGAGTATTTCGTGCGGTTGTGCAGTATCGGCTTCACCATCGCCTTGACGGTCAGCAGGTTGTTGGTCTCCACCTCTTCCAGATAGCGCGGATGCAGACCAATGTCCAAGACCTCGAAGCGACCCACATACGGGTCGTTTTCGGGAAGCAAGAAAGCCAACTTGGGATTTTGGAAGGTCAGCGTGTAGTCGGCCTTGAAGATGAAACCCAAGGCACTGGGCTGGTCGGCGAAGAGGCCCGAAGGGATGTCGATGGCCACACGGATGGCCTTGCTTTGGTTGAGGTAGGCAATCAAGTCGGCGGTCATGCCCTGCGGCGGACGGTTGAGGCCCGAGCCAAAGATGGCGTCGACCACCACGTCGTTGGCATCGACTTTCGGGAAGTCGTCCTCGGTGAGGATGTCAAACATCGGCACCTTGGTCTCGTTCACGAGGCGGTAGTAGTTCACCTCGCAGTCGTGACTCATGCGGTCGCTGTAGCGCACCATAAACACCTGAGGGACAACCTCTTGCTCATTGAGCAGCCGGGCCACCACGAGGCCGTCGCCGCCATTGTTGCCCATGCCGCAGAAGATCTTGATGGTCTTGTCGCGCGGCGCACGACGATAGAGCCATTCAAAGACTTTCGTCGCCGCTCGTTCCATCAAATCGACGGACTCGATGGGTTCGTTTTCTATCGTGTATTTGTCCGCTTCGCGGATTTGAGGTACTGAAAGGATTTTCATAGATTTCTTATTTACATTCTCACTTCTTCTGCCGTCATTGCGGGCTCGACCCGCAAATCGAAGATTCGACGTAGTCAATCTCCTGAGTTATAGGTCTATCCTTTTGCGCAGGAGATGGCGGATGTTCCTCCGCCATGACGCCCAGAAAAAAGGCTATGTCCTATTAATCAGTTCTTTTTCCAATTGTTCCTTCCCCTCAAACAACACCCCCGTGATTCCCAAAGCATTAGCAGCGGCAACATTATTCGGGTTATCATCGATGAAAACCGTCTCCTCGGCCTTGATGCCGAAGCGTTGCAAGGCCAATTGGAAAATCTTCGGGTCGGGCTTCATCACCCGCTCGATGCCCGAAATCACCATATCCTCCATGAGGTTGAGGACGGGATAGACCGGCCTTACCAAGGCGAAAGTCTCCTCCGACCAGTTGGACAGTCCAAACACATGGTAACCTTTGGCTTTCAATTCCTTGACATACGCTTCCATACCAGGAATCTGTCCGCCCATCATTTTCATGAACTCGCCGTAGTACAGTTCTATTTCCTTCTTCCACTCGGGATACTCGGCGATGAGTTCCGCAACGCCTTCCGCAATGGGTTTTCCATTGTCGTGCTGGGCGTTCCATTCATAGGTGCAGATGTGGGTGAGAAACCACTCGGCCTTGTCCACATCGCCGAAATAAGGGTCGTAAAGGTAATGCGGGTTCCA